>Ga0315330_10002582_pt1 | contig 12436 bp, 10 predicted proteins | sample M140m34915metaG_FD_203453 | JGI IMG/M metagenome (GOLD analysis project Ga0315330, IMG submission 203453) | Ammonia-oxidizing marine archaeal communities from Monterey Bay, California, United States - M1 40m 34915 | ecosystem: Environmental > Aquatic > Marine > Intertidal zone | place: USA... | reverse complement strand
CCCTCATGCTTGTTGAGTCGCAGTTTTCCAGGATTCTAACCATTCGTCCATGTTTGTTTCAACTTCCTCATAAGTGGTTGTTGTTACTGTGCTGGGTAGGTCAGCATGGTATCGGTAGCCATTCGTTTCTGGCAAATCCGTCCCTTCTAGGACCGAGTACATCAGGTTATTTTCCGGCATGTTGGTGTTGACTTCTGTTGAGAGCAGGTAATCGATGAAAAGTTTCGCTCCTTCAACCTGAGCAGCCCCGTTGATGATCCCCGTATACTCGATTTGATGGAAACTCGTGTGGTCGATGATGAGGGACGTGGAGTGTGTGTAATTGTCTGCATAAAACGCTTCGACTCCTGGTGAATGGCAGTACGAGACCGTCATCCATGCGTCGCCAATATACCCCTCTGTATACTCTCCATAGCCCCCAGTGTAATGAGTTTCATAGGCCTCAGTCCAGCCTGTTGTGATGATTGCATCATTGTCGATCATCTCACTCCACCATGCCATGGCGTCTTGGTCGTCGGCGGTGCTGAAGTATTCCATTGATGCCACGAGGAAGGCTCGTCCCGGCGATGATGTGACGGGTGAGGGGAATGCAACTTTTCCTCTCCATTCATCTTCGGTGAGGTTGTTCAAACTTGTTGGCACCGTCATGTTTGCTTCGTTGAGTGCGTCTTCATCATAATTGAGGCACACATCGCCTTGGTCAAAGGGCAAAGCCAGCGGCCCATCATAGAATGAAAGAGCAGTTGTGGACAGATTCGAAGCTGATACTTCATGGGCTTGGAGCAGGCAATTTGCAACGGCGGTTGGAAGGTATGTGTTGTCCAGTCCAATCATTAAATCGGCTTGCTGAGCGTCTTTTGTCAGCATCATTTGGTCGAGGATTCCTCCTGCATCATCAACTTTAATCATCTCCACGGGAACGCCAGTTTGATTTGTGAATTCGTCGGTTAAGGCCTCGGAAAGTGCTGTGATGTCGTAGGTTAGAATTCGCAAAACACCGTCGTCCTGATGGCCTGCAGGAAGAACGACGCATTCGTCTGAGGAGGTTGCCTGCTCGAGGCACCCCGAAAGGGGCGTCAGCATGAACAGAACCAACACAAGAAATGTTCTGTACATCACGCAGATGCCCCCGAGAGGACTCCTGCAATTTGGTGGGTCCGATCGACCAATTCCAGAGGGTTGTGAGCCAAGATGTAAAGCGATGGCTCCCAGCCAAATGCCCCTTCATCCAACAAAACATCATGCTTTGGTTTTCGCCCGCTCAATTTGCCTTTTGGCGCCAGTCCGAAGGTGTAGCCAAGTTGTTCACAGGCCTGTTTAATGCGCTCTATGTCAACGCCATCATCGGTCAGTGGTGGTTTGATGTTCAAGGCTGAAACTTTTCCCTCGTCTTGCTCATGAACGGCAAGCAGAAGGCCCGCAAGATGCTTTGAGGTACCAAATGCAGGGGTTTCGTGGTGACGCAGAGCCCCATCGACGAGGGTGATTCTACCCGGGAAAGCCGCTACCTCCTCTGGCGCAAAAGCGCCGTGGGTGCACGATGCGATGTTGAGGCCAACTGCAGGAATTGCATCACCTATTCGCTTGACATCCAATCGGCTAGCAGCCCATTCAAGCCTACGAAGAAGGGCTCGTTGCTCTTGTCCCGCATCCAGGTCTGTTCCTGTGAGGGTTTTATCAAACCTGAGCGTATGATTTCCAGTGAACTGAAGTTCGACAATGAGCCTCTGACGTAGGACATTTGTCCCTGGTCCCATAGATGCTAGGGCTTGAGAAAGTTCGTTGCCCCAACTGTCGATGGTTGCTTCATCAGCTGTTGCACCGAGTTGACGCGGTGATTTTTGCATCTGACGAGAGATCGTGCTTTGAGTCGACCCCATTATTTCCGCAATTTCAGTCTGAGACCATCCTTTTGTTCTGAGGTCCTTCGCCACGTGTTGGTGAAGCCGTTCAAGCCACTTGTCGCCTATGATGCCGAGCATGTTCTTCCCTTGAGTGCGCCCCTATTCAATGTTACTTGGAAATTATGCAGATTGCATGAGTTCTTTTCAATCGTTGCGGGGGGGCGTTCACCTAACGATTCCTTTTGATTTCATGGGCCAATTCGTTGTACGTGGCCTGCCTTTTCTCATTTGAGATGACGGCTCGGCCCGAGGGTGAGGGCAGCACCCACACGTTCACACTTCGGATCGAATCAGGCCACTCATCTGGCCTAAAATCCATCTCTTGATGGCCATGTTCGCATTTGGTGAGCGAAGGCGTGAAAAGATGCTTCCACTGGCGCTTCCCTACAAAACAAATACGCTTGAGTGAGCCGTTCATGCTCTTTGCATAATTTTCTATCCGATGTAGGAATGGCGTTGTGTGGGCTCTGAATTCGGAGGGTGAAATAGACCCTGCATCATTACCGGGTTGCTCGATCACGTCACAAAATGCAAATCCGTGCTCATTGACCAATACGTCGTCCACATGAGGTGTTGATTCTGAAACCAGTCCAGCCTCTTCGAGCAGAGCCCAAAACCGATTCGACGGGTTCGCAAAATAGTGGCCGCTTTCCCATGTGGCATGGGATGGATTGTGGCCGACAAAGATGGTGTGGCAAGGAGGCCGACCTTCATTGGGCAATTTCGCTCCATAGGCGGGCATGCTTGAACGAGGCCTCACACCATCATCTAGTTTGCACAAGACTTCCATCTCTTTCACACCATAGCCTTCTAAGAGCCCCCGCGGTGCCATCATCATAGGAGGGGTGGAGCATACAACTCGAAGCGTTCGTGAACCAATTGTGTCAGCGCATCCTATCCTACCTGGAAGGGGCCGAGGCACCAGGCAAGGTGGTCGATTTTGTTCCGGCAGAATCACTTTCCAAGATCACCGATGTGGGTTTGCCGATTGAGGGTCGGGGGCAGCAAGCTGTTTTCGATGATATCGATGAATTTCTGCGCAGGTGTGTGAAAACCAACCGTCCTGAGTTCATGAATCCACTTTGGGGCGGATTGAACACAACCGGCTTTGCTGGGGAAGTGATCGCAGCCCTCACAAACACATCCATGTATACCTATGAACTTGCTCCATTCGCAACCCTCATCGAACAGGCGATCCTGAAGCGAATGGGCGAATTGGTTGGCTTTTCTGGTGGCGCTGGGACATTGGCCACAGGTGGCTCAAACGGTAACATGCTCGGGATGTTGTGCGCAAGAGAAGTGGCCTTCCCTTCTTCTACACATCGAGGAATCGACGGCACCAAGATGGCAGCCTTTGTGTCTGCTGAATCTCATTATTCGGTTCTCATGTCAGCCAATGTAATCGGTATCGGGCACAGGAACCTGTTCAAGATTCAGTGCGACGAGGACGGGCGAATGAAACCTTCAGCCCTCAAAGACGAAATTCAGCGAGCTCGAAAAGAGGGCCTCGTTCCGTTTTGTGTCGTTTCAACGTCGGGAACAACCGTTCGTGGTGCTTTTGACCCCCTCAAAGAAATCGGTGAGATCGCTCACGAAGAGGGCATGTGGCACCATGTCGACGCAGCTTGGGGTGGTTCGGCGATGTTCTCAAGCACTCTCTCCAAGTTGATGGAAGGTGTTGAACTTGCAGATAGCGTGTGCTGGGATGCTCACAAGATGATGGGATTGCCCCTGATTTGCAGTGCCTTTCTCGTGAAGAAGGCGGATGTTCTCGCTAAGGTATGTGCGCATGGGAATGTCGCCCATTACCTGTTCCACGAGAGCAGCAAAGACAACGATCTTGGCCGCTATTCACTCCAGTGTGGACGTCGCAATGACGCCTTGAAACTCTGGTTGGCATGGCGTGAATGTGGTGATGCCGGTTGGGCTTCTCTGGTCGAAGGCTATGTCGCTCTTGCCGATCACTTGCAGTCGCGAATAGACGACCATCCTAATCTCCAAATGATGTCTTCACGATCGTGGACCAATGTTTGTTTTAGATATGTTTCATCGAAGAGTGGAATGGATTTGAATGAACTTAACTCGGAGTTGCGCTTGAGGATCATGCAAAACGCAGATTTCATGGTGAGCCGTTCCAACATCGGGGACAATGTCGTGATTCGATCCGTAATCTCAAACCCCGGAATTAGTGAAGGCACACTCGATGCTTTTGTGGATGAAGTGTTACGAATTGGCCAAGATGTGGAAAATGGATTGCCAAGAGAATCGATCTATTGATTGCTCATGCTCTTCTCACCACGTGATTCCTTGGGCAAGCCGATATACGACCCTTTTTGAGGGGACTTCTCGACCAAAAAAACATGGAGGAGGTTGAGCCAAGAATGGAAGGAACCTCACCACTCGGTTCGTTGAAGGGTTTTTGGTTCCTTTTGTTGGGTTTCATTGCCTCAATCCTCCAGCCCGTTGTCCTCTTGCTGGCTGGTAAGGACGTGAGCGATGCCATCTGGCCCCATGCCTACCGTGCTCTGCAAGTTACGATGTGGCTTCGTGAACACATTGGTCTGATGTTCTTCTGTTCACTCATATTCTTTTTCGCCTCCATTGTCATCGTTCAAAATCAAATGAAAGGCCAACCATTGAGTCAAAATGTACGACGAGGTTTCCTCTTCCTGATTGGACTCGTAGGTGGCTTCACCTGCCTCTACTTTCTTCTTGATGTGTTTTATCTTCGAGGCGCCTTTCTCCTGCTTCCAACCGCCTATGGAGTGATTTTATTTTGCTTGCTGTTAGCGGTAGGAGGGTTACCCACGCTTCCGAAAAAAGAGGCAAAGGCTTCAATGAGCCTGAGTGTTGTTCACCTCGTGATGATTTTTTTCGCCGCATGGTTGCTCATGCCAGGTCTCCCTGCCATGATTGGAATAGCACCCTCGCCACCCGATGCGCCCCGAATTGGCTACGGGGCGGACCCGGGGCCTTTTGACACGACAATGACTGTTCATGTTTACGAAATGCCAGTGCAAGTTGACGACGTGATTCTTGCTCAGGAAGAAGACATTGATTTTTCGGTTTACCTCACACTTCCGATCCTTACTGAAGATCTGCCGCTTGAACACATCCCACTTGCCCTTTTGAGTCACGGATGGGGCCATCCTGTGTACGAAGAGTACACCGACTGGATCGAACACCTTTCGGCAAGAGGCATCGCAGTAGCCTTTGTTCAGTACCCGTCTCACATTGACCCTCCGATTCCAGAAGGTCTGGAGGGTGTGGATGTCGAGGGCGCCTCAAACTACCCGCATCACGAATACAGAGCGTTGGCCATTGCGTCAGCCCTCGATACTTTGGAACAAATCGCCCTTGGCGAGGATCGCCACAGCAGCGTGGACACTGCACTCGGGAACGTCAGCGTGAACACCAGCCACCTTTGGATCGGGGGTCACAGCCTCGGCGGAGCCTACACCTTTGTTCAACTCTACGAATCGATGGAGCGCGGGTGGGGCAATGAGACCTTATTCATCGATATCGAATCAGGTTGGACGCGACCAAATCAAATGCATCTCCAGCCGAACCTGTCCAGGATGCCCGAGGATGCGATGGTTCACATCGCTCGTGGTGTTGACGACATGACGGTTGATGCTTGCTACAGCGTGCACCATCAACAGGTGTACGATATGTTGCCCGACGAACACGTGCTTTACATCGAATTACAGAGTGACCTCTATGGATTCCCACGGCTTGTTGGTTCGCATTACTTGCCAACTGATTCGGTGCATGACCGCTTAGCTGACTTTGGGGTTTATCGACGAATTGATGCTCAGGCAGATTGGGTTTTCGCCAGGTCTCAAGGCGACTCCATCACTGAGAACTGGGCTTACGCCCATTTAATCGATGGTGAACAGTTGCGTTCTATGGGTGAGTGGTCTGATGGCACACCAGTGTTGCCACTGCTCGTGTATCAAGACGCATTGAACACCAGCGACAAGTTTGCCTACTGCTCGACTTTCATAGGCGAGTTGTGAACCCACAAAGTTGGCTCGAACGCTCTTTGATTGAGTTTAAAGAGCGCCTCGCTGTCCAAGAGACATGAGCGATGGTGCCCCTGTCCGAACCTCCCTGTATGATGAGCACGTGGCGCTCGATGCAAACTTGGTTGATTTTCACGGATTTGAATTACCAATTTGGTACTCGAACATCAAGCAAGAACACTTGGCAACACGAGCTACAGCAGGCCTCTTTGATGTCTCCCACATGGGTTCGTTCCGATTCACTGGCAACCATGTGAAAGCATGGCTTGAGGGTCTGGCAACTCAAAAGGTGACCGCAATCGCAGCACCACGTTGTGCATACACACACTTTCTTGATGCAGATGGTGTGCTGATCGACGACATGATTTTCGCCGTCGTTTCAGAAACGGAAATCCTAGGCGTTCCAAACGCTTCCATGATTGGTGTGATGTGGGATTGGTTCAATTCACATCTTCCAGCTGATGGGTCAATCGCTCTCGAGAACCTCTCCGACGCCACTTCCATTATGGCCCTTCAAGGCCCGGAATCAAAAACAATTTTGACAAAAGTTTTGGGCGAATCAAACCATGTAGGACGGTTCAAGTGGCAAGCGATCGGTGACAACCCATTGGGGGTTTCAGGTTCCCTTCAAGGCACTGGTTACACGGGCGAATCAGGATATGAAATCTTTGTACCCAACGATGAGGCTCCAACACTCTGGAGGGCACTCATTGAGGCCGGAGCAGTGCCAGTTGGGCTGGGTGCCAGAGACACGCTTCGACTTGAGAAGGGCTTCTTGCTCTCAGGCGTTGATTTTTGCTGGCCCCCTCTTGCAGAGGGTGAGGATGCTTCCTTCTTGGCTCGTGATTCGTGGGAAACCAACGTACCCTTTGGCCTTGACCTTGAACACGATTTCATCGGGAAACACCGCGTGGTCAGTCACGATGAACATGACGCACGCTGGTGGGGTATTCGCTACACTGAGAAAGGTCCGTTACCACGACCAGGCAAACCAGTGACGCTGGCCGATGGGACCTCGATTGGGGCACTCACATCAGGCGCGCCAGCACCGAGCCTTGACAACCTCGGTATCGGCATAGGGTACTTGCATTCTGTGAAGGAAGGCGATGAAGTGCTCATCGTCGCAAGCCCCCGCAAATCCGTCAAGGCAGTGGTTGTTCGACCACCTTTCCTGTGATCAAGAAAGGGCCTCAAAGGCTTTGAGAAAGGCTGAATGTTGTTCTTTTCCGAACTCCTCCAAAGCAATAACCGCTTCTCGTTGCGATAAAAGGGCAGCCGAGAGAGCTTCGCTGTCGCCCCATTTGACCGCCAAACCAAGGCTCTCATTGGTGCATACCTCTCCCATTAAGCAATCCGAATTGACGATGCTTGGTATGCCGAAGGATGCTGCATCAAACATCTTGACTGGCAACGCACCTTGTTTGATGTTGCCACGTTCTGGGGCGTACATTGCGAACATCACATCGACATCCTCCATCAGCGATGGCAAGGTTGAGGCATCAAAGGCTGGATGAAGGTTCAGATGAATTCCAAGTCGGCTTGATTCGTTCAAGAGGTGAGTATGAACGTCCTCAGTAGCAGTCCCATCCCCTGCAATTTTTATGTTAGGGCGCTCGCTCTTTGGAAGAAGTTCGAGGGCTTTTGTGAGCAAGTGGAAACTCTTAATCTCCCGGACTCGTCCGATATAGGCGACGGTCCATTCGGTGTTTGGAATCACTTTTTGCCTTCGCTCAACTTCTTCAGGACGGTTTTCAACCACAATGGAATCCACCTTTTGTTCGGACAAATATTCACTGAACCCTGGAAACATTCCACCCTTTGCTGCACCCGAACTCGTAATGACAAGATCTGATTTTTTAATTCGTTGCAGGTTGCGCTTTTCCAACCTATGAGCGATTGCCCTGCGAACCAGTGAGTTTGGGCGGCCCATCATGACCCATGTGTGCTGAAGGTCATGCATATCAAAAATCAAGATGCACCCCGCTTTCGACTTCAATTTCACTCCGATTTCGAGGGTATCTGCATCGTGGCAGTACACGCAATCTGGAGGGTTGTTGGCTAAAGATGACGTCACGGTTTTTCTAAAAGCCCGAAGACCAGAAACGGTCTTCCATTTTGCACCATATGAAAACACTCCAATGTGATAGCGCATGATTCGCACCCCATCATCAATTTCACTCATTGGGGAGCCTTGGGTTCTGTCGAAGGCGTGAATGGTCACATTGTGTCCGTTTTTGGCCAATAACTTGGCACTGCGTAGCACCCTCGGATCTGGAGAACAGGCATTGGTAACCACCATTGCAACGCTCGCCATGGAATTCCCATACCACCCGAGAACATGAGGTATTCGGCGTTTGAATCCCTGAGGCCCAAAGGGCGATTATTATGGCCGTTCCGCGCTCAGTTTATACTACACCCAAGTCCGAGGTTCGATTGCTATGGTTGACCAACTCCCAAATCTGGGCCGTGAGGCCGAAATGCTTGCCACCATGGGGATGTCCTCAATGGAAGACTTGTTCTCCGATATTCCTGAGGAAGTTCGTATGAAAGGAACCCTTCCACTTCGGGGCCCACAATCCGAAGAAGAGATCATTGCTGATGCACGCCGTTTGCTTGGCTCAAACGTTGCTCTTGGCGATCGAGTGTCCTTCCTCGGAGCTGGACTGTACAGAAATTACGTACCGGCGTCCGTGTTCCAACTGATCACTCGGGGTGAATTCCTCACTTCATACACGCCCTACCAACCTGAAGTCAGTCAGGGCATGCTCCAAGCCATGTGGGAATTCCAAACGCTCATCTCGGAACTTGTTGGTTTGCCGATTGCGAATCTGTCCCTCTATGACGGCTCGACGGCAGCGGCCGAAGCCATCACCTGCTCGGTTCGAGTTCACGGGCGAAAAGCCACTCAGAAGAACACAGTTTACGTTTCAGAACTGACACCGCCCGATCGCCTGTCGGTCATGGAAAATTACTGTCAAGGTGCAGAAATTCAGATCAAAATGTTGAGGCATAACCCAGACGGTACGGTGAATTTGTCCTCTGCGCAAGAGGCTGCAGGTTCCTGCGGTATTTACGTCGAACAACCAAATCCTCTCGGCGTTCTCGATGGTGGACTTCCATTGCTCAAGGAGATCGTAGGTGAGCACACAGCACTGATTGTTGCGGTTCAACCAATTTCCCTCGGTCTTGTTGAAGCCCCTGGCGTTTATGGCGCTGATATTGTTGTAGGTGAAGGCCAACCGCTTGGCAGTCCGATTACAGGTGGAGGCCCAATTTACGGTATCTTCGCCTGCAGTAAACCATACCTTCGATTGATGCCAGGCCGAATTGTCGGTCGAAGCATCGATGTCGACGGCAAGGAAGCATACTGCCTCACTCTGTCGACTCGGGAGCAACATATTCGCCGTCACCGTGCAACTTCCAATATTTGCACCAATGAAACGCTCATCGCCTTGATGGGGGCCATGCACATGTCACTTTTGGGTCCAGAGGGCCTGCATGACTTGGCCGTTCGCAACATGGCAGCGTGCGCACTCGGGAAGCGAAAGATTTCTGAGATCGCTGGAGTTTCATTGCCCCACGCTTCAAGCCATCATTTCCAAGAATTTGTCGTCGAACTTCCCGGCAGCGCCAGCGACTGTTTGTCGTACTTGGACAGCGTCGGAATCGTCGGCGGCTTTGACCTCGCACGATGGTATGCTGACCGTCCAAACTGGCTTCTCGTTTCTTTTACCGACCAAACTCGGGCCAATGAGATTGAATTGCTCGCAGCACACATGGATGTATGGGCATCTCATCAGGGGGTGAGTGCATGAGCCACCTGTTCGACCACCACGGCGCTCCCGGCCGAGGGTATTCACAACCCGCTCCAGTGCTCCCAGCATCGGAAATTAGCGTGCCTTCTTCGCTTGTTCGAAAGCAAGCACCTCGCTGGCCTCGAATTTCAGAACCGGAAATGGTTCGCCATTACACATGGCTGTCCAAGCGCAACTTTGGTATCGATACCGGGTTTTATCCCCTCGGTTCTTGCACCATGAAACACAACCCAAGGATCAACGAAGTCATCGCTCAACTGCCTGGCATTGCGGACATTCACCCGCATCAGCCAGAGCATCATCTGCAAGGCTTGCTCTCCATCTATCACGAAATGCAACACATGTTGGAAATCTGTGCGGGCATGGATCAAGTGACCTTGCAACCTGTAGCAGGGGCGCAAGGTGAATTTACTGCAGTTCGTTGCGTTCAGGAATACTTCCGCTTACGCGGTGAAGACCAACGTACCAAAGTGATCGTTCCAGACTCTGCCCACGGTACAAATCCAGCAAGCGCCGCTATGTGCGGTTTTGAAATCGTTGAAATTCCAAGTCGAGTTGACGGGCGAATTGACCTCGATGCACTCAGAGCAGTTGCGGATGAAACGACTGCAGTGATGATGATCACCAATCCAAACACCCTTGGGTTGTTTGAGGCAGACATCGTTGAGGCATCAGCAATTGTTCACGGTGTGGGCGGTCAAATGTACTACGACGGGGCGAATTTCAACGCCATTCTCGGCATCACTTCACCTGGTTTGATGGGCTTTGATGCGGTGCACTTCAACCTGCACAAGACCTTCAGTCAACCACACGGTGGTGGAGGGCCAGGTTCTGGTCCAATCGGTGTCAAGGCTCATCTGGCCGAGTTTTTACCCGGGCCGATTGTCAAGAAGCGCCCAATCATGGGTGATGAATCCAAGCACGCAATCGATGACATGTGGTATGGCTGGTACCAACCGACACACAGCATCGGGAAAGTTCAGCAGTGGCACGGGAATGCCGGTGCAGTCATTCGATGCTGGGCGTACTATCGTCGATACGGCAATGGACTGAAGACCATGTCTGAGCATGCGGTTTTGAATGCAAATTACCTTCGCCATGCACTGCACAGAGAAGCAGAAGCAGCCGGCGTCTCTGACATGATCGTCGATGGTGCGGAAACCGATGTTGCAAAACACGAGTTCACCATTTCGCTTGGTCCGGCTAAGGAAAGTCATGGCATTTCCGCTATGGATGTTGCAAAGGGCTTGCTTGATATGGGGTACATGGCACCAACCGTTTACTTCCCCCTCGTTGTGCCTGAATGCATGATGATTGAACCAACCGAAACTGAAAGCAAAGAAACACTAGATACCTTTGCAGAGGATTTCGCTAAGGTCCTCCAGGTGGATGCTGAAACCCTCCATGCGGCTCCAATCACCACGCCAGTTCGACGTGTGGATGAAGTGTATGCAGCTCGCAATTTGTGCCTGCGTCATCCCTACGATGATTGAGTTACAAGCGAATGCGTAAATACGCCAAGCGATTGGCGAGGGTATGGAACTGCGTGACTTCTCGAAACGGGGATGGACGCGAGTCAAGATCGAATCCCGTGCTGGGGTCGCCTTGTTTCCAATGGCGTGGGGCCTGCTCCCACTGGCCTTTGGTTGGCTGATGTGGTTCACCGGGACCAACATCGATTTGATCCCCTACCTTGGTGTCGCAGCAATGTTGTTGGTGCTCATGGGTGGATTAGCCGGTCTCTCTTCCAGAATGGGGGCGCTGGGTGCGACTCGAGTTGGAATCGGTTTGTTTTGTGTCGCTTTTTCAATCGTCGCATGGGCTCTTGTCGCTCAAGGAAACATTCCCGAAGTCGGTGGGCTTGTGTTTTCTTCACTGGCTGTCGTCGCACTCGTGAAGGGGTTAGATGTCGTGTTCAAAGATGGTGGGTACGTGTTCCAACGCCCTTGGAACCCCAAGGTTCGTCTGCCAGTGGACGCCCTGCTTGGCTGGGACATCAAGACCACCCGCTTCGACCAACAAGCCATGGCCTCGAAACGCTTCGCCTCGAATCAATTTGTCACAATATATGGGCGGATTGTCGAAAAAGAACCTTTTCTTTGCTTTGATCTCTTAGGGTGTAAAGACAAGACTGAGTTCCAATCGCTGAACTTTGACATCGATCTTGATGGCTTTGAAGAAGCAATGTCTGATGCGGAAGAATGAAGTTTTTCAGGGCCCAAAAAGCAGATTTCTCAAGAGGCATCTTGATGAACCACCCGCGCCGGGGTGGATGCATGGATGTTACCATACTCTTGGGCTCGTCTTCTGACCTTCCGATTGCCGAAAAATGTACGAAAATACTCGACCACTTTAACGTGAGCTACCAACTTCGTGTTGCAAGCGCTCATCGCTCCCCAGTGTTCGTTGAAGAAATCATCAACCAAGCAGAGGCAGATGGCTGCCAACTGTTCATTGCTATGGCAGGTCTTGCTGCAGCACTTCCCGGTGCGGTTGCAGCATTGACAACAAAACCTGTGATCGGTGTGCCTTGCGGCGGTCGTGTTCCATATGACTCACTTCTTTCCATCGTTCAATTGCCACCTGGTGTCCCCGCTGCTACTGTTGGTGTAGATCGAGGTGACAATGCCGGCTACCTTGCCACTCAAATTCTCGCCCTCAAGAACCCAGACTACGCGGCTGCTTTGAGGCA
>Ga0315330_10002571_pt1 | contig 12450 bp, 2 predicted proteins | sample M140m34915metaG_FD_203453 | JGI IMG/M metagenome (GOLD analysis project Ga0315330, IMG submission 203453) | Ammonia-oxidizing marine archaeal communities from Monterey Bay, California, United States - M1 40m 34915 | ecosystem: Environmental > Aquatic > Marine > Intertidal zone | place: USA... | reverse complement strand
CGTGATAACTCATAGGTGCAGTTTCTAGCACCATCATCTCAAAGTGCGTAGGCTTAGTGTCGGAAGAATATTTTAACTTTGACGTGGCGGATTGGGTTAAAAATGACTGTGCAGTAATCATTTCTGAAATAAGTTTTTCATCGCCTGGTCGTATAGCCATTGGAACCTCTTCCGTGTGATCTATTCTTGACTCAAAAACGCACCTAAAGATTGCTTCAGGTGCAGTGTCGGGAGACATCTTGTAAAGCCTAACACTAGGGTGAACCGGTGGCAGATCTACAAATACGACGTCCTGGGAGAAAAATGGTGTTTCTACAACTTTATGGAAGGGTGAAATTTGAAGTTCAAATAAGACAGATGGAAAAATGCGGCCGTCGGCACCGCGGCCGGTCCTGTTATCGGAAATTTCAGAAACATTAGTGTAACTATAATGCAGGCCGGCCACGAGGTTTATCGCATAGATGTTGTATTTGTATCGGCCTCCAATAGACACCTCATTATCAATAAATGTGAAATCAGTTGTCTCAGGGTTGTTGAAAAAATAAAATTCTTTTAAAACCTGTTGTGTCAAGATGTTTTTCTTTTCGACCCTAAACGCCACGATCTCTGACGGGCAAAGTTTAGATTCAAAAATGTTTTTACCTCTCATTGTTCTTGCCGGGAATATTGGCCGAGGGCCCTCTTCAGGGTACATCTGGATCCAGAAATCACCTTTAGAGTTGCTCGCGGCGCGGTTCATCCTATGAATAAACTCATTGCGACCTGGGGCAGAAAGTAAAAGATTTGAGTCCTCAAACATTAGAGGAAAGTCCTTTATAGGAAAAAATTTATTTAATTTAATTCTATCCTCAGTCGGGGTCTGTTGGATTGGAAATTCCTCCTGCAACCATTCGATCATGTATGTAAATGGATGATCTAATTTCCTAGGTCGATAGTCGAACACGGTCTTCTCGTTAGGGCTGTAATATTTATCTTCATTCGGTGTTGTATAGAAGTCATCTTGCTGATTTGGGGACTCTTCATCCAACACGCTCATTTCTAAATTGTAAGCATACAAGGTGTCATAAATCTGCTGACCTTCTTCCGTAGCTTGTCCCACATGCATCTGATCTAATATCGACATGAACACGGTGTCAGCTCCGTTGTCTGCAATAAGGCGCGCCCAGTTGGACTCTTCTGGTTCGGGCATCCTGAATGTGAGTTCTACGAAGCCGTCTGAGTTTACATCTATCCATTTTTTATGGGACTCCTCTTCTGCTTCTAAATTTGCAAAGATGAGATTGTTCAGTTCACCTATCAGGTTCACTTCCGATGCGGGGTATTTTTCCACCACTGCTTGGCCGGCACAATCTTCATACAGGTCTGTATCGAAATAAAAATCAGGTCGGTATCCGCCTTCCACTGCTAATGATGAACTTAGAAATCTTTCGTATATGTTTTTAAGGTGTTTTCTCTCAGAGCTATTTACCTGATAGTATCCGTTTTGTCGTTCAATGTTTGTGTCCTCGTGAGAATAAACCTGGTCTACTGGTGCTTCCCTTTTTGGCGCCACGACTTTAGCCTCTGCGTAAAATTTAGGAAATGTTTCCATGTAATCAAGCTCAGATTTGTGAAAAGCAGCAAAGGTTTTAAATCTAGTCTCTTCAAAAGTCTTCCCCTCATCAGGGAATAGGCTTTTTAAATATTCGTTACCCTGTTTGAATAGCGGAGACTCTGGGTAATTGACTTGATCTGCGGGTGTTCCCAATTCATAATAGCTTTTGGCTGTCAGCTGGCACCGCGGGTATTTAACAGTCTCCAGATAGCCATCACGGCGGAAGATGAAGTTTTCCCAGTTTAGAGTGGGCCGAATAAAAATAGAAAGCTTCGGGTCTCTCTCTCTTGTCAGTGGATAGATTCCCGAAGGCAGATCCGGGTCGAGCAAATTCTTACTATTCAAAATAGGAAATTGCAGTTGTTCTTGCTCTGGCGATCCAGCTACTTCATAGTTGGGGGCCTGGAAAATCTTCCCTGCGGTGAACCGGAGTGGATCTTGTAAATCTATAACATTTTTTATGGACTCTATTGATTTATAATCAGAAGGATTCATCGATGGTGGTTGACGCAGACTTGAGGCGGCTGATGTGGGCCTGTTGAGTCCGACCCGGTAACCTCTTGTTTGTATTTCTGGAAAATTATACACAAACTGTTGAGGATACATTTTTATTTCTCTTTTCCCCAACTGTATTGAACCTCTTTCTATTTCCCTTCTCGCGACGGTCGATTCGAAATCAGAGTCTGGGTCTCTTAAAGAGTCCATACTTGATGGAGTCCTTGATACTGTCGACCATGGCACACTAGGGGCGCGGTCTTCTGCAGCAGTTAAGTCCTCAGGCCTTGAATCGCCGCAGATGTCTCTATAATCTTCTGTCATTTTATTAATTTAACTCCATCATCAAAGCGTTGTTAACGTTTGCTATGTTATCTTTTGAACCTACCTGTTCAAGTTTGAACAACTTAACTACCTTTAAGTCATTAGTTTTTACCGGAGATTTAGATAGGTCAGCTATTCTTTTTAATGCCCCGGAAGGGTTGTACATTTTTGAATCTCCTGTTTTTGAGAATTCTACAAACTTGGCGCCCTTCTTCTGAAAAGGTGTTTGACTTATTTCTAGTTTTGGTTTCTGAAGATTTTTATCTGGTCCGTTTTCAAAAAGGCTCTTTGACCTCTCCCTATCAAAACTACTCGGGAAACTTATTTTCGTGATCGACACCAACCTGTTGAATACCCCGTATAACCCCTTTAGATTGCTTTTTATAGCTAATAGTTCTTTGTAATTCTCGTCTACCTTGCGAAGAAACTCATCTTCTGTTTGTGATTCAATCACGGTATCCACTAGAGAGGACTTAATCCCATCTGAAAGTAAAGATGAGTCAACTGCCACACTCTTTAGAGCTGCGGTTGTGATGTCCTTTCCGGATGCCGATATATCAAAGCCCGAAAAAGTATTAGTCATCCCTCCAACCGTTGACGCTAAAAATCTAGCATCAAAAGCTGGTGATTTCACTGCAGAACCGAGAGTGTGTGATTCTTCTTGCATCATTGTTAGGATCTTTGCCTCTTTTATTGACTGCGATCCTAGGTCCATCAAGTCAAAATCTTTCTTATTTATTTTGATAACAGATCCTCTCTGTAATGCATTCGCAGCGAATACCGGCTTCACAGGAATAGACTTCCGAGGGGCGAACTGACCTGAAGAAATGTTTGAAGATCGGGGCATACTGTATGTTGAACGCGGAGACTGAGTTTGTGCAACTTCGGGGTTTTCCCTAGTGAATTGCATTGGCGCGCCGGGTATTACCTCCAGTCTTCTACCTTGCATTACAGAAAACTCAATCGGCATGAAAACAGAAGAGTCCGCAGATATCAAATCGGCAGTGTTGAAGTTAGGTATTCTCGGATTTGAAAATCGCCCTCCGAAGTCCCCCATGTCTTCAAAAATTGACCCCAATCCAGAATATACATCACTTATGGCTCCCGACAAAGATTGTGCGCGCGCTGACTGTAAAAATCTATTGAGTGCTCCATCCCCGGGGCGCGTCGAAAAGATTCCGTAATCTGCTACCATTTTTAAAGTGTCTGAAGCATCGTGCACGATACCAGTATTGCAACTGACCTGTATTATAGGTGCCGCGTGTCCGGTTGCGTTAGGGACATGGACCTCCTCCGCATTGTTACTAGCAGCCTCTCCCGATTCCAGAAAAGCTTCCTGAAGGAGTATCCCTAGAGAGTTGATTATCTTTTCCGACTCTACGACCAAATAGTTCAAGTTCTCGATAGTTGTTGTTTGTCGGGCCGGGTCGGCAGCCGAGACTACCATCTCTATGTCTCTTGCTCTAGGGAAAGGGTCGACGCCAGTCATAAGTACTACGCTATTTCTAGAATCGGTCACCAGTCTTAGCGCCGCAGAGACCCATTGATCTCTCAGTGAAGACTCTACCTCGTGGAAGCGTCTATTGTGATAATCGTACATGCCCGAGACAAACCTGCCTTGTTCAGTTCTTATAACCGGAGTGGACAGTGTTTCTAATAATTTTTCCAGGCGAAGCTTAGATGTGATTAGATCTCTCTTGAATTCGTTTACCAAGGATTTGGAACCATCTAAAACAATTAAATCTATGTCGTAAGTATATTTTCCGTAGTCTAGATTGTAAAAAAGCTCGTAATCTCTGAGCAAGAAAGACCTTGTCGAATAGATTTCATCTGCGACATAGGTGTTTCTGGTTTCTGCGCTGGCTGAAGTTCGTTGTTGATACGATTCATCTCGCAAAATTCGCGGCTGCCCTAGGTCGACCCTAACCTCTTCCACTTCCGCGGTGGCCCAGCGCGCTGGCACTAATCGATCTGATTGGCCTGGACTGTCAAATGCTTGAACTATTATTCTGTTTTTTTGGTTTTCCTCAAAATCGTGATAAGTCTTAGTGTCTTGGTCATTGTTATTATAGGGGCGCTGATCCAATCTTCTTCTCACTATTGACATGTCTAGGATTCTACTATTTTCCATGAACCTACTTAGCATCGTCTTTGCCAACGCCACGTCAGGACTATTGTTTGATGATTCTCTTGACGCAATTTCCCTGAAGTGTGTTATCAGTCTTCCGAAGGGCGAATAATGTTCTAGAATCTCCAAAAACTTAACACCTATTATGCAATTGTAACTGCTATCTAAATTTTCATCGTCTTCATTCTGGTCTTTCGTGATCCAAACATGCTTTCTAGACCATGGTTCAACAAAAGAGGCCCTATTGCTCCTCGTGGCGGCGGCAACACTGGCGGCGACCAGGCGGGCGCCTCTTTGAACTGGGTCATTGGATCCTCTACTTGCCATAATCGAATCTACGTAGTCTCCAAGACTTTCTCCCGTCTCTTGGTAGACCCCTGGTTGTCCGATAGATGGAGAAACCGGTTGAGAATTCCAAGGAGGGGCCTCAACGGAGACCTTGAGATTGGGTACAGACCTAACTGATAGTTTAGGGCCCATGTTGTCGACCGTGTGGCCTGCCATCCATCCAATATATCCGTCCGCTGGATTTGATGCATCATGATAGTGTGCAGGGCCCGCGTACGGCCGGAGGTTTATGCTTGAGAATTCCGGGGAGTCATCTTCGATGTAGAAGATTTCCCTGGTAACTGGAGGTCTCAACAGGGTCGCTCCAGTGACCTGGTCAGTGGATTCTCTAAGTAAATTATCGTATGTAATTTCAGTTACCGGTATGGACATTAATTCTTGCGGCACCTCATTAACGTTGTAATCGCCATGTCTCATATACGGTGTCTCTATAAATCCCACCAGATGAAGTCTAGACAATGCTGATCTATCATAGTCGGGAGAGTTTAAAAAACCGCTACCAAAAACAGACCCTCCACCCCCTGGTTCGCCGTTAGGTGAAATTTCAACCTCAAATTCCAAAGTACTGTGAACTTCATAATGTGCAGTCTCAAAAATGTCCGTAACTGTTGCATAGTTACTGCGATCTGTGTTTTGCAGCAAGACATCCTTTATTGGAATTCTTTGATAGGCGCCAGAGTTCTGAATTTTTGCAAATCGATCATCAGATGCTCTATTCAACAGTGTTCTTCGAGACACATTTGGGTCATGTAGGTCCGAAATCAAAGATTCTCCATCGCGGTCGAGTACTAAAAAAGAAATTTGAGCCGGCTTTGCTCGGAGCGCTCGGCTGTGTTGTTGTGTAATAAACTCCGTAAGCTCGTCGCGACCAGAATAAGAAGGGCGTTCGAGATTTAGCGAGAAATCGATTCGCAACTTTATTGTTCCAGCGCGCGGCTGGCTAAGTAAGATCCTATTAGTTTTAAGTATGGGATAGACGGCAGCGCGTTGGTCACTTAGTGTAGCTGGATTGTTTTCTACTTCTGACATGTTGCTTTAGTTCTCCCCTCTCTTCCTGTAGTTTGTTTGCTTATTTGTTTCTTTTTCGAGACTTTCAATATCTGCGTCTGTTTTTATTTCAAATCTAGATTTGATCTGGTCTTGGTCATCTATTCTTAATAGAAATTCTCTACCATCATTCTGCAACACCTCGTAGACTTCTAACTCAAAGTTGTCCAAGCCATAAAATGACCCCACTTCCTGCAAATCTATTAAGAAGTTTTCTTCTGTTCTTACCAGCTTCGAGTTGTCTGAAAAGGTTATTTCATTGGACATAAGGTCGTAATGATCTTCGTTTATCACTCTTTCCGGACTGGAAACGGATGCCTGTCTGCTTATTTGAAATTTAGGATTTACTTGTATTTGTGGAACTTTCCTTATCACATCCGAAGAAGTTAGAAATGTCACTGATGTGCTTTGGAATGGAGCGTCCAAAGACAATACCGAAAATCTAGGATGATCATCTGATCCCACTTCCTGTTCTGACATGGGGTAAATCAAAATTTTACTCTGCAGGTCGGGATCGACATTTTGTCTTAACGGTGCGAATCTGGGCTTTAACCTGTCTACAATCAGTTGATCATCTAGTTTGTACTGTTCCTGGACGGAATAATTTAAATGTTGAGTTTTTAGCTTAGGTGTTTCCGTCAGGATTCTTACTTCCGATTCGTTTTGATGCTCCGAAAACCCTCCGTTTTTTGAATTATATAAAATGTCATCGTCAAAAAACTGATAATAAACAGGTCTAAAGACGCCGCGGGCAAGACAGTCTTTGCCAAATTGTGTCAGCTGGACGTCCATTACTTCTTCTTTTTGATCAAAAAACGGCATTTAATTAACTTCTCCTATCAAGTGTTGCTTTGTTTTAGGTACGTCATGTAAATTGAGGAAGAATTTTCTATATTGTCTGTGAAAGTTATTGTTGTTCCACTGATAGTATAGTCATTACTCGTACCTGCTGCTTGCAATACTCCATTAACATAAATAGATTCTGAATTAGTTTTCATTGTATATCCTGTATCTACTGTAAATGTAAATACGTTTGCTGGGCTTGGAGAATTCACTTCGTCCGACTTTATCAATTGCCTAATAACCAAACTTTCTGACTCTGATGCTGTTGTTGACCCTACTAGCGAATAGTATTGAGTAGATGTCTGACCGCCGGCTGCACCACCCGATGCAGGGGCCGAGGTGTACGCCGATGTGTAAGTTGTGTATTCTTCCGTTTCTTCAGATGTGTCCACGCGCTCGAATGATTGAAGCTGTGATGACCCTTGTGTATCTTGAGCATCTACTGCAAATTTGGAATAATAATCCACTTTGCTTTCGATTTGTGCTGTCTCAACAATCGAAAAGAAGTCGTACGGCCAGTTAAACTGTAGTTTAGCGGCGGATGGGAGTTTGTCGCTACGTATAGTAATACCGTTACGTTGTAATACGTCTGACTGGATACCTGCAGGTGACATGGATTTTAACTTAAGATCATCATAACTGGACATAGCTCGGTATTTAACTTTAAAGATCAACCACCTGACCCTGTTCTTTACAAAATCTTCAGGAGTTTTAAAACTAGAAGCTATCTGTTTAAAATCTATCATCGGCTCTATGTCTAAATAAGTCGATAAAAATTCTATGTCCGAAGACTCCAAGAAGTTATCCACCTGCTCTTTTGTAGGTCTTATGTTTGAGTGTTGTGCTTTAAAAATACCAATATCAGAATCTGGATATACATTCTCCCACAAGTCTTTTAGTTGAGTTTGTGTTATCTTTGCTTTAAATTGAAAGAAAAACTGAAGGTGTGGCTTTATCCTAGGGTTGTTAACGAAATCTAAATGAGGAGGGAGAATAAACTTGTCCATCATCCTGAGTTGATATGCAATGTTAAATCTTCCTGTTGGACTAGATGGGTTATCATAGAACTCTTTATAACTCTTCTTAAGTATCTCATGGTCTTGCGGTGACCTTTCATGCAGTAACTGCACATGACGGTCCCTGGCATTTTTATTCACCTCTCCCGCAAGGCCCAATTCTGATTCATTTAGTTCGAAAAACTCTATGTCCGATGCGTCTGTTGACTTATAGAAAGGTATTGCAACTATAGCTTCGCAAACCTCTTTGTCTTTTGCTATCACTCCTAGCTTCTTTATAGATTCAGGATCAAAGGCTGCCAAGCTTGCAGTTTCCTCACCCGTGTTTTTGACAAATCCTAGCTTTTTAGCTAGGTTGCCTTGGGTTGAAGATTCGTTAGGTGGCCCAGAGACAGCCAAAAAATAACCCTGGTCAACGGTTGGTATTGATCCTGACTGGTGCCACATGCCGGTTGATGCAGTCAAATAAGGTATCGAGGACTGCGCCTTCTCTTCGTAATAATTATCCTGAGATCGCAGTTTCCATGGTGATCCTGTGACTGTTGCTAAAGCTCCGTTGTCTAACCTTAGGGCCGGTGTTGGCGAGTTAGTGAAATCTAAAACTGGGGATTCCCACTTTGTTTGTATTACCCACCTGGCTCTATCATACTCAGGATCTCTTACCATCTCAGTTAGTGAGCCGCGCGCGTTGGGCTGTGATAATCGACTGTATGATACATTGTCACTCAGCAGAGTAGTGTGACCCAATAGATCTAGACTCGCAGACAATTGCATAGAATTTTGATAGTTAGTGCTGCCATTCGTTGTTGTCGGTATGCCATTGTTGTAGGTTACCGATGAAGCTTCGATTATTTCTGGAACACTGTATGTTCTGGTTGCGGAAGGAGTGAATGTAATCTCCGCAAAGGGGAACGTTTGAGGGTCCAAAAATGGTGGCACATAAGGCAAAAATCCATGCGAGTTAGTCCTCGTGGCACTAGAAGGTGTTAAGAACTGGTTAGGCGCCGTGGTTGCATTTGCGCCTCCGGTAAGACCAGAAATTCTGGAACTTAAGGCTCCGGTTGCGGATGCAGCTTTGTTTCCCGCGGCGCCGGCAGTTGTTTGTGTTATGTAAAAGACATCGCCATTTCCGGAATGGCTAGCCTGAATAGCTCCATTGTGACCGTTTGAATGATCGATAGCTAAAACCAATTGTTGAGCTATTCCTAAAATGTTTTGACCGTTCATTGCGACAAGAACGGTTGACCCATCAAAGAAACCTGTCGCTTCTTGGCCGGACGTTCCTCCTGTAAAACCACTAGGCTCAGCCTTTCCAGCAACAATGTTGCCTGTCCCTGAGATGGCTGTACTGTTGCTGCCAACGTGAGATTGGGTAAGAGATAGAATTTCTGTTGACGAGTTATATGACGTCAAGATCTTACCACCATGACCGTTTGAATGAGCTATGGCGGCCTCAAGTTGAGCTATAGTGTCAGACAATTTTGTTATTCCATCTGTCTGCACTATGACCTGCGAGCTACTATTGACGGTTCCAGTTGCGCCATCACTAGATGTACTTGTGAACACATAAGTTTTAACTGTACTTCCAGAAGTCGACTTCATCGTTACTGTCGTTGTGTCAAATGTGTTGTCGGCGCCGAGGGCTTCAGCATAATAACTAAAATTTATCGATCCGAGTGCTTGCGTCCCAGCGGTTCCTCCGTTAAACTTATATGTTCGTTTATCACCAGCTGTGCTCTCTATGGAAATTTCCAAATCGTGCAATGCACTTTCGGCGTCGATACCCACAAAATCGGTGAAATCTATCTTGCCGCTTGCCGCTATGGCATCAACTGGATAGGTCGTAACCGAATAAGTGGTAAAATCTATGTCTCCGTCGTGCACTGGCGGACCAAAAGCCGAATGTCGGTCGTACGTTGAGACCTGGTTATTAAACAGGTAGACCCTCATGGTGTATGGAACGTTCGCAGTCAGCAAAGGTTCTACAGGATCAGACATTAAAGTCTGTAATTTACCCTGCTCCAAAAAGAAATCCACAGTCTCTGAAGCGAAGTTGTTTGCGGCCGCAGTGTAGGGTTGCATCGATCTATAAAAAGACGCGGTGGTGTTGTTAAATACTACTGCGTTATAACGCTTTGTGAATTCTGTATCTAGATTTCCAAAAGTAAAAGGTCTCTCCAGTGTCCTAAAATGCAAAGAGGATCCATAATATAAACTAGCACTTGGATGTGGTTCGTTATCATAAATCTTCTCACCAAACAAGTTGTGCGGCTCTAAGAAATCATCGAACGTTACTCGCCTGGACACTGACCCTGTAAGTCTAGGTATACCAGAATCAACTGTTGAGTTTACTGCCGAGCCGCTTACGCAAGTTATCGAACTTGCACTTATGTGTGAAAAATCGCTTAGTGGTACGTAGTCTTGCTGCGTGCTCCAATTCAAAATGTTACTATCGAAAGTTCCGTTAGACGACGAAAAGATTGGATAATCTACCGCGATGCCGGATTTAATAGAATTATATAAAACCCCGGGCCCAAATAGCAACTTATTGGCTTGCGCTCGTGAGTTGTGTATCTTAGCTTCTAATAGATTTTTTATCTGCGCAGAAGTGCTTATCAGGTTCGTAGCATTCGGTACATGCTCGTAAGTATACGAATCTTCATTCATATAACACCGCGAAAAGATTTCCGACAACTGCACCGTTCTTTCTGCAGGATAGAATCCTCTATAGGGAAGGAATCTCTTGACTGCTTTACACCGAAGGTTCAACCTAAAAGGTTTCAGATCGAAGTTGTTATCTTGGGCGTTTCTATCAAAATCCGCAAAGTATTTCAAGAAGTCACTACTTGAATACGTTTTGAAGAATTTTGATCCAATTTGGAACTCTGCCGAGGACGTGTGATACGTTGCTCCGGTTACTTGAAGGAAATCTCCTATGTTCTCAATCTCTGACTCTAGATTGTTAGAATTGTCCGACAGAGAATTTAATAGGTCTTCCGTGTATCTACTTATCGTAAACTCTGGCACAAGAGAATACTGCTGCCCTATGATCCTAGTTTCCTTGGAGAAATCTTTATAATCGTCATAAAAAGGGCCGATGGCGTGGTTTATTCCGGTGCTCCACTGGCTTTCACCTGACAAGTATTCATTACCCTGATAAGATTGAGGCATTCTTCTATTGTACAGCGGGGAGATTGGCGGTGCACCATAGAGGTTGTTTATACCCAGAGCGAATATACTGTAGTCATTCTGAAGGATCCCCTCTCCCCTAGTTCCCTGGTCGCGGGTTGACATCCATGCTGCGCCGGACGTAAAATAAGAGGCTGTTATGTTCGTCGGCAGAGCTGTAAAAGTTTGCCTTGCATCTAGGACCCACTTGCTGGATGTTATGTGCGTTCCTTGGACCGACACATTCGTGGTTGAATCTATGTGGTTTGAATCTACAAACTCAACCTTGTCGAAATATGAACTTATAAATTCTTTTTGCTTGTTTGTCGCTGTTATCTTGGGGAAAAGCTTGTTGGTAATCCCATTACTAGATACTGAATAATAGCTAGAATAACTCAAGTTTCCATTCAAAATTAGTGATCTAGATGCTCTGTTTGAGGTCCACCCGAAGAAGTCAAACCTGCTTCTGTTTCTCGCGTCAGTCGTAAAGGTGTTGACCTCTCTAGGGTAAATTTTCTCAACGTAATTAACCTCTCTCAAGATAGACGAAAGATCTGATTCACTTTCCACCCTGGAGATCATCAGGTTCATCTTTTGTAAGTTTGCATTATTGTAAAGTGGACTTTCATTAAGCTTTATCTTTCTCGACAACTCAGTGCTTGCAAGTTTTGACAAGTCATTCTGTATCGTGAATTTACTCGAAAATGTGGGAAGATCTTCTGGCTTTGCTCGGGTACCGTCGACGTTAACACCTATGGAATCAAAAAAGTTATCATAATACCAAGAAGATTGATACAGGTCTTGAGTATTTTTAGAATTCATGAACGAAACTTCATTTAAAGCACCTTGAGCTACTGATGCATCTTCGGACATCAAGTGAATACTAAAGTTTACCGGGCGGAACCTGTTTGAAATCATTACCTCTTTATAATTTGATACCAATCTTGGGTCCTCGATGATACCTTCGTGCCGTACTGTTGTTCCAAGGCTCAAGTCAAATTGGTTACCAGGGTAAGGCTCAGGAAACACACTGCTGCCACGTGTCGAAATTGAAAATAAGTTATTTCTACGCAATTTTCTGGAAACAGGGTGCTGTCCTCCTCTTATTTGCTTCCATGTTGGCCACCCATAAGCACCTTGCCGATTCAAGATTAAACTATTTAAAGGTGTTGAAGCTGATGATGACAATAAGTTTTCACTTGTTGAAAGACTCTTTTGCACGACAGAGTTAAGACCTACAAGATCCAGATTAGTTACAAGCTGAGAAGATTCCACAAAAGAAATAGTTTGACTAGATTCCAATGCGCCCTTCAGCTCAAAGTTATTTTGGTGACCATGATTAGCATTTTTGTTTAAGAAACTATACACGTCTTCATCTGCTGAAGCCGTTATCCAAGAATAGCCGAAATCGTTTTGCGGAAGTTGATGTTGAACAAAAAAGTTATTCGCATTAGAGCCTCGTGAGGCGCCGCCTCGGAATGCCGCGG
>Ga0315330_10002570_pt1 | contig 12461 bp, 10 predicted proteins | sample M140m34915metaG_FD_203453 | JGI IMG/M metagenome (GOLD analysis project Ga0315330, IMG submission 203453) | Ammonia-oxidizing marine archaeal communities from Monterey Bay, California, United States - M1 40m 34915 | ecosystem: Environmental > Aquatic > Marine > Intertidal zone | place: USA... | reverse complement strand
TCACCGGCAAGCTCTAGATCGGACTCGCCGGAAGATCGTTTTGCATTGAGCCGTCGGCCGGCAAAAACAGTCATCGTTCTTCAAAGCTCGACTTAAAGTCACAATTTCACTTAATTTCGAAGTTGGACTTATAGAAGTTCGACTTCTAAAGAACGACAACCCACTGGATGATCAAGCGCGCATCATCCTGTGCATTGCCGTCTGATCCATGTAGTAATCGGTTTCAGGGCCTGCTGAGTCATCCAGATAAGTAACCGCCTCATCTCTTAAGCACAGGGAATTCAGCAGGAGGAATGAAGCACGATAGATGCGCGGTGGCCCAGGATATCTGGAACCTTTACGCAAAAAATATTGCCACGTACGCTGCTTGATGAGTCACTGTGCGCAGTAATTGTTGAAACGCCGACTAGGGTGCACTCGCCTTCAGGTGACTCTCTACCGAAAGCCACTTTATCCCTTTAGAGGAAACTTGAGCTACAGCTCGAAGACGCTTGCGCTGCTGCGGTGTTAGAAGCGTTGTCAACAAGGCTGACGGCGACGTTTTTAGGCCTAGGCCAGTGAAAAATGCTGATCAAAAAAGTTGACTAAATGACTAGTTTAGTCAAACTAGTCAGCATTATGACTGAAATTATTGATCAACTATTGAGTGTCCTCCAGGCGTTTCTCTGGCCTCAAGAGCGAGAGAAGCAACGCGCCAAGCGACAACGGGTCATCGTTGCTGCCACTCACCATTTCTTACGCTATGGCTATCAAAAGGCCAGTATGGACGAAATCGCGATCAACGCAGGGGTCAGCAAAGGGGCGCTCTACCTATACTTCCCTAGCAAGTTGAACCTGTTGCTTAGCGCCCTGGCCTACGAAGGGGAACAGTATTTTCAACATCACCTCGCAATGAAGGATCTGGAATGGACCCCTCGTCAACGTCTTAAATGGATGATTGGACAAAGTTTTGCGCATCACGAGACGTCGCCGTTAAGTACAAAAATGCGGTCTCAAACAAGCGACTTCAGTGTTGTAATGGCTGATTATTCTCAAGAGAGAGAGACCTTTGAGGCTATTCGACACGCTGAGATGGGGCTTTTAGACGCACTCATCGCCGACTTATTGGGCAGCTCATTTGATGAAGCGGAAATCAAGATCATCAGCGGCATGACCTACGATCTCATTACGGGTTTGTTGCTGGTACCAGAGACCTTACGCCAAACACCGCTCAGCCAATTCGACCAAATCACTGAATTGATCATCAGCGGACTTGAGCATCTAAAGCCTGGCGCGCTGCTCGAGTCCAAGAATGGTGAAGCCAAGCGCTCAAATCCGATCTTGGCTGATGTGAGTCAAAAGAACGTGGTCAGACAATAACCAGAGGCTTCAATCGCGAAGATAGACCGGGCGCTCGAACGCCTGCAGCAGCGTAAGAAAAGGACAGTGATCTCATGATAGAAACGCAAAAATCGAACCGTTGGAATCCCAGAAACCCCCTTTCGGAGAAATCTTCGACGCGAACCCGCGCCCCGCTGAGCGCCATCCAAAAGCAGTGCTCATGGTTCAAAGTTTTTATCCTAGCGGGTCTCGCGATCAGCCAACTGACCCAGGCTGACGGTCACGATAAAAACCCCCTCGATATCATTGACCAAATGGAGCAACTCTACCGCGGCTCATCGAGCGATTCGAAAATTACGATGGTCATCGAAACGCCGCGCTATCAAAGGTCGATGCAGATGTCGGGTCAATCGATGGGACGGGAATTTGGATTTTTTCGCATTCTTTCACCAAAAAAAGATCGCGGTATTGCCACGCTCAAACGCGATGAGGAAATGTGGAATTACTTTCCAAAGATTAACAAAGTCATCAAAGTACCGCCGTCGATGATGATGGGATCGTGGATGGGCAGCGACTTCACCAATGACGACCTCGTAAAAGAGACCCAACTGATTGATGCCTACAACATCCAAATGACTGAGACCGATGACCAGTACCGCTTCACCTTGACGCCCAAGGAGCAAACCGTGACGGTCTGGGGGAGTATTGACTACGTCGTCTCAAAGTCGCCCTTATTACCCCTTTCGCAAAGTTTTTTTGACGATCAAGGCGAAAAAATCCGCGTCATGACTTTCAGTGCGCCCAAAGAAATTGGAGGTCGGCTCATGCCGTCCATCCTTGAGATTGAGCCGCTGAACAAACCCGGACACAGAACACGGGTCATCTACGATGAAATCGTCTTCGACCCACCCGGCATCACAGAGCAGACGTTCTCGATGCGCAACCTTAAATCAAGATTTTAGCCATGCTCACCCTGAAATTAGCCTACAGAAACATCTTGCGGCAGAGGCGTAGGAGTTTGTTGACAGCCCTCAGCATGGCAGGGGGCTATATGCTCTTCGTGTTCTCAATGTCCTTGCTTGAGGGCAGTTGGTCCAATGTGGTGGATATCTTCACGCTGGATCACACTGGGCACATACAAGTGCACAAAGACGATTATGCGAAGCGGCCCAAGATCCATAAGACCATCGAAATTCCAGCAGTCGTTGAGACGACGCTCAAAAATCATGAAGACGTCACCGGGTGGGCACCGAGAGTCTATTCCTCCGCGCTGGCCTATGGCGGCAACAAGACCTCCATCGCTCAAATCTTCGGAATCGACCCGGAGCTTGAGCCCACCGTGACTCGAATATTACAAAAAGTCAGTGCAGGGCAGTATTTTAGCGCCCAACCCAATGCCGATGGTTACTTTCCCGCAATGATTGGTCGGGGACTGGCCAATTCATTGCGATTGGATGTTGGGGACGAAATCGTTCTGATTTCCTCAGGTGCCGATGGATCAATTGCGAACGATATCTTCATCATCACCGCCATTATTGGTAACACCACCTCGTTTGATCGACTCGGCGTCTTTCTGCCGCTCACCGTTGCCCAGGAGTTTCTATCGATTGGTGGTGAGGTTCACGAATTTGCCTTACTTGCGCGCAACAAGCACGATAACGAACAACTGGCGGTCGCACTGCAAAGTTTGATGCCCAGCCTGAAGGTCTCGCCCTGGCAGCAGATTGAAGCGACTTTTTACCGAACCATGCAATCCGACAAACAAGGTAATTATTTTACGATGGCATTGATTGTGTTCATCGTATTTATCGGTGTTCTAAATACCGTATTGATGTCGGTGCTTGAGCGAACCAAGGAGTTTGGTGTCTTGAAGTCAATCGGTTGTCGTCCGTCAGAGCTTGTCAAACTCATTTTTATTGAGACGGTGATGCTCGCAAGCATCAGCATCAGTGTGGGCCTCGCGCTGATTCTTCCGGTGATTGTGTGGTTTACCGAAGTTGGCATAAAACTCGATATCTCGGTGGACATGGGCGGAGTTGTTTTTGACACCATGAAGGGGGACCTCTCTGCCTATGTCGTATTCATGCCCATGGGCTTTATGCTGCTGACTGCAGCACTGATCAGCCTTCCTCCAGGATTGAGAGCCGCGCGCATACTGCCCCGCGTCGCGTTGGGGAGTCACTGATGCTGAGTTTGAAGCTAGCGTGGCGCAATTTGTTTCGAAATACTCGCAGAACCCTCTTAACCTGCATGCTCATTACCAGTTCACTGGTGGTGATTATTCTTGTCGACGGCATCATGCTGGGCATGATCGACGTGATGGTTGGCGGGATCACCAAAACGCTTGAGGGAGAGGCGCAGGTGAATCAAAAAGGATTCCGGGAGAACTTTGAACCCGAGCTTTTCCTTAACGATCCCGACGCCATCACCGCCGCCTTAGCCGCCGATGAACGGGTCGCGGGCCACGCGCCACGAGTGATTATTGGGGGCATGATTGCCTCGCCGTACAACACCACTGGCGGTCTCATTTATGGGGTTGATGCAACTTCAGAACTGGGAGTCAGCCGTCTCGAAGAGGCTACCTATGAGGGCGAGTACTTAACCGGCGCAAAGCGAGAAATCCTACTCGGAAAACTAATGGGGGAGCTACTGGAGGTCTCCCTAGGTGATCGGATCATTATCACCGCCGCACAAGTTGACACCGGTGAGATCACCCAAGAGCTATTTCGGGTGACCGGCTTTTTTGAATTCGGGCCAGAGGAGATGGATCAAACCCTCGCCTTCATCAATCTCAGCGCAGCCCAACCTTTACTGGGAATGGACGGGCATGTGCATCAGATTGCGGTTCAATTTGTTGATCCCGAAGATGCAAAAAACAAAGCCCTACCGACATTAACGCGTCTCAACCAAGGCAATGTCGAGGCACTGGGCTGGCTCGATCTACAGCCTTCCATTGGCGGCATGATAGAGATGAGCAGCTATGCGTCTGCGATTGTGGGCGCCGTATTATTCGTTCTGACATCCCTAGGGGTAATCAATTCGATGTTCATGTCGATTTACGAACGCATCTACGAATTTGGGGTCGCTAAAGCCATCGGCACAACACCTCGTCAAATCATCGCCTTGGTCTTGTTCGAAGCCTTTTTTCTCGCCTTGATGGCTTGCGCTTTTGGGGTTCTGCTGGGCTACCTTGCCTCGTCTTATTTTGAATCAAATGGTATTCCCATGGGACGTATGGAAATGTCGGGCGTGCTCTTAGACGGCAACATGCACACTGAGGTCCGGGCCTATCAGTTCGTTGCCTTCCCGATCTATGTCACGCTACTCACCGTCGCCGCGGCGATTTACCCTGCTGTTTTTGCTTCCCGAATCGTGCCCAGTCAGGCACTGCAACGCGCTCTTTAGGATCAACTTAATGAAAACCGTGATTGAAACCAAAAACCTAGTCAGAAAGTTCGGTGAAGCCCAGACCCAGGTCACCGCGCTCTCCAACGTCAGCACCCACATCGAAGAAGGTGAGTTCACAGCCATTATTGGTCCATCGGGGTCGGGCAAAACCACCCTGCTACAACTGATTGGAGGGCTTGATGAGCCGGATTCAGGCGACGTCTTTTTGTCGGGCACGAACATCGCCAACATGTCCGGGAGGCAGCTATCTGATTTTCGCCGTGATCATATCGGTTTTATTTTTCAGTCCTATAACCTGATTCCTGTGCTGTCAGCGGAAGAGAACATCGAGTACATCATGCTGCTGCAAGGCATCGATGAAAAAGATCGCAAAACCCGGGTTCAAGAGATGCTCGTATTGGTCGGCCTTGAGGGACTGGGCGACCGGCGACCGGCACAACTCTCGGGCGGACAGCAGCAACGCGTTGCCGTGGCCAGGGCGATGGCTTCCAAACCCGACATTATTCTGGCCGATGAACCCACGGCAAATTTGGATTCGACCACAGGCATCGCACTGCTCGATATGATGCGAGACCTCAATGCGCAGATGAACATGACCTTTGTCTTTTCAACCCACGATCAAAAAATTATGGATCGGGCTGACCGGTTGATCCATTTGGAGGACGGGGTCGTTCACTTGGACGAAATTCGTAATTCGTGATCTCTCAGAACTCAGCGAAGACGGCGCCCCAAAAATCGATTCATCGCCTGAGCTTTAGCAACCTTAAGGAGGAATGGTGCACTCATCCGCGCATACCAAATTTGAATTCAAGTTGCTGCGCTTAAACCTCCAGCGGGCTTTGAGGTGAGTTGAGGTGAGGCGAGAATGAATTCTAACGGTTATGCACGCATCGTTTTAGGAGTATTCACCTGCTTGTTGAGCGGTCTCTTGCATGCCGAGCCTGTGCTGGTGTTGGGAGGTTTCATCAACGAATCCAACGCCGCAACGCACCTTCGAAGGGTTGAGACCGGTCTTAAGGATCAAGGCCTTTTAACTCAAATTAACCTCAAAGGCGCGCCTTATTACCGGGTAATTGTGCCGATCAAAGGACGACCCATTGAACCCCTAAAGCAGCACGCGCGCGATGCCGGCTTTGAGGGCGTCTGGACTTGGGAAACGGATTTGGCGACCCCGCAATTGCCCAAGACCCAGCTAGCAAAGCAAGCCCCTTCCATCCAAGAACCGCCGCAAGCGCCGAGGGAGACCTCATTCGCACGACTCTCTCTGGCACCGGTCGCTGAGCCGAGTCAGCCTAAGCGTTCACCCCGCGCCCAAACCAACATTTCGGGTTATTTAAAAACCTATGGGGTGATCCAAGATTCGGTCACCAATGATTTTTTTGAGATCGACACCATCTATCAAGCGCAAAACAGTGGCCGCCTTATGGTGGAATCCTTCACCGATCGGATGGTCTTTCAATTTCATTATGAGCTCAGCCCATTGTCCGTCTCGCGATCCGTCGGAGGCGATTTGCAGGCCTTCAATATTGTTGGCGACAGCTATCGGGTCAGTGACCTCAAAACATCCTTAACCAGCGATGCGGCCAGCAAAACCCAGCTCTATCAAAATCTCGATCGTCTGAATATTCAACTGCAATTAGACGCCGGAGATTTGACCGTCGGCCGCCAGGCCATTGCTTTTGGGGCAGCGCGCTTTATTAATCCGATTGACGTGTTCTTGCCCTTTGACGTTAGAACGTTCAACACAGAGTACCGAACCGGTGTCGACGCGATCCGCTTCCAAAGGCCCTGGGGCGAGCTGGGCGAAGTCGATTTTGGGCTGGTCCTAGGCAGTGATGCAGATCAAGCAACCTCTGCAGCGTTCGTTCAGGTACGTAACAATATGGGCGGCAGAGACTTTAATTTTTCACTGATCGAATACTCCCAGCAAACCCTCATTGGCGGCGGCGTGCAGTCTGAATTGGGTGATCTCGGGTTTTGGCTTGAAGCCGCCTATGTCGATGGAGACAGCGACTACGCTAGGGTGTCGACAGGTCTGGATTATGCCTTTCAGGAGCACATTTTTGGCATGATTGAGTACCACTACAATGGTGCTGGGAGTCAGAACCCCGATGACTATCTATCACTTTATCAAACCACCCCGTATCAACGCGGCGGCGTTTTCTTACTGGGCGAGCACTACTTGATACCCAGTATTTCTGTTCAAGTATCACCCCTACTGTCAGTCGCTCTAATGAGCATTGTCAATCTGAGCGACCAGTCTGCCTACACCTCCATCGCAGCTGAGTACAATGTCGCGGAGAACTTCTACATGGATTTCGGCCTTTACTTATTTTCTGGCAAGGACTTAGCCCTAAGCCCTGGCCAAACACTCATGCTCGGGTCGGAATACGGCGCCAACCCGAATCTGTTTTATTCCAGCCTACGCTGGTATTTCTGATCGGCCTCTTTAAGAGGCCGGCTCAAGGGCCTTTTGTAACCAACCCCTCATTAACGCAGTGAATCGTTCGCTCAAAGTTGAACGCGCTCTGGTCAGCGTTCGACGTAGGAATTCAGGACAACATCAAGACCGATCACTTGCATGTCTTTCAAGGTGTGAGGTTTGTCCTAAACTGCGGCACGATCGCAACAATACTGAGCAATAAAAACACGACTGACCCTAGAAAATAGGTCTCAATATCGGCTGAAGCGATTTCACCCAATAACAGCATCGCAAAAAGACCATGAAAAATGCACCCAAATAAGCCTGCGCCGACTGCCGCAGTTTTTGAACTTATCGACCCGTTGAAGAGCGGCCCGGCGACCAACAAAGCGAAGACCGCATAGAGCCAAAAACCTAAGTAATCAAAAGACGTGTACAGAGAGAATGGGACAGAAACATTCAATACAAGCAGCAACTGATTTGCCATTTCTGCACCCGAAGCCTCCGCCGCCACAACACTTGCGAGCTGGGGGATCGTCCAGACGGCAATAAACTTAGGGATAATAAATGCAGCAACTGAGAGTAGTACCACCACGGCAGCCACGATCCCCCGAAGCGGGGCTAATTTAGCGACGTTCCAAGCCACTCCAAAAAATACGCCAGCAAAAGCCAGCATCGAGATGATTTGATTGATCCAGCCAATGATGAAAATTCCTCGATTAGCGGTCAGCCAATCAACACGGTCCGCGTGTTGCGCCTCAAAGCCGTTTGGAACGTCCAGAGGCAACCAAAAAGAAACGAGGGTGGTCAAAACAACAACAATGACGGAGACCAACCCCAGTCGATTGATTTGACGGTCTAGTAGCCTAAGGTCAATTGTGTTCATCACGTTTCTCCGTATCGGCTTTCAAAAAAATGCATCAAGGCCGTGCGAACTGCAGGTAAATCTGGCTCCCACCGCCTGCCACGCCCCATAAAAATCGTCGCGCCTTCCAGCATGGACATCAGGCACAGTGCCTCCGCTCTTGGCGCGTCGTTACCCGCCGCGCGCAACGCCTGCTCCAAGGTCTCGATGTATCGCTCGTAGATATCCTCGACCAGGTCCGAAACAAGCGGCTCGACTTGCTGCATCGCCCAAAGTTGGGGCCAGAGTTTATCCCCCATTAAGTCAACCCCAGGCTCGTCGTTGAGGATAAAATCGATGAGCTGCAGAATACTCTGAGACTCAAGGCGCTGATCGCGCGCTCGAAAGGATGATGAATAGGCATCGCCAATGAAACCAACGACAGCACGCAACATTTCGTCCGTCGTTCTAAAATGATACTGCAGTGCGCCGAGCTTTATGTTCGAGGCTCGCGCCAAGGCGCGCATGCTCAGCCCGGCGTAACCCTCATCGGCAATCATCTCAATTGCCGTCTTTAAGATTTGATTTCTGCGATCTATCACGTGATTTTCCGAACTGACTATGATGATGTTGGCTATATTGCGCCTTGACAGGTCAGGTGACAGGCTACAACATGTCGGTTGACATGTAAACTCAGCAAGCTAGTTCAGTGAGGTATTCAGATGACTTTTAAGATAACTCGGCGAGATCTGCTCAATGGCATGGCCATCGGAGCCAGCGGCTTGGTGCTTAAGGCTCATGGCGCCGATCCAACGCGCACGGCATTCCTGCAACCCAACGGACAGGCAGCCAAACCCGCTTATCCCCCCACATTAACGGGAATGCGAGGCAGCCACCCTGGCTCATTCGAGACCGCGCACGCCTTGGCCTGGCGCGGGGAAAAACCTGAACAGTATCAGGATCTTGGGCAACACTTTGACTTGGTCGTGGTCGGAGCTGGGATGAGCGGCCTCGCAGCGGCTTGGTATTACCAAGAGAAAATGGGCGCCGATGCACGAATTCTTTTGCTTGATAACCATGACGACTTTGGCGGGCATGCCAAACGCAACGAATTCCATACAGATGGTCGAATGGTCTTGGGTCTGGGCGGCGCTCAGAATATCGAGAACCCTGCTGGTTATAGTGAAGCCTCAGCACACTTGATGAGCGCCATCGGTATCGACGAGAGCGTCATCACAGCCATGGCGGCCAATACACCTGACGATGATTTTCTCGGCGGCAGGTTGCACGCTAACGTTGGTATGACCGTGCACACAGCCGGTGGTGTGAAAACCCTTGGCGGTCATTGGTTGAAGTTTTTTCACGGCAGAGGGGATTACAAAGCGGCGATTCGAACCCTGCCGCTCGAGACCGAAGAGCAGGATCGGCTCATCGCATTTTGTGGAGGTGAACGTGATTATCTTGATGACCTTTCACTCACAGAAAAGTACGCCTATGTGAACACAACAAGCTACAACCGTTTTCTCATAGACAAGGTCGGCCTCACAGAACAATCCGCGCAATTGCTCACCGTTCATCTACGGATTTTAAACGGGCCATCAGGTTGGAACCATACGGTCTTAGAAGCGATCTCAGGAGGCGCACCGGGTCTGCGAGCCATGGGCTGGATCTCGAATCTTGCTGACTCAGTCGGTGCTTTTTATCTCGATCATTTTACAGAAATCGTGATGTTCCCTGACGGCAATGCATCCGTTGCCAGACTGATCGTTCAGAAACTCATTCCTGCGGTCGCGCCCAATATGAGGGGCGTCGAAGACGTGGCCATTGCACACTTTGATTATTCAAAGTTGGATCAATTAGACCAACCGGTCAACATCAGACTCAGCAGCACTGTGGTTGGCGTCAGAGAGTCAGCTGGTGCAGCTGGGGAGCAAAGTCACGTTGAGGTTGAGTACGTTCAACATGGAGAGGCTTGCCGCATCACAGCCGATCATTGCGTGCTTGCCTGCTACAACGGAATAATCCCCCATCTTTGTCCGGAGATGCCCAAAGCGCAAAAAGAGGGGTTGAGTTATGGCGTCAAAATACCCTTCGTTTACGCCAATGTTTTACTGAGAAACGGCCATGCATTCTCGAAACTGGGCGTCACCTTTACGCAGTGCCCTTCTGACCCATTTCAGTGGGTGAGCGCTGCGCCGACCATGAGCAACGGCGGCTATGAGCCTCCTCGCTCCAGCGATCACCCAATTGCCATCTTTATGATGAATACGCCCGTTCCAGCGACCGAAACGCCAGGAACAGCCCGGGATCTTTTTAGGCTCGGTCGCCACAAACTTTATGCAACCACCTTTGAACAATACGAGCAAGATATCCGTGATCAGCTTCAAGCGATGCTCGGTCAACATGGGTTTAATCACGAAACCGACATCCAAGCGATTACCGTCAACAGAATTCCTCACGGCTATGCTTATTGGTACATGGCGCTTGATGACCCAGAATGGGATGAAGGCCAAGCACCCCACGAAATTGGCCGGGCTCAGCTTGGTCGCATTTCTATCGCTAATTCTGATTCAGAGGCCAAACCCTATATCGACGGCGCGTTTGATGCCGCTTTCCGAGCGATTTCTGAGCAAACTTAAGACCCTCTGGTCAGCGGCAAGGCCGAGCATGAATGATGGGGCGACGCGCATACGCCGTTAGAGCGCTATCAGGATGCCGCATTACTTCTAAGGGCCACCAACGAGCGCTCAGGGGAGACAGTGGCAAGACCCGTGTCAAAGCGCCGGACCTGTCTAACGCAATCCATAGCGCCTTGTGTCCAATCCATCCTTTCAAGGGGTAAAGCGTGGGTAGGACAGACCATAGCCCGCCGTTCTGATATGACACAACGAATCTCAATCGCCAACACGCAATCATCCTACGGCCGATCGGCAAAACGCATTAGGGCCTGAAATCCGAACTGCTTTTGATGATTCTCGGCGCCGCTAAAGCGGCGCTCAAAGGAAAAGCTCAAGACAAGCAATGTTTGCAGGGCACCCCATCGTGCAATTTACTTTGGACTAGGTCATTCTTACAGGTGAGTCCCATTGAGAGCAGCCATGAAATTCAGTCAGTTAACCTGGGGTGTAAAAACCAGCTTTAGAAATTACGTTGAGGCCGTTGGCGGATCAATCGCTTTGAGCGATGGTGCAACCCAGACCGAGGACGGCGCCTTTGTCCTCCCCGCGCTGCCTGACGGCGACTTAATCATCGATGCGGACGGCAGCGCGACAGGGGCTATGCGATTCCAAGGGACCATCGCCTTCGAAGCTCATGGCGGCATGCTCAAATCGACTTTGACTGAGCTCGGCGTGGAAGCGAGTGCCGAAGGTCTGGTGCTCACTGCGCTAGAGGCGCCCATGAACCAAGGCCGGTGCGCGATCGCCAACCTTAGCCCAGTTGAGGTTGAACAAGCCGGGATTAACCTAGGCACACAAATCACCCTCGAAGGGATGTACCAGATCGCCGACAATTACCCGCCGGGCACGGAATTAGACCCTTTGTATTTAAGCTAAGTGGCCTAAGGCATCAAGGTTCGCATTACGATGTAGACGCCAGCCTTTCTAGGTCGATCCGCTCTTAATGTCCGAGCAGGGTCATGGATATTTTTTGATTCATCAAGGAGGTTTACTCGAGTAGCCGCGCGGGACCGTCAAAATAACGGTTCAAAGTCGCTTTAGCCGCAGCTTAAAATTCATCTGCTACCCTACATTGATTTCATTTTTTAACGTCGCGAAAATTTTTGTCCTCAATATCGAAATCGATTCACCAAGAAACCGTCAAAATTAAAATTATTTTGACAGCCTCCTCTAAACCCCCTAGTGATTTTAGAACACGACAATCGGCATTTTCAGCCTGAACATTTAGGCGCGATTTAATCCTGTTCTAGTGGTTTTAGATGCTAAGGTTTTTAAACTGAGTCCGCATCCGCTAGGGTAAAGCTACGCTTTTGGAAAATCTTCCCCATAGCCGATAGGCTCAGCCATCAACAGGAACCCGTTATGCAAAAAGCATCAGACCTATTCATTGAATGCCTCGAAGCCGAGGGCTGCGAATACGTATTTGGTATCCCTGGAGAAGAAAATCTAGATTTTCTCGACAGCCTCAGCCGTTCAAAAAAGATAAAGTTGATACTGACACGCCACGAGCAAGGTGCAGGTTTTATGGCGGCTGTCTATGGCCGACTCACTGGCAAGGCTGGCATCTGTGTTTCCACACTGGGTCCTGGAGCAACTAATTTTACCACCTCAGCCGCCTATGCTCAGCTCGGAGGCATGCCCATGATGATGATCACGGGACAGAAGCCCGTGAAGAAATCGAAACAAGGCCGGTTTCAAATTCTCGACGTTGTCGAAATGATGAAGCCGATCACCAAATATGCGAACACGTTGGTCGCCGGTGACAATATCCCCTCTCGTATCAGGGAAG
>Ga0315330_10002562_pt1 | contig 12473 bp, 6 predicted proteins | sample M140m34915metaG_FD_203453 | JGI IMG/M metagenome (GOLD analysis project Ga0315330, IMG submission 203453) | Ammonia-oxidizing marine archaeal communities from Monterey Bay, California, United States - M1 40m 34915 | ecosystem: Environmental > Aquatic > Marine > Intertidal zone | place: USA... | reverse complement strand
CGCGATGGAGGTCGAGTACTGCGCGTCGTGCGCGTGCCCGCTCGAGTACTGCGACGTCGTCGGCTGCGCGCGCGTCGCCGCGCGCGCGCTCGAGCGGGTCGCGCTCGACGACGACGCGACGGCGACGACGACGACGACGACGGCGGCGGCGGCGACGCGCGACGACGACGACGGCGAGAACGACGACGACGCGACGCGAAAAACGACGTCGAAGAAGAAATCCAAGTCCAAGGCGCGCGAGGTGGTCGTGACGCGGTTGAGCCGGAACAGGAAAAAGATGATCACCAACGTCGTCGGGCTGGAGCGGTTCGACGTCGACCTGAAGGAGGCGAGCAAGGCGTTCGGGAAAAAGTTCGCGTGCGGGTGCTCGGTGACGAAGGGGGCGACGGGGAGGGATGAGCTGGACTTGCAAGGGGATTACTCGGAGCAGTTGGCGGCGTTGATTTGCGAAAAGTACGAGGTGGGGGCGGAGGACGTGCGATGCGTCGACAAGAGCAAGTTTTGATGTAATACGAAAACAAAGTATTAGGAGGCGATCGTCGGTTCGCGCGCGCGCGAGGCGGCGATGGGACGCGCTAGTATCCGAGCCGCTTGTCGACGACGTTCGTGAACGGGGCGTTCGTCGCGTATTGCTCGGCGTGCTTGATGAAGCAGTCGAGCGCCAAGTCGTGGTAATCCGACGTCAAGTCTGCGCAATGAAAACTCATGAGCACGTTTTCCATGGTGTAGAACGGGTGGTCGCTCGGAAGCGGTTCCAACGCGAACACGTCCAACGCCGCGCCGGCGATTTTCTTGTTCCGTAACGCGTCGACGAGCGCGTCCTCGTCCACCGTCGATCCGCGACCGACGTTTATGAGCACCGCCGTGTCCTTCATCGCGCTCAATACGTCGGCGTTGATCATCTTATCCGTCTCCTCCGTCGATGGCAGCGCGACGAGTACGTAATCAGCCTTGGCGCACGTCTCCTTCAACGCGTGGAACCCCACGACGTTTTCGACGTAGTCGTCGTTTGGATCCGTCTTCTCCGGCGTTCTCCGCACCGCGCACACCTTCATCCCCATCGCCTTGGCCCTTCGCGCGACGTGTTGCCCGATGTCCCCGTATCCGACGATGACCAGTTTCTTCCCCTCGATCAACCCCACCGTCATCCGTATCCACTCTTTCCTTCGCTGCGCCGCCCGCATCGCGTCCACCCGCTTCGCGAAGTGCATGCACGCGAACACCCCCCACTCGCCTAGACTCGCCGAGAAAGCCCCTCGTCCGTTCGTCAGCGTGCTCGCATGTTCGCGCACGCTCGGAATCGCCATCAAATGATCCACTCCCGCGCTCCCGCTGTGCATCCACTTGACGCGTTCCGCCACGTCTCGTCGACTCGCGAACGCCGTCGTCACCTCCTTCGTCGCGAACCACCACAGCATCGCCAGGTCCCCGTCCGCGCGCTCGCGCCTCATTTTATCGATCTCTTCCTCGTTCGACACGACGACGACGTCGAACGCGCGCGGCGTTTCCGCCCGCAATCGTTCCGTCAGGGGTCGCGAATTCAACAACTTTTCGTGCGTCACCACGCACAGCGTCGTCGTCGCCGTCGTCGTCGCGCTCCGCGCCGTCGTCGTCGTCGCGCTTTGCGTCGTCATCGCGCGCTCGATCGCTCGCGTCGCCGCGCGCACCGCGCTCCGCGCGCGCATCTCTGCGGTCGCGTTCGCTTCGATTCGCCCCTTCGCGACGCGCGTCAGACGCCGACGCGCGTCCGACGCTTCGCCGCCATGCCGCCGCGCACGGTGAAACCGAAGCTCGACGACGCTCCCGCGGCGCTCGCGCGCACGGACGCGACGAGCGCGATGAACCTGCGCGTGCTGCGCAAGGAGGACGACGCGATCGAGCGCATCGTCGCGCACTCGAAACACGCGGTGCTGTACGGATTCGACGCGGACGCGCGACAGTGGGCGCGGAAGAACGTGGAGGGGGCGCTGTTCGTCGTGCGACGCGCGACGGAACCGCGAGACGCGTTCGTGGTGCTGAATCGGTGCGGGACGGAGAATCTGCGACAGCGCGTCGGCGGCGCGGGATTCGAGCTGGAGCGGTCGCCGCCGTATTTGATGTATCGCGTCGGACGAGAGGTGAACGGGATATGGTTTCACGACGCGGAGGAGTGCGAAGCGATGAGCGCGGTGCTGGAGGGCGTGCTGGCGGAGGCGCGGGCGCGGGGAGAGGGAAACGAGGTGGGGAGCGAGACGCGGACGACGACGGAGGCGGCGGCGCGATTGTTCGCGAGCGCGACGACGACGAAGGCGACGAGCGCGCCGACGGGCGGAGATTTAATGGCGCAGTTGATGGGATCGGTGTCCATCGGGAACGGGGCGAGAGGGAGCGAATCGGTGGCGCCGACGCGGGTGTTACAACCGCCGCGTAAGATTACGGGAACGTCCGCCTCGGCGCCGAGGACGAAATCCGTCGCGAAATCCGCGCCGCCGACGACGTCTTCCGCGCTCAATCCCGCAGCCGTGCGCGCGGCGATGTCGGAGCTCATCGAAGACGACGAGTTTATCGGTTTGATCACGCGCGCGCTCGCGAAACACGCGTAGAGAATTAGCGATTGCATTGCTTTGATACGACGACGACGACGAATGGAACGCCGCGCGCCCGTCGCCGCGCGCCTCACTTTTCGACGCGCGACCTCGCGCGCGACGCCGACCTCGCGAGCTCGCACGCGAGCGAACGCGACGCGAGCGCACCGCCCGATCGCCCGACGGCGCGCCGGCGCGCGCGCGCGACGCGCGCGCGCGACGCGACGACCGACGCGAAACTCGGCACCTCTTCCGAGACACCGCGCGCGACGCGAACATGTCGACGACGGCGGCGCGACGAAAGAAGAGCGCCGCGGCGGCGGCGGAGGAGACGATGTGCGTGCGCGGAGGAATGTCTCGCTCGCGCGCGACGATTCGCGGAGACGGAGAGCGCGGATGAGGGGAGAAACGACGTTTATGAGGTTCCGAGACTCCGAGAGACGAATCGACGCGATCGAATCGGCGCGCGCGACTGACGAAGACGAACGACGCTCGATTGCGTAGGGTTGACGTGGAAGAAGACGCCGGGGTGACGTTTGCGGAGGAACAGTCGAACATCGTGTCCATCGATGCGCTGCAGCAGAGCGGGGTGTCGGCGACGGATATAAAAAAGTTGAGAGACGCGGGATTCGTCACGGTGAGACAGTTGTTGATGTTTCCGCGAAAGGCGATCATCGCGGTCAAAGGCTTCTCTGACGCTAAAGCGGATAAGGTTTTGGAAGGTGCGGTCAAACTGTTACCGGAGAGCGAAGCTGGGGGATTTGTCACGGCGGCGGAGGATGCGGAGCGACGCAAGGATGTGGTGCATATTACATCTGGAGCCGCCGCGGTGGACGCGATCTTGGGCGGCGGATTTGAAAGTCGAGCGATCACGGAGATTTACGGCGAGTGGCGATGCGGCAAGACCCAGCTATGTCACACTATTGCCGTTACGACGCAAATGCCGGTGGAAATGGGCGGTGGATGCGCCAAGGTGGCGTGGATCGATACCGAAAACACCTTCCGCGGAGACCGCCTCGTTCAAATCGCGAACCGCTTTGGACTGGACGCTGACGCCGTTTTATCGAACGTCATGGTCGCTCGCGTGGATACCGTCGATCAAATGATGCATGCTCTCATCGCTATTGGCGCGAAAATGGCTGAAGAACCTTTCAAGTTACTCGTCGTCGACAGCATCATGGCGATTTTTCGAGTGGATTACGTCGCGAGAGGAGAGTTGAGCGAACGACAGCAGACACTCAATCAGTTCCTCTCTCGCTTGCGAAAAATTGCCGAAGAATTCAACGTCGCCGTCGTGCTCACTAATCAAGTCCAATCTGACCCGGGGGGCATGGCTTTCGCGGGAGTTGAACCAAAGAAGGCGATCGGGGGGCACGTTTTGGCCCATGCGTCTACGATTCGTCTGATGGTAAGAAAGGGCAGAGCCGAGGCGCGCGTGCTCAAAGTGCTTCAAGGTCCGACTCTGAAAGAAGACGAAGCTGAATTCCAGATCACGGAAGGCGGAGTGACGGGGATGGAATGACATGATGCGATCTAGGACGATATCACCACTGCGTCGCGGCGACGGTGAGCGAACGAGCGCTGAGAAGCGCCGACGTCTTCTTCACAACGCCCGCGATCTTTTGTTCATTTACTTAATCTTGCTATTTCATATTGTAAGGTTTAGTTCTATTCATCAAGTTTATGTGTACGCCATGTGATTCTCGTCTCCTTTGCATAGGCATTCCTGCACGCGGAACGGGTTCGGAGCATCGCAGCATGCGGGGAGATCGTCGCCCATCCCCATCGCGCGCATTCTATCGCAGTACAAATCTCGTCCAAGAGCGTCGATTTGTCCGCATCCCGTCGGTGTCTTATCCATCATCAACGCGCATCCGCACAAATTGCGAAGGATCGAGTCGTACGTGTTGAACTCCAGGTCATCTTCTTCTTGTTCAACAGCCGTCACCGGCATGTCCCTGCAGCACGCGTTTTCGCTCCCCTCTTCAAGGCACCACGTCTTTGTTCGCAAGCACTGACGATGATAATCCATCAAGCCGTTGGTGACATTTTCTTCGTTCTTCACGCGACGCTCCTCGATGACGTGCGCACGAGCGGCGGAACGGATTTCATAGCCCGATGATTTCATAGACCAGAATCCACCCCAACCGAGCCTCGCGACGACGAAAGCCTCAAATTTGATGAAGTCTTCGAGAGGGAATGGCCGAGCACCGACAGGAATTTCGCTTCCCTTGACGGCGCACGAAGAGAAAGGTAAGTTCACAACGTAGAACTTACCGGCACAGTCCGCTAGCTTAGAGCCTAGCTGCGCCACCTCCTTCTTTGCGCGCATCACAGCCGCCGCTCCGGGCGTCGACGAAGTGGCGGTGGCGACGAAGAACACACCCGCAAGAGCCGACGCGACCATCGCATTCCTTCTCGTCTTCATCGCTCGCAACTTGCTCGCCTCACGCTCGGCCACGTCAGAAGTCGACGCTAACAACGAAGCGCGTTCCTCGATTGGACCTCGCTTTGTCAATCTCTCGCTCGCGACAACCGCGGCGGCGATGACCATGAGGACAGCCATCGGGGCGATGATCTCATTCGGTTTGAATGCGGACTCCTTTTGCATCCCAAGTGCGGCAAAGAAGGCTCTATCAATGTTCGGTCCGTACGGACTATCTTCCACCGGCCGCTGTGCATCGAACTCCTGCACCGAACCTCGTGACTGTTCAGTAGCGAAACGCTCGCCACGATACGCCGCGAGCGCCGCTCGGTCGCTCGAGTACGACGTGGACGAGTCATCAGACACTTTTGACACCGCTTGAGCTCTGTAGTTGCTCAAATGGAATATGGCCGGACATCCGCGCGGAGGATTGTAGCACTCCGGCTCAAGATCTTCGATTTCGGATACATCTTCATCCGGATGGTCCAAGCTCATCGAGGACGCGTTCACTACTTCATTTCTCTCCAGAAGGAAATCTCTGAGCGTGTCCTTTACGGGAATGACGATGCGACCATTCACGAGGCCAGCTTCGCTATCCACATGAGGAGGTGCCGGCGGAAGCGGTGGCGACGGCGGTTGGACCGTGCCCGGGTACGGCGGCGGCGGCGGCGGCGGCTTGCGTCTCGGCGGCGGCGGCGGTGGCGGCGGTGGCGAAACGTCATTTGTGGCGTCCGCCAACAACTCATCCACGTCGGATCCTTCTTCGTCTCCCGCCGTCTCGGTCACGTTAGTCACCGCTTCTGCCTCAGCCTGTACAATCTCCTCAGTCGCGTTCGCCGTGGCACTTTGAATTTGCTGGACGGCGTCCGCGACGGCGTCTTCTATCTGTTCGGCGATGCTTTCCGGCATGGCTGGCGTCCGCGTCGCTGGATACCCATCGCTGTTGGCCGGATATCCGTTGCTGTTCGCCGGGTATCCCTTTGCCGGATATCCGGTGCTGTTCGCCGGGTATCCCTTTGCCGGATATCCGTTGCTGTTCGCCGGGTATCCCTTTGCCGGATATCCGTTGCTGTTCGCCGGGTATCCCTTTGCTGGATATCCGTTGCTGTTCGCCGGGTATCCCTTTGCCGGATATCCGGTGCTGTTCGCCGGGTATCCCTTTGCTGGATATCCGTTGCTGTTCGCCGGGTATCCCTTTGCCGGATATCCGTTGCTGTTCGCCGGGTATCCCTTTGCCGGATATCCGGTGCTGTTCGCCGGGTATCCCTTTGCTGGATATCCGTTGCTGTTCGCCGGGTATCCGCTTGCCGGGTATCCAGTGCTATTCGACGGGTAACCAGAACCAGTGCTATTCGACGGGTATCCAGTGCTACTCGACGGGTAACCAGTGCTATTCGACGGGTAACCAGTGTTATTCGCCGGGTAACCTTGACCGAGTGCACCCACAGAGATCGGATACGCGTTCTCATCGTCGGGGCCATCCAACGGATACGCGTTCTCATCCTCGGAGCCGTCCAACGGAGACGCACCGCGCTCGAAAAGATCGCGCGCGTACGCAGGATTGAGTTTCAACGTGAAAAACTCATTCGTGACGGGATCAGTGAACTGCACCGATGCGTCTTCCGGACCTTTTCGCGTGGACGTGATTTTTGTGTACATCGACGGCGCCGTTTTGATGATCAACTGGGTGAGCGTCTTGTGATTCGCCACCCACTCGCTTCTCGCCATCGTACCGGCATTGAAATCCTTCATCACGCGAGCGAGAACCTTCAAAACCGCCGCATCCACTCCTGGTACCGTAGTGGCGTTGATACTTTCTTCGGCCGCCGGAAGAAGGGTAAAGTTGCCGTGCGCGGCATCCGCGAAGAGTTGCGACGAGATACGCGTGACGGTGAGGTTGCCATCGAGAACCGCACCGCCTCCGGCGACAATGTTGTTGCGGAAGAAATCAGGATCGATATCGGTACCATATGATGCGCCCACATCGAGCGCGAAGTCAGCACTTTGACTCGTGGAGAAGATGTTATCCTTCAAAATTAACTTCGAAGTCATGGCTGAGTCAGTGAGTAAAGACGCGCCGGCGGTGGGATCGGAGTAGAACGTGTTCTTGCTCACGACAACGTACGGCGAACGCGCGATCTTCATCCCAACGTTAGCGTTGAACGCGATGACGTTCTCGGAAAATCGCATTCGTAGATCTTCATCCGCCACAGCGTCCAAAGCGACGCCGAAAGTCTTCACAAATTTGGAGTACGAAGCATTCTCCGTTCGCTCATACAAGTGCGATTCGACGCCCCAGATCGCGTTGCCTTGTACATCCAGCCGATAGTCATCTTCTTCGTCTTCGTCCACCGCGGCGGTGTATGTGCGTTTCACCGCAGCGATATCGCCGACACCAAACCAACCGATGCGATAAAACACGTTGAGCTTGATTGATGAATATAACGCGTCGACGACGTTTACCGCCGCCTCACTGACGTCGTGGCACGCGTTTCGCTTGATGCTCACGTGTCGCGACTTTTGACCAATTCTAAAGCAAGTCCTACCCACGTGCGCGAGCTTTTCACCATTCCACCACGCTTTGACGACATCCTCCGTAGTCGCCTCCGAGGCGCCGCCGTCGACTTCAATGTCTTCTACGGTGACGTACTCGGCACCTCTAAAATCCAACGCAACACCACCGCTAAACCGGAACTTTGGCAAATCCGCACCATCGCTCGTGCGGTAGCCGCGAATGGTAATCGGCGCGTCGGCATTACCTCGCGCCAAGATCTCCGCCCCGATGAACGTGTCGAGCTCGTACGTCCCGCTCAACACGCACAGCGTCTGCCCCGGTTTCAGCGCCAACTGCGCCTCCTCCAAGCTCCCGAACGGATTCATGATAGTACCCGCGTCGGTTTGCCCGATCGTCGTTCCCTCACCCTCGGGCGTCATGTAATAATCGCACGTCGAAGTCGTCGCGCTCGCGCGCGCCAACGTCGCCGCGCTCGCCGCCATCAACGCTCGCAGCGCCGTCCCCGACGTCATCCCTCGTCGACCGCGACCGCTCGCATCGTTCGAAGCGTGCCCCATGTCGCCTTTTTTCGTCCTCACGAGCGCTCGCGTCGCCTCGAGCGCTCTACCGCACGCGTCGCGCGCGCGCGGGTGTTGTTGGCTCGATCCGCGCTCGATCTTCCGCGCGCGCGTCGCTGAGGGTCGCCGTGCGGTCGCGTGCGCGTGCGCGGTGTGCGACGAAGCGTGCGCTTTTCGTCGGCGCCGCGCGTCGCGCGGTCGACGCGCGGTGTCAGGTCGCGCGCGCGCGTGTGCCGAGCCGGGCCGGGGGTGTTGGAGATGTCGTGAGATGCGCAATACGAGACGGGATTTCGTTATTAAATCGCGTTCGCCGCGGCGAAATTCGCGGACGCCGGCGCGCGGCGATTCGAGGCGTTTAAACGAAGTCGGGAAAGCGCTTGGCCAGAGACGTCTTGATCCGCGCCATGGCTTCGCGGAGATCGGAGAGCTCGCCGACGTAGGAGAGTCGCAAGTGACGCTCGCCCGCGGCGCCGAAGTCGGTGCCGGGCAAGAGCGCGACGCGGGCGTCCTCTAAGAGGTAATCCGCGAGCTCTTGGGCGGTGACGTCGGGGAAGTCAAAAGACGGGAAGGCGTAAAAAGCGCCCTTGGGCACGGGACAGGAGATGCCGGGGATGTCGTTGAGGGCGTCGACGACGAAGTCGCGTCGGACGCGATATTCGTCTCGCATCGCCTTCACCGAGTCTTGAGGGCCCGTGAGCGCCTCGACGCCGGCGATTTGCGTGAACGCAGCGACGCAGCCAACGCTGTGTACGGTGAGAAGTTTGATCTTCTCGGCGAGATGTTTCGGGCACGCCACCCAGCCGAGACGCCACCCGGTCATGCAATAGGTCTTGCTGAAGCCGTCGACTAAAATCGTGCGCTCCTTCATCCCATCCAAGGCACAGATGCTGAATATCTTCTCGTCGTTCTCCCCCCCCTCCTCCTCGTCGTCGTAAATCAATCGCGAATATATTTCATCGCTCATCACCCAACAGTTGAACTTTTTCGCCAGCCGCGCGACCGCCGCCACGTCCTCTCTCGGCATCACCCCACCGGTCGGATTCCCCGGAGAATTGATCACGATCATCTTCGTCTTCTCGTTCACGCTCGCCTCCAGCGCCGCCATGTCGAAACTCGCGCCATCGCTCCGCAGAGGCACCGGTCTCGGCGTCGCGCCCGCCGCCGCGCACATCGCCGCGTACGTCGGAAATCCGGGATCCGGATACACCACCTCATCTCCCGGATCGCAACACGCGAGCGTCGGCAAAAACAGCCCCGGCTTCGCGCCCGGTCCCACGACCACGTTTTCCGCCTCGTACGCCACGCCTCGCGTTCTCACGAGATACTCCGCGACGGCTTCGCGCAGCCTCGGCGCGCCGCTCGGCGCCGCGTACTTCGTCTCCCCTCCCTCGATCGCTCGCACCGCCGCGTCGCACACGCGCGCCGGCGTCGCGAATCCCGGCTGTCCGATCTCCAATCGCAGCACTCGCTTCGCGCCCTTCGCGTCGCTTCGTCGCTCGAGCGCCGCGACTTTTTCGAGCACCGCGTACGCGCCCTCATTCCTCAGCGTCGCCGCGCGTCGCGACGTCGCCGGACCGTCGTCCTCGGTCGACGCGCGCGCGCGCGTCGATCGCGTCGTCCTCGCTCGGCGCGCGCGCGCGTCGATCCGCGGCGTCGCGATCGCGCGCGACGTCGTCGACATCGCAACCGTCGCGCGCGCGTCCGTCGTCGCGGAATGACGACGCGCGCGATCGCGACGCACCGCGTCGTCGCGCACCTGGACCTCGACGCGTTTTACTGCCAGGTCGAGCGCCGCGATCTGCGCGCGAAGACCGCGGCGGGGCGCCGCGACGGGCGCGCGTCGGCGGAGGATGTCGCGCTGGTGGTGGTGCAGTATAATCCGTTCGAGCGCGGCGGCGTGCGCGCGCTGGCGCCGGACGACGATCGAGAGCTTCGCGATGGGTTCGAAAATCACTCGTTGATCGCGGTGTCGTACGAGGCGCGCGCGAGAGGGGTGAAGCGGAACATGCGAGGACGCGAGGCGAGGGCGCTGGCGCCGGCGTGCGCGGTGGTGCAGGTGCCGACGCGGCGGTCGAAGGCGGATTTGACGCTGTACAGGGAGGCGGGACGCGAGGTGGCGGCGGTGCTGGCGCGCGGAGGGACGATCGAGCGGGCGAGCATCGACGAGGCGTACTTGGATCTGACGGAGAGCGCGAAGAAGGTTTTGGAGGAGACGGCGTGGGCGACGATTTTGGAAAAGGCGAGGACGAGTCACGCGGCGGGCGCGAGCGCGGTGAGCGGGAAAGGATACGTGAGTAAGAAGGCGCTGCGGGCGGGCAGCGCGGATGGACCGGTGCTGGGCGCGGGCGCGGTGGAGGAGACCGTCGAGAACGCGGCGGCGGGGGACGCGTCGGTCGAGGCGGCGGCGGCGGGGGACGCGACGGTCGAGGCGGCGGCGAAGGAAGAAGAAGATCCGATGCGAAATTTTCGACCGCGACCTCCTGATGAGGCGTCCGTGGCGTGGTGGAACAGAGACGAGAGCGAATGGCGAGAGGAAGAGAAACTTCTCGCCGCGGGGGCGTACATTTGTTTCAATCTTCGCAAGGCGTGCGTGGACGAGCTCGGGTACACGTTGAGCGCGGGCATCGCGTTGAACAAAATGCTGGCCAAGCTGACGAGTGGGATGAACAAGCCGGCGTCGCAAACGGTACTCTGTCCCGACCACACGTCGACGCTTTTAGATGAATTACCCATCGACCGCATTCGCGGTTTAGGTGCCAAGTTTGGACGCGAGCTCGCGGATGGTTTAAACGTGAAAACCATCGGCGAACTCGCGAGGACGCCGCTGCGCAAGCTCGAGGAAGTTTGTGGGGAAGAAAAAGCGCAGTGGGTGCGCAAAGTGTCTTTAGGTTTAGATGATGACCCGGTCAAAGCGCGCGAGATGCCGAAAAGCATCGGCACCGGGAAGACGTTTCGAGGGGCGTTGGCGATTCGCTCCATCGCGAGCGCCAAGCACTGGCTCGCCGAACTCACCGCCGAGTTGAACGATCGGTGCGAGGCGGACGAAGAAGAGTGGAATCGCGTGCCAAAGCTGTTGACTTTAGGTCTTTCGAGCCCGGATGAGCGCGAGACGAGCAGTGGGCATTGCTCGCGACGGTGTCCTTTGCGACCTGGCGCGGACGAAATGGCGCAAGACGCGCTCACGTTGCTCTCGAAATGGGCCAGTGGTCGCGAGCGTTGGTCGATCACCGGGATGTCCGTGTCGGCATCAAATTTCGTGTCGCTCGAAAAAGACAGCGGCGACGTCGTGGAGATGTTTAAGAACGCGACGAAAGCAGCCAAGGCGCCGGCGTCGGTGTCGGCGACGCCCGCGGCGAGTCCGATCAAGGCTGATCAAATCGACAAAAACGTGTTGGCCGAGCTCCCGGAGGCGATTCAGCGCGAGATTCGAGCGTCCATGGGCTTGTTAGACAAGTCCACCGGTGGCGGCGTGAAGCGTAAGAACGAAATTACGAATTATTTCAGCAAAAAGCGTTAGCGGTGAGCGAGCGTTTCTGTGATTGTGTTGACATGCGTAGACTACTATTACTTTTGGTTCAACCACGCCGGCTCCTCCACGCCGGCAAAAAATATATTGTACGACAACCTCTCGATCGCCTCGATCGTCTCGCGCTCGTCGCGCACGACGTCCGGAACGTCCCCTCCGTCACCGAACTCGTGTCGCAACAGCACCTCGCGATAGTATTCGGCGTCGTCGTCGTGCGTCGTCGGTCTGTACACCCCGATCAATCGCACGTCGCGCACGTCGTCCGGAATGAATTGTCTGTAATACCGAATCTTGCGCTTCGCCGAGCGACCGAACATGGTCAATTTCGTCGCCCACTCGCGCTCGACTTGCTTCCCGCGCACCACCGGCACGTTTTCGCGTCGCGCGGCGTCCCCCACGCCCTCGGGAAACCACTCCTTCCGCAGGGCGTATCGAATGAACTCCGCCCCGTACCACAGCGCGCGCGGATTGCCTCGCCCCTTGACGACGTCGCGCGATCCAAAGTCCCACACGAAGCACGACCGCCCGAGCGCCAGGTTGAGCAGCAGCGACGCGTCGAGCTCCAAGATCATCTTCTCGCAGTCCCCGTTCTCGAGCAGCGAGCTCTGTATGCGAACGAACTCGTACGAGCGCACGCCCAGGTCGTCGCGCAGCGTCGGCAGCGCCTCGATGCCGTTCTTCAGGTTGACGTAGTGCCTGCACTCGCGCGAGGCGGCGGCGGCGCGCGTCCGCGCCGCGACGCTTCCGCGCGACGCGGGGCGTCGTCGACGCGCGCCGACGTCGCGCGGACGCGCGCGGGGCGCGCCCGCGAGCATCGCGCGTCCGCGACGCGGCGCGGCGCGGCGCGGCGCGCGGCGCGCGCGCGTCGGTCGTCGCGCGTCCGCGT
>Ga0315330_10002561_pt1 | contig 12475 bp, 13 predicted proteins | sample M140m34915metaG_FD_203453 | JGI IMG/M metagenome (GOLD analysis project Ga0315330, IMG submission 203453) | Ammonia-oxidizing marine archaeal communities from Monterey Bay, California, United States - M1 40m 34915 | ecosystem: Environmental > Aquatic > Marine > Intertidal zone | place: USA... | reverse complement strand
GCTTCTTTAAACGTTGGAGCGCCAGGTTCTTTTAAAATAATTTCGGCCCCTTCTGCTTTGGCAGCTCTAATTCGGAACGGATTAGCATTTGATTGCATCACAACCTTAGCGGATAAACCTAATTGCTGCGCAGCCCATGCTGCTGCTATAGCATGATTACCAGCACTGGCAGCGGTAATCCCAAATTTTTTCTTATCTTTATTAATTTCTAAAGCGACTGATAATGCTCCACGAGCTTTGAAGGTTCCAGTAAATTGCATGCATTCTAATTTAAGAAAAATTTCACTATTATCGAGGTGCTTACTAATTAATTTTGAGCTAAGTATTGTAGATGGTGTGTGTCTAACTAGCTGAGATAGATGCTTAGAGCGTTCTCTTATAGTTTTCAAATTTATATTGTTTATATCCATTAAGTTTCCGATTAAAAATAAAAGTAGCATTCGTAGTTTTTGCACACATTTCAACCTTACTAAGATTAGTGTGAAAAAAACAAGCCTACTTGTCGAGTATTGCGCAGATTAATCAAACGGATTGAGTGGTGGATTTGCGCCACATATTAGAACGGCAATTTTCTCATCCTTCTCTGGAATGTAAGCACCTGAGGTAACTGCTGCTAAAGCTGTAGAGGCTGCTGGTTCTACAAATTGGCGAAATTTGTCCCATAACAGTTTTTGAGCGATGGCAATATCAGAATCTTTTAGAACCAGTGTTTTGATTTGTTGAGCTTTTGCAAACTCAAAGCATATGTTACCAGCTTTTTTTGCTCCTAACGCGTTAGACGCAATTCCGGAAACTTTAACGTCAACTGGTTGGTTAGATTTCATGGCTGAATGTAATGCGCAAGATTGCTCTGGCTCCACTGCGATAACTTTTCTTGCACCTTGTAACCATGCCATTGCTCCCGCTATCAATCCTCCTCCCCCAACAGCAATAAGAATAGTATCGGCTTTTAGACCCTGCTTTTCCCATTCTCGCATTAACGTTCCTTGACCGCTTGTAGTTTCCACAGAGTCAAATGCGTGAACTTGCATCGCGCCAGTTTCTTTCTCAAATTTTTCAGCTGCAATTAAAGCATTAGCATAAGCACCTTCAACAACGGTTAACTGTGCTCCCGTAGCTTGAATTAAATCAATTTTTGTTTTGCCAGCGATTTTTGGAACAAAAATGTGGGCTGGCAAATTAAGCTTTGTAGCAGCGTAGGCGACTGCGGCCCCATGATTTCCTCCAGATGCCGCAACAACACCTGCTTTTGGCACATCTGCAGAGAGCAATGAGTTGAAAGCTCCCCTGGGTTTGAAGCTTCCTGTATGTTGCAAATGTTCAAATTTGAGTTCAATATTTTTATTATCAATAATATCATTTGTTTTGAAAGTTGGTGTTTTTACGATATACGGCTCGATCCTGTTTGCAGCATCATCAATAAGCTGTTGCCAATTCATATAATTAATTTCCTATTGCTTTTTTTAAATCTGTAAACCACTTTGTATGATCTTCATAACAGACGAGGGTAGGTTGGATTTCGGGAACATCAACTGTACTTCCATAAGGAATTAAAACCTTTTTTTTTGATCGGCCAAAGATTCTTGGAACACGTGAACCGCAGGTTTTACACGAAGCACTTATAAAATTACTCGGTTTAGGCATATCAAAATTAAATATATTTTCTTTTCCTGAGATCCATTGAAATTGATCGAATTTTACAAATAAATTTGATGCAAAACCACTGCCAGTTAATTTTCTACATAAAGAGCATTGACATAATCCAAAAAAATCAAACGGCCCTGTCATGCTCCAAGAGACATTTTCACATAAGCATTGTCCGGAAAGTTTTTTGTAATTAGTCATAGTTTTCCCTCATTTTATCTTAATTTGAGAACTTTTTATAAAAATATTATTTCATCTTTGAATAGTTAAATTGACTTATTTAAAAGTTCAACTGAGTTTCGTGGACTTTAATTAAGAAAAAAATGCAAATAATTGTGAGTTTTATGCAACATTTGTGAAAAATTTGATTGTATATTAGGCTTTTAGAAACATAGATTTACTGGACATGGGCAAATTTTGTGCTAATAACGTCGCGTGAAGTACTCTTTCACCGAATTCTCCGACGCCTGATGTGGTTCGACGGTTTTTCAATTTAAGATCTCACTGCACCGAGTTACCGCATGTTGTGGGTAACACTAAATAGGAGAAAACAGATGGCTAATGGCACTGTAAAATGGTTTAACTCAGCAAAAGGTTATGGATTTATAGCCCCAGACGAAGGTGGAAATGATGTGTTTGTTCACATCAGCGCAGTCGAAGCAGCTGGATTACGCTCATTAAACGACGATCAGAAGGTTTCGTATGAGCTTGAGGATGGTCGTGACGGCAAAAAGTCTGCTGGAAGTTTAGCACTTCTTTAATTGCTAGACATTTATTACGGAATTGGCTCGACAACTGTCGGGCCTTTTTTGTTTATTGATAAGATTTTACCAAAATAAACATTAAATTATTTTGCACTTGAACTCCTCTGGGAAGTTTTCCACATTTAACGTACTTAGTATTTAAAGTTGGAAAGTGACGAAGATGAGTGATGAATCGCTGGTAGATGATATCGCTTGGGTTGATGTTATTTGTCAAAAAGATGCAACTGATAACCTGAAGTTGGCATATGAAGCTGTAAAAGGTAAAGATGGTACCGTAGAAAATCTATATTTAGCAATGTCTCAAACGCCAGAGGTGATAAAACCGGCGGAGGATCATTATGTTGCTGTTTTGCATAACCCAAATTCACCCTTAAAGCCATGGTTTGCTGAATTATTGTCCACATACGTAGCTATTTTGTGTGGTTGCAAATATGCTTATCTAAACCATGGAGAGAATTTTGAATATTATTTTGGCAATCGTAAGAGATCAAAAGCTATTCTTTCTTCATTACACGAAGGGTCTTGGGAAGCTGAGTTGGTTTCTGAAAACAAAAATATCGTGCCGGCATTAAAGTTTAGCAAAAAGCTTACTCTCAACCCCGATAATATGACAAAAAATGATATAGATAAGCTCAGAGCTGTAGGATTTGATGACAAAGAAATCTCTTATATCGTGCAAATAGTCTCTTCGTTTGCGTACTGGTCAAGAATGATCAACGCTCTTGGTACAAAAGTTGGAAAAACTATCGGATTTGCTAATACAAAAGATGTCTGAGAGTGTTTTTGTCAATTTTGTTCATTGATGTTGTTTTAATATTCGTTGAATAGCAAGTCTTTCTTTCATAATTTCTCGATGACGGTGTAAATTTTTGTAATCTGTAGTTTTTCTTGGTAATATTTCCTCCCATATTGTTTGCATTGATAGTAAAAAATCTAAAATTGTTAAATGCTCACCAAAGAAAAACGGACCGTTTTCAAGCGCATGATCCAAAATGTTTAAAACATTGCTCAGCCTTTTTAATGACGCATCCTGGAAATCACGAATATTATCTTTATTCTTTATATAAAATTCAGGATGAAATTGGATCACGACATCGGGTTGCAAGGTTGATCCCAAATAATAAAACCATTGTAGGAATTTTCCTCTGCGTGGATCTTCTGGATACACAATAAGATTATAATTTGGGAATTTCTCTCCAAGATACATAGCAATCGCACCTGTTTCGAAAATCCCACCTTCAGGTGTCTCTAATGCTGGCGTTCTACAATGAGGGCTTATTTTTCTAAAATCATGGTTAGGTTTGTCTGTGAATATCTCAATCCACTCAATCCTATAATCCGCCTTTACCTCTTCTAAGATAGCATGGGCAGACATCGCGTAAGTGTTTGGAGCAGCGTAGAGAGTATAGTCGCTCATAAATAATGCCTCGATGTCAAAATGAACTTTAAAATACAAAGAGGCCAGAAATAAATCTGGCCTCTAAAAATCTTAATTTATTAGCTGTCAATCCAGGCTGTTCTTGGACCTTGGTAGAACCCAAGTGGGCCAGAACCATGTGGATTGATGCCCTGAACTTCATTGCTTGCAGCATCCACATAGTTTCGGAAACCTAAGGTTCCGTGCCCACCATGATTATGAAGCATTTCTTGCATCTCAAAGTATTTTGCTTTTCGTGACTCAAAGTCTGTGTCTGATCTAGCTGATACCATTAGTTTATCGAACTTATCATTTTTCCATAATGTTTCGTTCCATCCGCTCTCAGATGCAAAAGCAATGGCAAAAATCAAATCAGGCACTGGTCTAGCATCCCAACCAGAAACGATGATTGGTTTTTGAATCCAAACCGCGGACCAATAGCTATCTGCAGGTGGATTAATAACATTCAGATTAATATTTGCCTTCTTAGCACTTTGTTGCAAATGTTGAGCGCATGCTAGTCCACCAGAACCAGCAACATCAGATCCATAGAAGTCTATTGGAGTGTTTTCCAAGCCAGCTTTCTTAATATGGAAATTTGCCTTATCAGGATCATAAGTTCTTTGGGGAAGATCCGAGTTATAATAAGGTGAGATTGGAGCTATTGGATGATCATTACCCACAGACCCAAAGCCTTTTAAGACATTATTGACTAAACCTTCTCGATCCATTGCATGTTTGATTGCTAATCGGAAGTCGTTATTATTTGTAGGTTCTCGATCCACCATCATTGCAAGATTTAAGAAGGCTCCACTAGGCGCATCAATCACATAAGCGCTACCGCTATTATTAATTAAGCGTGCCGCTTTTTGGTCTAGTTGTAATATACAATTTATATCGCCAGCCAATAAGGCATTGATTTTTGCTGTTGGGTCGGGGATTCCTACAAATTCTACTTGATCCACATACGGACCGTCATTGCCCCAGTAGTTGTCATTTCGCTCAAATACATAGCGACTGCCGGGTGTGAAATCTACGACTTTAAATGGTCCTGTTCCAGCAGGTTTAGAAAAATCTTCCCGTCCATTTTGGGTAATTTGCACCCTTGTATCACTTAAGACCACAGGAAAGTCAGCATTTGGAGCGATCAAATTAAATCGAAGTTGATGATCACTTAACTTGTCCATGCTTGCGATTGTACTCATATAAGCTTTGGCTGGAGACTCTGTCCCTTCTCTAAAATGTCTAGTACAGGAATACATAACATCGTCAGCTGTAAATTTAGCTCCGTCGTGCCACTCAACATCTGTGCGTAAGTTAAAAACCCAAGACGAGGCATCTGCATTTGGTTCCCATGAGGTGGCCAAAAATGGCGCTGGATTTAGATCTGGCCCGCGATTTACAAGCCAGTCATGCACACAATTTCCCATTAAGATATTACCAGTTCCCCAGTAACTTGTTGGGTCTAAACTATCTTGTGCTGTTGCTTGTTCCATGCCAACAACTAACCTTCCACCTCTTTTAGGTGTCGCTGCGTGAGCACGTTTTGTAAGTAAGCTATTGATGACTGTGCTGGATGCGCCAGCTGCAGCAAGAGTTCCCATAAATTTTCTTCGTGATATATCATTTTTCAGATATTTTTGAAAAAGATAATCGTTAAATTTCTTATCCGACATTCCAAATTCTCCCATTTTTTTATACTAATTTAACTATAAATAGCAGTCTTCATTTATAAATATATCATTAATAAGATAACTGTGATCACAGTATCTATGAGAAATCAAGGTAGTATTAAGATTAATTCTTAAAAGACTAATTGGTCATTTACATTCAGTTGTGTTATTTGGTTTCCTTAATAACTTTAAGATCAGATTGATTTTGAGATTTGGTGGAGTAATTTGTTCATTTATTTATTGGATTAAACGATGGTTGTTCAAAATATAAAATTTCATCCGAACTCGTCGAACCTAAGTTCTAATGTTTATTCTCAATTGCGTTTAAAATTAATAACAGGAGACCTTAAACCAGGGGAACCGCTATCGATTAGGCGTTTAGCAAATGAATATAATTATAGCGCTATGCCAGTTCGTGAAGCCTTAAGGCAACTAGCATCCGAGGATGCTCTTGTTGGCGCAGCAAAAAAGGCATATCGGGTTCCAGATTTATCTTCAGAAGAGGCGTCAAAGTTATTCTATGTAAGAGCTGCCTTGGAGGGCGCTAGTGCAGAAATAGCTGCAAAAAAAGTTTTGAAAAAAGACGTAAAATACTTGCAATCGCTGTCTTTAAGTATGGATTTTGCTTGGAAAAAAAATGATTCAAGTTCTTTTTTAGAGCAAAACTTTTTATTTCATTCGTACATATATTCTATGGCTCAAAATCCAGTTTTAGAAAGGATGGCTGAAAATTTGTACATCCGTACCGGTCCCTGGTTAGCGCAAGGAATTAAAAATTTATCAAACAGTAATGTTTGGGAAAAGAGCCATGATGGCATTATAAAAGCATTATCTGAAAAAAATTCTGTTTTAGCGCGAAAGTTGATTGAAGAAGATTCTAGCTGGGGGAAGCAGCTTTACCAAACAGACGTTTGATAAATTAGCTAGAGTTATTATCATTTCTAAGTTGTTGTTTTGGAATAAAGAGCTTTTGTAAAAATGAAAAAAGGATTTTAATTTCTATTTAGCTTTATTTTTGTCATGATTTTCTAAAGATTTTGACCTTGATTCATATTGTTTGCTGTGATCACAGTTATTTATGTGACTCGATTAGTTAAAGGAATATTTATGAGTGTTTTCGCTATGATTGGCAGGAGGTTGTTGATTGGGCTTTTAACACTATTGTTTGTCTCCGTCTTAGTCTTTGCAGGAACGGAAATTCTTCCTGGAGATGTTGCTTATGCGGTTCTAGGCCAAGCGGCTACCCCTGAGTCTTTGGAGTTGGTTAGAAATCGTTTGGGATTAAATGAACCGGTACACGTACGGTATTTTGTTTGGTTATTTAATTTTGTTAGAGGGGACTTTGGAGCATCTCTGGCTACATTTGGGGGATCATTAGCAGGCCAAGATATAGGGACTGAATTATTGAACCGTGGGTGGAATACGATGTTACTTGCAGGTTCAACCGCTCTGATTGCCGTTCCATTGTCAATTTTTCTTGGATTAACTGCTGCAATCAAACCTGGGGGATTAATCGATCGTATTTTAACATCAACCTCTCTAGCTCTAATATCTTTTCCTGATTTTTTAGTCGCAGTCCTATTAGTGACAGTTTTTGCAATTAAGTTGCGCTGGTTACCCGCTATCGCCTCAATAAGACCATCTTACGATTTTTTTGATTGGGTGCGCATTCTGGTTCTTCCTGTCGCTGGCTTAACTTTTACAATTTTAGCGCACATGCTGAGAATGACTCGATCGGCTGTTATTGATGTTTTGTCTAGTCCTGCGATTGAAATGGCAATTTTAAAAGGAGTGCCGAGAAGGAGGTTATTGATCAAGCATGCGCTTCCAAATGCGATCGGACCAATTGTTAATGTGATCGCACTAAATTTAGCTTATTTAATAAGTGGTGTGGTCGTTATTGAGACGATGTTTAATTATAATGGCCTTGGACGTTATATGGTGGAAGCCGTTACGAATAGAGATATCCCTGTTGTGCAAGCCTGCGCTATGATATTTTGTTCGGTTTATGTAATCGTTAATTTGATTTCTGATGTTATCGCGATTTTATCAAACCCTCGGGTGAGGTATCCGAAATGATTTTGGAGAAAAACGATTGGAAGTCATCTATCTCAGAGATTGTTAAAGATTTAACCCCTGGCGCATTCTTAAGTATATTGTTTTTAATTTTGGTTATATTAGTTGGTTTGTTTGCACCTTGGCTGGCACCATTCGATCAAGCTGAAATACTTACGAATGAAAGCTTTGAGCCTCCCTCTGATCTGTTATGGCTTGGTAGTGATTTCTTGGGTCGAGACTTGTTATCAAGATTAATAAATGGCGTAAGGGTGACGCTATTTTTAGCTCTCTTGATTACGTTTCTATCATTTATAATGGGTGTAGGGTTAGGATTTCTGGCAGCAGCATTCGGGGGTAGAATTGACTCCATTATTAGTCGAGTTAATGACGCTCTTTTATCGTTTCCAGCTTTAATGTTGGCTCTAATTGTTATAAATTCTTTGGGTAGCTCTTTTACTGTTTTGGTGTTTACGATTGCCTTCATAGATATGACACGGGTTTTCAGAGTCTCGAGGGCTTTAGCAGTAAATATTATGGTTATGGACTATGTTGAAGCAGCGGTTGTTCGAGGTGAAGGAAAAACTTGGATCATTCTTCAAGAGGTTTTGCCAAATTCTATTACACCGCTAGCTGCTGAGTTTGGTATTAGATTTACCTACGCTATCTTGTTTATTTCTGCACTATCTTTTCTTGGTTTAGGTGTGCAACCGCCACAATCTGATTTGGGAGTTTTGGTGAAGGAGAATATGCAAGCGTTATTATATGGCGAGTACACAAATATTTATCCTGCGCTAACCATTGCTGCTATAGCGATTTCGATGAATGTCTTTGTGGACTGGCTTCTTAAAAGATCAAGTGCAAAATTATCTGAAGAGATCTGATTATGGCTAAGTCCTTATTAACAGTGAAGAATTTAAGTGTTTGTGTTAAAGACAAACAAGATAACCAACATAAAATTGTTGATAACATCTCTTTTGTCGTAAATTCAGGAGAAGTTATCGCATTAATTGGAGAGTCTGGCTCCGGAAAAACAACGATCTCTTTATCCTGTATGGGGTATGCTAGACCTGGTTGTTTTATAACCGATGGTGAAGTGCGATTGGATGAGGAAAGTGTTCTCACGAAGAGTTTAAAAGAACTCCAAACTCTTAGAGGTAAGGAAATTACCTATGTTGCACAAAGTGCTGCTGCCTCATTTAACGGCGCAATGACTATTAATGCACAAGTCACTGAAATACCAATAATTACTAAAGCTATGACTAAAGAAGAAGCAAAAAATAAAGCGGAAAAACTTTACAAAGAACTGGAATTGCCAAATCCAGACACCATCGGACTTAGATATCCGCACCAAGTTTCTGGTGGCCAATTGCAACGCCTTATGGCTGCGATGGCAATGATTAGTGATCCAAAGCTTTTAATTTTGGATGAGCCTACAACAGCTTTAGATGTTACAACGCAAATCGAAGTATTACATTCTTTTAAGAAATTAATTAAGAATAATAATACAGCGGCAATTTATGTAACCCATGATTTATCGTTGGTCGCGCAAGTTGCTGATCATATTTTGGTTTTAAAAGATGGTGTTCATATCGAATATGGCACTACTAATCAAATAATAAACAACCCACAGGAAGATTATACAAAAGCTTTAATTGAAGCAGCTCATATCATGCCGGATGAATTAAGCTCCTCTTATTTAAACACTTCTAAGAAAACTTCATTAATTGATGTCCAAGATATAACGGCTGGTTATGGGAAGAAGCAAGAAATGATTGCGGTTAAAAACGTGAATTTGAGTGTTGAACCGGGAGAAACAGTTGGCATTATAGGAGAGTCTGGCTCTGGCAAAACGACTCTTGGTAGAATAATATCTGGATTGATGGCTCCTAAAACTGGTTGTGTAATGTTAAATGGCAAACCTTTAAAAGGAGATATCGCCCATAGATCTAGGGACGAGTTGCGTGATATACAATTCGCCTTTCAAATGGCTGATGTTGCGTTAAATCCTAGACAGAAGATTGAGAAAATTTTAGGACGACCCATGCAGTTTTATAAAAAATTGTCCAAGAAAGAAACTCGGTATGAAGTTGAAAAATTATTAGGTCGAGTGGAGTTGCCCACGGAGTTCAGTAACAGGTATCCAACAGAATTATCTGGTGGGCAGCGTCAAAGAGTTAATCTTGCTCGAGCGCTGGCGGCAGAACCAAAACTAATAATTTGTGATGAGATAACTTCCGCCTTAGATACGATTGTTGCGCAACAAATTCTTGATTTGCTTCAATCGCTACAAGAAGAACTAGGGCTGAGTTATTTATTTATTACTCATAACATAGCTACCGTAGCTCAGATATCAAAAAAGATAGCTGTAATGAGAGAAGGTAAAATCATAGAGCAGGGTTTTGTAGAAGATGTTTTAACACCGCCTTGTCATGAGTACACGCAATTATTATTAAATTCAGTACCAGAAATGAGAACTGATTGGTTGGATAAAGCTGTAATAGAGCGAAGACAATTACTTGCTGAACTAAACCGCTTGTAAAGAATTGACTAGGTTTTCTATTCGTAAATTTGACGTTAGGTATTCATTTTAACATCATTTATATCTAGTTATTTCTATTTAATTATGCTAACAATCTGTGATCACAGAAGATTCGGGCGATTTTATGCAAGCAGAAAGATTTGACAGTATTGAAGCCTTACGAACAGAGCTAAAGGTTATAAAATCTATCGATTCTTCTGAGGCAAGAACCATGCCATCAGCTTTTTATACACTCCCAAGTTTTCATGAATTGGAGAAAGAAGAGATTTTTCGTAAAGAATGGGTTTGCCTTGGTCATGTTGGAGAGATTCCTCATTCTGGAGACTATTTTACAACTGAATTGATTGGGGAGCAATTAATTGTTTCAAGAGATAAAAAAAATGAAGTTCATGTTTTGTCAAATGTTTGTCGTCATAGAGGAAACCTTGTAGCCCGAGGTAAAGGTAACAAGCGTAGCTTTGTTTGTGAATATCATGCTTGGACTTATGATATTGATGGCACACTTAAAACCGCTCCCTTAATGAAAAAAGTAAAGAATTTTGACTATGAAAAATGTAGTTTACCAAAGTTGAATTCAGAGATTTGGAATAATTTTATTTTTGTAAATCTGGATGGAAACGCGAGTTCTTTATCACCCCAAATGATTAAATTAGATACAATTCTTCACAATTATCATCATGAACTACGAAACTTGCTTTTTACAGAAGAAACAGTTTGGAATACCAATTGGAAAAATTTAACTGAAAATTTTATGGAAGGTTATCATTTATTCGCGACGCATCCAAAAACTTTACAGCCCATGACACCAACGCAATTGTGTAAAAAAGTTCCTGGAGAAGATGCGTGGACTGCATATCGATCGTATTACGATCCTAATTATCCTCCTCGAGGACCGTTTCATGAAGATATGACAGAAGATGAGCAAAAAAATTCTGTTCTCTTTAATGTTTTTCCAAGTTTCGTAATCGCGGTGGCAGCTAATTATACTCTGTATTTATGTTTGAGACCCGCAGGTGTAGACAAAGTTGCCATTCGATGGGGTGTAGCTGGTTTGAAGGAAGACCCTAATGATCCAGAAGTGGTGGCGTATATAGATTTATGTAAAGCATTCAATATTGAGGATAAGGAAAAATTAGAAACTCTTCAAATTGCGCAGAATACGAGATATTATAAACCAGGTTATTTGGCTCCAGATGACTTGGAGGGTACGATTTGGGATTTTCTAAATTATATGGGGCGTAAATTAGGGTCCGATATTGATTTAAATTAACAAACTGTTTGTTGATACTATTTGGATTATATTATGGTACTTAGGCATAAGTTTAGAGAACTCTGTATTGAGGGTTGGTATGAGTTAGATATCCATAAGCTCTTAGAGTCTGTAAGCGAGGATTTTCAGTTTATTGATCCGATGGAATTGAAACCAATTGGTAAAGCTGACCTTCAGGATTATATGTCTAGATGGAATAAACGGGCGGGTCATAATCAAAAATGGAGATTATCTCACGAGGTTAGGCAAGATAAAGGTGGCGTTTTAACTGATTGGGAATGGTGGGAGGTACTTGGTACCGAATTGGAAGGTTCTGCTATAGTAAGAACGACTGATTGTGGTGTGGAGATGGAAAAAATTACCTATTTGCGCTGATAAAACTGTTGAACGAGAAGTTTGAAAGTTAACGAATATTTCTAAAGTGCTTTAGTTATAGTTTAGGATTGAAAGTAACAAAAAGCCCAGCATCAACCCAGCAATCATAAAATTAAGTATTCTTAAGTTATTTTTTGATAAATTTATCCTTTTAATTGCCACTCCTAAAATTAACCAAAGTAAATGCATGGGTAACCATATAATATTTGTGATTAATAACTTAATTGCAGCCTCAAGTACGAAATATTCATCCCAAATTAAAAATCCGGAGAACAATGTGATTTGAACGATGTAATTTTTTGGATTTATTATCTGCAAAATTATTCCATCAAGGAAACTAAAATTTTGGGCATTTTGTTGTAATGATTTTTGTAGATTTTGGGTTAAAATTCGAATGGTCAAATAGAATATAAATATTGTGGATGATAATAATAGAACGAGCCGCAGTATCGGATAATTGAGAACAATAGTTGCCAAACCAAAAATCACTGAAATCGCAACCATATTTGCGCCGGTAATTACTCCAATTACAAATGGAATGCCTTTGCGGAAGCCAAAATTTACACCGATGTTTATAATCATCAATATAGCTGGCCCTGGTGTTAACATTAAAAGCAAAACTGCTAATGCGAATACGAACATATTAGATTTTTAACTGTAAATATTTAGTGGTATTAATTCTTTTCACGAATAAATTCCCTCCAAGCAATAACTAAGCAACTTGTAATAATTATT
>Ga0315330_10002555_pt1 | contig 12498 bp, 10 predicted proteins | sample M140m34915metaG_FD_203453 | JGI IMG/M metagenome (GOLD analysis project Ga0315330, IMG submission 203453) | Ammonia-oxidizing marine archaeal communities from Monterey Bay, California, United States - M1 40m 34915 | ecosystem: Environmental > Aquatic > Marine > Intertidal zone | place: USA... | reverse complement strand
AATAATTTCTTCCTTTAAATGTATATGCTGTTCCAACATAACTTACATCACCACCAATATTAGTAAATGCACCAGATGGATAACTTAAATGATAATTTTGTCCAGCAGTTAAATCAGCAGTAGGAGTAATTAATATACTATCGCCAGTAGGATAACTAACTGAGCTACCTACACTAAAGTTCTCAACTACAGTGCCAGCAACACCTGCATTAGCAAGACTTAAAGTTACGTTACCACTACCTGCCTTAACTGCCTGATTGAATGTGAGTCCTATACCAATAGCTTTAGTAAGATGTGATCCTTGTGAGAATACAGCAGGATTATAATTCAGAGGAGCAATAGTGAGAGCTATACCAGTTATATTTGCACCATTACCATATAAAGTAGTAGCAGATACTATTCCAGCAGTTGCTACACCAGATATATTAAGTCCAGACGTGTTAATAGTTACACCCAATCCTAATGTTGGAGTTCCAGTAGCAAGTAAACTACCATCCAGAGTAGTAGCAGTAACTACACCAGATACATTGACATTGGTTGCAGTAAGGTTAGTAACTCCTAAGGTAACAGTGCTTGTAATACCACTAACATTTACACCAGAGGGAAAGTCAGGTGCTCCCTTGTTACTATCCTTAATTCTATTAACATTAATCTGTGACATAGTTTAATTAAGGAGTTAAATCTTTCTGGACAGCAAAAGAATTATATGTAACCTTTTGTACTGCTATCCAATCAGTACCAGGTATTTGAACTGGTGATGAATATTTTGTTTTATTATTTTGCCCTAATTCTCCATTAGCATTATATCCCCATGACCACAATGTTCCATCAGTTTTTCTTGCTAAAGTTGAATAAGCTCCAGATTGTATCGTAGACCGAGTAGTTCCCCATGTAGTACCAGGTATTTGAACTGGTGATGAATATTGTGTTTTATTATTAACTCCTAATTGTCCACCACCATTAGTTCCCCATGCCCATAAAGTTCCATCAGTTTTGACTGCATGAGCCGTCATTCTTCCACCTGCTATAGCAGAACTCCAACTGGTTCCAGGTATTTGAACTGGTGATGAATATGAATTTGCAGCTGTGCTATTTTGTGCTAATTGTCCATTACCATTAGATCCCCATCCCCATAAGGTTCCATCAGTTTTAGTTGCAAGCATCATTTCTTTTCCAGCAGCTGCACTCCTCCATGTAGTACCAGGTACTTGAACTGGTGATGATTTACTTATATTAGTATTATCTCCTAAACTTCCATAACCATCATTCCTTCCCCACAACCATAATGTACCATTAGTTTTAATTGCTCCATTAAAGTTCTGTCCACCAATAAGACTACTCCATGTAGTACCAGGTATTTGAACTGGTGATGAATAATGTATATTACTATTTTGTGCTAACTGACCACGACCATTAAATCCCCGTACCCATAATTCTCCAGAAGTATTAATTGCCATTGCAGTATAATAACTATTACTAGTAGTACTCCAATTACTATTAGAACCTACCTGAATTGGTGATGAATATCCTGGTGATCTTCCTAGTGCATTTTGTCCATATTCATTATTTCCCCATCCCCATAGGGTTCCATCACTTTTTGTAATTAATAAATTAACCCCGTGAGTAGAACCATCACTACCTGCAAAGGTTCCCCAATCAATACCAGGTATTTGAATTGGTGATGAATAATTGGCTGGATGAGCACTATTTTGTGCCGCCATTCCGCTAAGATTTTGTCCCCATGCATATAATTTATAAGATGCATCTTCAGTCGTAAATGTCCATGCTGTTCCTACGTAACTTGTTTCATTACTATCTACTATAAATCCTGAAGGTATATCAACTTGATATGTTTGATTTATTGTTAAATCACTTACTAATGAACCTAAAGTAAAATCTTGTATAGCAAAAGTACAAGAACTTACACCCCAACTTTGTATTGTTGTTCCTGCAGCACCAGCATTTACAATTTTAAGAGTAGCTGTACCACTACCTGCTTCTACCTTCTTATTAAATGTTACTCCAATACCTGTATTTACAGTAGCAAGAGTATCATTAACATCAGGATTATAACTCCAAGGAGCAATAGTCTCTCCTACTCCTGTCAAATTACTTCCATCACCATAAACAGTAGTAAAACTACCAACACCAGCAGTTGCTACACCACTGACTACTAAACCTGAACTATTAATTGTTACGCCCAATCCTAATGTTGGTGTTCCTGTTGTCTTTAGACTACCATCTAAAGTTCCACTAAATGTTGTAGCAGTGGCAACCCCAGTTATATTAGCACCATCAGGTAAGTTAGGTGTTGCTCCACCCCTACCAGATAAGTTAGTGACATTAATGGTTGACATTTATAGGTCTCCAATTTGTAGGACGTCAATCACAAGAGTTTTACCAACACCAACTGTCATTCCAACTCCAGATTTCACAGTAATTGTTGGAATGGTACTAACCACTATTGAACTATAACCTGCTCCTGCATTTGTAGTGTCAAAAGTAATGTTCTTCTCTAATATATATTCAGGATTTATATAGGAGAATGGTGAGTCACTTGCATCTTCAAAGGTAACTACTGTACCAATTCCTCCTCCTCCACCACCAGCAATACTTACATCAACTTTATTACCACTAACAGCAAATGTATTACCAGCACCTATAAAGTTTAACTGAGTTATACCTACACCAATTGCTGCACCAGCAGATTGAATACCTACACCAGCAGTTCCTGCCTTAAGACTTGATATTGTAACTGTACCATCAGCAATAGTATTCAGCGACAGTGCTTGACCAAGCAAGACACCAAAGAATGTCAGTCCTGCTGAAGGAGCAGTAGTAAATGTAATGGTAGTTCCAGAGACTGTAAAGTCATCTGAAGGGTTCTGCATTACACCACCAACACTTATCAAAAGTTGTTGAGCAGTGACTGGAGAAACACCAGCACTACTTACAGTTAAGTTAAATGTAGTTGTTGAACCATTGAATGAACCAGATATATCATCCAGTTCCTTAATGTTAGCAGCCCTTGCGGGGTCAGTACTTATCCATACAGTACCGTTCCACTCATAACTAAAGCCTGATGTACTATCAGTGTAAATATCACCTGTTGACGGGGTATCAGGAAAATTGAGCGTCATTATACCATGCTTTTTTTATATATTTATATTAGTAAGGATTATGACTTAAGAGCAAAAAATGATTCTCCACCAGATGAAATTGAGTTCCAAGTGCCAGGTATTTGAACTGGTGATGAATAATTTGTTTCATTATTTTGTCCTAATTGTCCCTCTTCATTATTTCCCCATGCCCACAATGTTCCATCAGTTTTCTTTGCTATACTAGAATATTGTATAGCAACTAAATCATCCCAATTAGTACCTGGTATTTGAGTTGGTGATGATTTTTGTATTGGACTATTAAGTCCTAACATTCCAGCAACAGGATATCCCCATGCCCACAATGTTCCATCAGTCTTAAATCCAAAAGTACAAGAAAATCCTTTACGTACATGACTCCAATTAGTACCAGGAACTTGAACTGGTGATGAATATGATGTTCTATTATTAACTCCTAATTCTCCTTGATCATTATACCCCCATGCCCATAGTGTTCCATCAGTTCTGGTTGCATGATGAGGAGCAGCATTACCACCACCACCTCTACTTAGCTTTGCCCATGTAGTACCAGGTATTTGAACTGGTGATGAATATCTTACTGGTGCTCCTTGATTTTGTCCTAACATTCCCCAATTATTTCTTCCCCATGCCCACAATGTTCCATCAGTTTTGATTGCTATTGAACCATAAGCACCAGAACTAAGTTGATCATCTGTAATACCCCATGTAGTATCAGTACCTACTTGAACTGGTGATGATTTATGATTATCTGAATAATTTGTTCCCAATCTTCCATCAGAATTATATCCCCATGTCCATAGTGTTCCATCAGTTTTGGTTGCAATTCCTCCATTATAAGTAACACCTCTTGCAACAGACCAAGTAGTACCAGGTATTTGAACTGGTGATGAATATCCATCATTTCTATTATTTTGCAATACATTTCCAAATGCATTATATCCCCAAGCCCACAGTTGCCCAGAACTTCCTTTCGCTGCAAATACTGTAGCGCCAAGGGTACTATTCCAAGTTTCAGTTCCTGCCTGATGAAGTTTAATCCAATCTCCAGTTATTTGAGTTGGTGATGAATATTTTGTTGTATTATTTTGCCCTATTGATCCATTACTATTAGATCCCCATCCATATAAACTATAAGTAGGATCATTCTCATTACTTGCTACTTCACCAGCATACCAAGTAGCACCATTATCTCTTGTGGTTAATTTAAATACTTGAGCATCTCCAGCATTAGCAGTATTTAATAAAGTAGGTTCTGTTCCACCATTCCATACCATTCCAGATGGCCATGTGATTGTTCTTGCTGTGGTATTATCATCCTTTGTTCTAATTAAATATACAACATCAGTATTACCTTCTGTATTAGCAAATGATACTGTAGTATTAGAACTCTGCGTCATGTAAATGACATTACCACTACTCAAGTCAATAGCAGTAGTTCCACTATTAGCAGTGACTGCTTGTTGTGCTACTGGTCCTGAAGAAACTCCTTCTAAGTTAGCACCACTACCACTATAAGATGTAGCAGTAACTATACCAAGAGTAACTTGTGCTGTTGTGGTTGATAGTCCAGCAGCATTACCAGTCAGATTTCCAACAAATGACGTAGCAGTAATAATTCCAGCATTTATATTAGTTCCATCAGCAACACCACTTACTAAACCTGGTGTATTACCTACAAACTTAGTAGCAGTAACAATACCAGCAACTACATTAGGAGTTCCAGTAAGACCAGAACCAATACCAGTGAAGTCACCTGCAAAACTGGTAGCAGTAACTATTCCTAAGTTTAAATTATCTGTTGTGCTTGTTATACCTGTAACTGTACCTGCTATGTCGCCAACAAACGTAGTAGCAGTTAATACACCAGTAGTCTCCAGTGTAGAAGCTGTTACCACTCCAATAGGTGCTATTAATTGTACCTTAGTCTGGCTCATAGTTTTTTAGTTATTTATTAAGATTTAAGGGTTATATGATGATAAAACTAGAACATTTGATGTTCCTCCACTCATTGTTGACCAATTAGTACCAGGTATTTGAACTGGTGATGAATAATATGCTACACTATTCTGCCCTAACATTCCTGCGTTTTTATTTCCCCATGCCCATAGAGTTCCATCAGTTTTAGTTGCATACGCACCGTTGCTTCCCCCTGCAACAGAAGACCAAGTAGTGCCAGGTATTTGAACTGGTGATGAATATGATGTTGTATTATTTTGTGCTAATGATCCCATAAGACCATATCCCCATGACCATAGGGTTCCATCAGTTTTAACTGCATAATTAGTACGATCACTACCTGAAGAAACTTCACTCCATGTAGTACCAGGTATTTGAACTGGTGATGAACGTCCATCACTAAACCCTCCAGCTTGATTTAATCCCAATTCTCCATTAACATTCCTTCCCCATGACCATAGTGTTCCATCAGTTTTAATTGCAAAAGATGAATAAGGGCTCCTGCTAATCTGATTCCATGTAGTACCAGTTATTTGAACTGGTGATGAACGGTCTGTTTTATCATTTTGTCCCAATACTCCTTGATTATTTCTTCCCATTACCCATAGTGTTCCATCTGTTTTTATTGCTGCTGTAGACATGTAACCAATGGTCACTTTACTCCATGTAGTGCCAGGTACTTGAACTGGTGATGAAATACTACTATCATGTGTTTGATTATGTCCTAATTTTCCATATTGATTTCTTCCCCATGTCCAAAGTGTTCCATCAGTTTTAATTGATGAATTGCTGTAATAATTAGAAGAAACTACAGAAGACCATGTAGTGCCAGATACTTGAACTGGTGATGAATATTGTACTGTGCTATTTTGCCCTAATTGTCCATAATTATTTCTTCCCCACATCCATAATGTATTATCAGTTTTAGTTCCACCTTGAGCATTATATGAACTACTAGTAAGAGATCTCCATGTAGTACCAGGTATTTGAACTGGTGATGAATATTGTGTTCTATTATTTTGTGCTAAGTATCCATAGGTATTATCTCCCCATCCAAATAAAGTATGAGGTTGAACAGCAGTATTACTTACTTCCTCATAACCATACCATGTGCTACCACCATCAGCAGTAACTAGATTAAATACTTGTCCTGTTTTACTATAACTATTAGCACCTAATAATGTAGGAGCACTTCCATCATTCCATTTGACTCCTGTTGGCCATGTTATTGCACTACCTAATGTTGGAGATAAAGTAATAGTTTGAGCACCAGCAGCAGGATCTCCACCAGCAGTGATAGTTCCTGGTTTTACAGCACCAACAGTAGTAGAACTATCTGATTGACAACATAAAAGTTTAGTATCTGCTACATTTGTAAGTTCTGCTGATGGTGGATAGAATCCAGTTGTATAAAGTGCTCTTCCTTTGATGATACGAACATTACTTATTTTTCCAGCAAACTCATTATCAATTGAACCTGTTGCATATGCTGCTCCCACAAGTTGTTCTATAGTAGCAGTTACTAAAGATCCAGTTTCAGTGTATGTATTTTCTAAAACTCCATCAAGAAAAAGACTAATTGTATTACCAGATCTAGTAACAGCAGTATGATACCATCTATTAAGTGAAATTATTGTACTTCCTAAGACCTCTTCATTGGTGCTTCCATCATTTGTCCATAAAAAAGATAATTTATCTCCAGAACTGTCTTCAATCCTGAAATACCATCCTTTATCATTATTTTGATTGTCCCATTTTGATGCTATAGCATGGGCATTAGCACCTGAACCAGCATCTGATGTGTGATAGATAAATGCTTCTATAGTAAAATCACCTGAACCAAAGTCAAAATCAGTACTATTTGCCATACTTAAATAATCACCAGTTCCATCAAAAGTTATTCCACCAGTACTAATTGATATATCAGTTGGATCTAAAGATCTTATAAATGTAACATCATCTGCTGTGCTTGTATTAGCAAATGATACTGTAGTATCTCCTACATGTTCAAATAATATTATATTTCCATTATTTAAATCTATAGTAGTTCCAGATCCAACTGTCTGTCTAATATATGCAGTAGAACCAGCACCAGTTAAAGCACTACCATCTCCATAAAACGTAGTAGCAGTAATAATACCAGCAGCTAAATTCTTTCCAGCAGATATACCAGCAGCAAGACCAGGAGTATTACCTACAAATTGACTAGCAGTAACTAAACCAGCAACTATATTTGGCGTACCAGTTAAACCAGAACCTATACCAGTAAAATTACCACCAAAACTCGTAGCAGTAACTATACCTAACTTTAAACCTGCTGTAGTGGTAGATAAACCAGCAGCATTACCAAATACATCTCCAGCAAATGATGAGGCAGTCATCACCCCAACAACTACATTAGTTCCTTGAACAATGCTACTTGCAGTACCAGTACAATTACCAGAAAAAGACGAAGCAGTAACAACACCCGCCACATTTAAACCAGGCACTGTAAAGTGTCCTTGAGGTGCTATCAGTTGGGCTTTTTCTTGACTCATATTACTTTTTTAATTATTTATTTAACTCCTAAAGAGAAGTACATTGCAGCCTTCATCTGAGCCCATGTACCAGGTATTTGAATGGGTGATGAACGATCTCCTCCTGATCCTTGATTCTGCCCTAATGATCCAAGTCCTTGATTAGCTCCCCATGCCCATGCAGTTCCATCAGTTTTGGTTGCTACCATATGATAAGCTCCTGATGAAACACTACTCCATGTAGTATCAGATCCAACTTGTCTTGGTGATGAGTAATTTGTTACATTATTTTGTGCTAACTTTCCATTACTACCAGCTCCCCATGTCCATAATGTTCCATTAGTTTTAATTGCTGCCATAGCATAACGTCCTCCATTAGTAGAAACACTACTCCATGTAGTACCAGGTATTTGAACTGGTGATGAATATGCTGTTTGATTATTAAGTCCTAATTGTCCACCAGTATTCCATCCCCATACCCACATTGTTCCATCAGTTTTAATTGCTTGATACCCATATGCAAAGGATGAAATACTACTCCATGTAGTACCAGGTATTTGAACTGGTGATGAATATCTTGTATTATGTGTTAAATTTAGCCCCATGTTTCCTTCATAATTACGTCCAGATGTCCATAATGTTCCATCAGTTTTAATTGCCATAAAACTCATATTACCATGAGTAAATTTATTTTCACCAGTACCCCATGTAGTACCAGGTATTTGAACTGGTGATGAATAATATGTTCTACTATTTTGTCCTAAGTTTCCACTAGGATTATCTCCTAATGCCCATAGTGTTCCATCAGTTTTGGTTCCTATCCATGAACCATTTGATCCTGATCCAGCACCAGTCCAAGTAGTACCAGGTATTTGAACTGGTGATGAATATTGTACTGTATTATTCTGTCCTAATTTTCCAGGATTCATTCCCCACGTCCATAGTGTATTATCAGTTTTCGTAGCTGTAGCTGAAAATCTACTATTACCCCATACATCAACTGATTTCCATTTAGCATTAGATCCTACTTGTGTTGGTGATGAATAATATGTTCTACTATTATGCCCTAATGCTCCATAAGCATTATATCCCCATGAAAATAATCCATATCCACCATCATCAGATAAATCTTGCCATCCATACCATGTTACTCCCTCATCACGAGTTAATAATTTAATTACATTAACATCATTAGTATAAGAACCAGCATCAAGAGTAGGAGCACTGCCACCATCCCATTTAATAGCAGATGGCCATGTTAGAGTGCCACTACCAGAGTCTCTTATAAATGTAACTATGTTTGATGTTCCTGTATTAGCAAAGGATACTGTAGTATTTGCACTCTGCGTAAACTTAACTACATTACCATCACTTAAATCTACTGTGGTAGTAGAACTATTCGCAGTAACATTATTAGAAATCCAGTTAGTTGCTGCTATACCAGTAAGACTACTTCCATCCCCATTCAGGGTTCCAGTCATTATTCCTACTACTATATTAGGAGTTCCTGTAATACCTGATGCTACCCCAGTAAAGTTACCAGCAAAACTGGTAGCACTCAAGATACCAGCTTTTATATTTGCTGTGGTAGTTGAGAGTCCAGCAGCATTACCTACTAAATCACCAGTAAATGATGTTGATGTTATTATTCCTACGTTTATATTAGTATCATCTGCTAAACCACTTACGTTTCCTGTGGTATTACCTTGAAACTTAGTAGCAGTAACTATACCAACATTTAAATTAGCTGTTGTGCTTGCTAATCCTGTTGCTGTTCCTTGAACTGCTCCAACAAATCCACCTGTGGCAGTGGTAACTCCTGTTACACTTAAGCCAGGGACATCTATGGGTCCTTGTGGGTCAACTAATTGTGCCTTTGGTTCTGGCATTATAACTACTATACTACTTGCTTTTCTTATTTATATTTGTTATAATACAATGAAAAAGGATATGATAATACTTACAGGTCATGAGGGTTTTATAGGGAAAAAATTCCTGGAAAAATTAACTGGCAAAGATGTAATCACAGTTGAAAAAAGGAACAGTTGGCACTTTCGTAGCTTTACTGAGTGGGACAAGGTAGAACTCATACTACATCAAGGTGCTATCTCTGATACTACATGCACCAACCTTCAAGCATTCCATCATTTTAATGTAGAGTTTACTGAATGGTTATGTAAACAAGCAATCAAATATCAAATACCAATGAAGTATGCATCCTCTGCATCTGTCTATGGTAATACATCTGATATAATAAATCCCCTTAACTACTATGCGATATCCAAAGTCATTTCAGACTATTGGGTTCAAGATCATATGGATGAGTTTAAATTGGTCCAAGGGTTTAGATACTTTAATGTCTATGGTGATGGAGAAGAACACAAGGAAGACCAAGCAAGTCCAGTATCCAAATTCACTAAGCAAGTTAAAGATACAGGAGCACTCAAACTATTTGAAGGGTCTGATAAATTCTTAAGAGACTTTATATGTGTAGATGATGTTGTAGATATTGTCCTCAATAACGATAAACCATCAGGCATCTATGACTTAGGCACAAGTAATCCTACCAGTTTCCAAGAAGTAGGAGAACTCGTAGCAGAAAAATATAATGGTATCATAAAATATATCCCATTCCCAGAGCACTTAGAAGGTAAGTATCAAGAATACACTTGTGCTAAGAAAGAATGGGGTGATTATAAATTTACTACTGTGGAAGAATATCTCCAGCGATAACTCTGTTACTATCCTCATCAAAGTGTTGTGTAGAGAACTCAAACAACTCTGAGTCTGCCTGTGCAACCATTTGATGACGTAATCCTCTATAGATATGGAACTTATCACCTGGCTCCAGCAGGAGGGTCTTAGCATCCTCTAGAGAGTCTGTATCACCATAGAACAAAAGAATACTACCTGACTGCAGATAGAATGTCTCATCCTTTATTTTGTGGTAATGCCATGAACATCTCTTGCCCTTATTAAAGAACAACAACTTGCCACAATACTCATCAGTATTGACTATCCATTTTTCATATCCCCATCCTTTGGGAACATGTTTAATCTTTGAAGAAGTCATCACAATTTATTCCTTTATCATCAATGAATAGGTCTGCATGAGGTTTACCCATGATTAACTCATGGTATTTACATCCCCATATATCTAGTTGCATCTTGGTTAGGGGTTTCAACACCTCCTCTGCTACTTTCTTTGCTTCATCAATAGGTTTATCACTGTTCCTACCCATAGCACGTGCAGTGAAGTATATGATATAATGTCCCTCATCATATAATTTATTCACATGTGCTATCCTTTCTTTATTGGGAGTAGCACCCTCATACTGACAACTCTTGCAAGTGCCTGGAGTACAAATAGTACCATCAATATCAATGCAGTATCTCATTTATATCCTCATCTGTTAATACATATGTTCCTGTGTGTGAAACAGCAATAGCTGCTGCCTTGTTAGCAAAAGGTATTGCTTCCTCTATACTATTATATTTTAAGTATCCATAGGTAAGTGCAGCAAGGAACGTATCTCCTGCACCTACCACATCAAACACCTTAACCTTCTCTGCTGGATATAATTTACCTTTATACTCTGTGCCTTTACCACCTTTAGTTATAATAATATTATCAGTCTTAGTTTCTAACTTACCATACTCAATGTCATTCACCTTAACATAACATCCATTAGGAACACACCTCTTCTTAGTATCAATAAACACAGGACCTTCAAACCAATCCACCAACTCAAACAACTTCTCCTGTGTTACATATCCCTTATCATAGTCTGATATAACCATCACATCATACCAGTCTTTAGGTGGTACTACATGAGGTGGTTTGTGGTATGCAGACCTATCAGTAATAAATGGTGGGTCATAAGGTAATGATTTTATCTCTGGTTCATTATCTACTCTAAGTATCTGCTGATTAGATTTCTCATCAATGTATCTGGTCTTGATTATCTTCTCTTCATTAGTCAACATAAAAACAGACAATCCAAATGCTTTTAAGTTATTAAAAACATTCCATGCCATACCTTTAGTAGTATCTTCTCTCTTAGGTTCTAATATAGGAACAGGTGCTTCGGGGTTCAGTCTCTTGACATCACCATACACATATACATCTGTGCAACTATCACCAATCAGCAGTACTCTCATAGGTTCTGTATCTTCTTAACTGTTTTACTACTGGCATACCCTCCTACTCTTGGGAGGAATCTTGTCTCTCCTGCATGTTCCCATCCTACCACATCACCACCCCTCCAATCATCACCTAATAATAATATATCAGGCTCATACAACATAATCAAATCTTCTAACTCTTGTCTACTACCAAAGGTATGGACTACATCAATATACTTGATTGCCTCAAGCATTGCCACTCTATAACATAGATCATTAATAGGTTTATGGTCTCCCTTATCAGCCTTTATCTTCTCATCTGTATCTGTAGCAACTATAACCTTATCACCCAATGACCTTGCAACTTTAAACAATTGCATGTGACCTGGATGCAGGATATCAAATGTTCCATTAGTCCAAACTATACTCATAGTTGAATCCATCTCTCATTATCAAGAGTCCACTTGGTTACTTCACCAATGCGTTCCCTTACTGACTTAGCAGGTTCCCATCCCAGTTGCTTCATCTTATCACCATCCAGTGCATAACGTAAGTCATGGCCTGGTCTAGATGAATGGAAGTCAACCATCTCATACTTCAACTCTTTACCTTGTGCTGCAGCAATAATCTGTGCTAACTCAAGGTTATTCAACTCCTCTGAACCTACTATATTAAATTTAGGACACTTAGCATTGCCCCATGTTGGTTCATATATCTCTTCATGTTGTAGAAGGAAAAGAACAGCAGAAGCAACATCCTCT
>Ga0315330_10002554_pt1 | contig 12499 bp, 10 predicted proteins | sample M140m34915metaG_FD_203453 | JGI IMG/M metagenome (GOLD analysis project Ga0315330, IMG submission 203453) | Ammonia-oxidizing marine archaeal communities from Monterey Bay, California, United States - M1 40m 34915 | ecosystem: Environmental > Aquatic > Marine > Intertidal zone | place: USA... | reverse complement strand
TTTGATACAGTATCTAATTTAGCGTCTACTAATTTCTTAGCAGTGGCTGCTCCTACCCCTGGTAGTGCAGTCAATTTTTCAATCTTGGAAGCCTTTGTCTGTGAAGCCATACTATCACCTGTTACATGCAAAAAGGCTCCCTTTCTTGAACTCTTCCTAGATTTTAGCACCTCAAGTAGGTGGATTGATGAAGATTGAATGTTACCCCGAATCATGGCGGCAAAAGGAGGGAGTGAAACCTCGATTCTTGTTTGTCAAGTACGAAGCGCCAAGGCAGACCATAAAATGGATGAGACAAATTTTCTTCTCCGAAGCAAAAACTTTCCATCACCTAGTAAAGTTGTATACCTAGGTAATGTCACTAGTAGTCTCATTTCACTTCTTGAAAACCCCGAAACCCCTACATTCACAACTCCACCCTCGTACAATGAACAAAAATGGACACTTGAGACAACTAGCGGTCAATTGAAGATTATAATTACTTCAGAGTCATACTGGGGTTTTGGACTATTTAATTCAGGCTACTTGAACATAATAACACTCGAAGGGCCGATAAATCTCAGAAGCAGGATCATCTATGATTTGACGTCTACATTGCCGTATAAACCATGGGAATTCAAACACTTAAGTTCCGCACGTAAATGGGTTAGAAGAAATTATCCAGAGTTAGATGAAAAGAAAAATCAAAATAACTGGCTAGAACTGATTGATTACTCGAATCAAAGGTTCAAAGAAATTATTCAAGTCATGAAGGAAGCAACTGAAAAGGTGGCTCAAAAAGTAAAAGTCACTGAATCAACCGAATACTGGAGTAAAGAAAAAGCCAGTGTTTCACTCGCTGCAGCTGGGTTTGACTTGGAATTAGCTAAGGGGGCATTAGCCGATAACAACGCACCGGCCGTGGAAAGAGCAATTGCAAGAATTGAAGCATCCCTTATTGAAGCAAACCCTGAAACTGGAGTTCATGACAATGAACAAAGGGAAGATTTAGAAAAGCAAAGAATCATCATATCTGAAATCACAGTGGGTACTGAAAGTACGGTAGAGGTCGATGTTGATTCGATTAATCAGATCGCTTCTGTATCAACAAAAGAAGAAATACCATTTGTCGACCTGACAATTGATTCTGAACAAGAATAATCTATTTTAGAATAATTTTAAGCCGCGTCGCGTTGATAAAGGGGAGGCTACTCGGGAGGAATGGTCCAAATGGCATCTAAGAAGAAATCCGACGGAAGTGGAATCCAGCAAGCTGCTGGTTTGATTAGATATTTCGATGAAGAATCTGAAGATGCTTGGAAGATTACACCTTTCCAAGTATACGCTGCATGTATCTTGATTGGAACTTTCTTTTACCTTGTAAATCAAGGCGTAGTAAGTGCGATTTGGAATCTATTTTGATTAAATAAATCAAAGTGGCTTGATCATAATAATCTTGTTTTCTATTGTTGCCATGCGTTGAGCAACTTGCATTGCTGTCTTTAAGTCCGCAGTTGCACCCAATGTCTTTTCACCTTCAGAATCATGAACTATTAATCGGTGAGTAAGATTCTGTAAAACGCCATCTTCGATTCTTTCAAATACCCAATGTTCATTTTCAATTCTTATCATTGCTGGAACATCAACTAATGGTCCCATCTGATTGCCAATAACTGTTGTTCTTGCTTTCAATCCTCTCAAATCTCTGATTGGATTCCAAGTTCTCATTCGAACTGGGGCTCTTACTTTTCTTTTATTTTCTACTCCGTCTCTAAATGCTCTAGTCATTAGGGTCCCATCCCTTGAAGTCCTTGACTTCAAACACAGGTTTGCCTATTCACTAATAAGAAGCGCGACGAATTCACGGCTATAAATGCCGATTTCAAGCCATTTCTAGTGATTTCATTTGCTTAATATGAAACTCAATAGTTTTGCTAGAGAATAAATTTAAAATCCAACCAATAACTAAGAAACTCATCAAAGGCCAGTCTGTAGAAAATGAGAACACCATGGCCCCAATAATTAAACCTAGTAATGGGATTATTGTATAAAGCCAAGATGGTGAACTCACATCTGTTTCGATATACCAAGGCTGTATCACACTAATAGCGAGTAATATCCAACTTGCTGGAATAAGAAATATCGCGTATGGAGTTATCATGTACAAAATACTTGGAGCGAATATTAGTGACATTCTCAACCACCATAACTCAGGCCTAGATGCCCCATCAAACCCGAAATTGGGAAGAATCTGCGATATCGCCATGAAAACAACCATCCCAATCACCAACCAAATAGTCTGTAAAAGATATCCATTACCTTGGTTGAATGGCTCACTACTTCTAAGGTAATATGACGTAATGAAAAATAGAAGAAGACAATTTACTATTAATTGAAAAGTCAGTGATTTACTTCGTCCTTCCCCATGTTGAAGATTTACTTCAATTGATTTAGCTGGAACTGTGGTGAAGGTTAGGCCAATTGAATTTGAAAGGAAAAATAATAACATGACAAATGAACCGTCTTGCGAAATATTAGTCCACCAAAAATTTGTTGATTGGGTAGAGTTTGACAAGAGGAATATCATTAATGGTAAAATAAGATACATCTTCAATTTGGTTCTTCTCGAGAGAATAGTTAATCCCTGGTCTGTTAATGGAATTGTTGTCACTGCGAATAGTTCACTACTAACTAAAATCATAGCCCCAGTAGCAATAACAAGAACTGGTGAATAATTTCCAATTGATGGATGAGTTGTTTGTATGGGCAATGAATCTGGAGAATAGTAAGAAGACTCTGGGAATAAAATCCAATATGAAACTAGTGCACAAAAAGAGATGTATGACATTATTCTGTACTGGACTAATTTTCTTATTTCCAAACTTGAAATAGAGATACTTGGTAATTTATGGCTTAATAGAGCAAAGCAAAGTAGACTAAAAAGTACCAATTCCGCAGCGCCATCACCGGTTATCAATAAATTCAAATCTGAAAATTCAAAGTCCCCTGGCCCAAGTCTTTGGGCGATTTCTAAATAAGAAATATCGTGCTGAACAATGCTCACTACACGATTCACAAGCATTATTGCGACCACTAATAAAGGTCCAAAACGATGGATATTTAAAATCGATTTTCTTAGTGCAGGTGAAAATCTTTGAGTATAAGATTCGACTTTAGAAGGAATAAGCCACCCGACTAAAAGGAGTAGAAAAATTGGGAAAAGCAGCGGTGCAGCATCTCCCAGCATATTCGAATCTACTAAGCGAAAGCCCTTGAGCATGGCGGAAGCAAAATAGAGAAGATAGCAAACCGATTGTCATGGGCAATGCTGGTTGGGAGGAGGAAGACCTCGATGAAATCTCGAGAACTTCTTGTTTAACTAAACTGGCATTAGAACTAGGAATAGACCTTGAATCGTGGATAAACACTACTACATCGCCGCTTCCTGAAACCCTTAGAGTTACAAAATCTCGTAAAGATAGGGATTGGACAATTTCAGAATTAGAAAAAATGGGGGCGACCCCTATCGCGTGGATGCCAAACAATAGTGCTTGGCAAATGCCATTTTCCCGAGGCAAAGTTCCAGAGGGTTACAGCAAGAGAATTTTGACAATATTACATGATTCTGGGCGAATCACTCGACAAGAGGCTGCAAGCATGTTACCTGTGGAATTACTCAACCCAAGTGATGGAGATATGATTCTAGATCTATGTGCCGCACCTGGATCAAAAACTACTCAGCTCGCAGAGAAAATCTCCCCTGAAGGGTTTGTAATTGCGAATGAACCGGTATCAGGAAGAGCAAATATGCTAATCTCAAATAGGGCAAGACTCGCATTACCAAATATCCTCATAAATCAGCAAGATGGTAGGCATATCGGAAGAATTCCGCCTCCCGGATTTGATGCTGTTCTTACTGATGTGCCTTGTACTGGAACTGCAACTACTCGTAAGAATCGTAAAATTTGGAAAAAGTGGACGCCTAAATCTAGTCGAGGATTATTCGAACTCCAGGTTTCAATAGTTACAAGAGGTGCTAAGTTATTGAGGCCTAATGGTAAACTGGTCTACTCAACATGTAGCATAGATCCGTGTGAAAATGAGGCGGTTGTCGCGGAGATTCTCCGTCAATGTCCCTGGCTTGAATTGAATGAAATCGATGAATCACTTGTAGAGGGCTTAGTTATGAAACCGGGCCTAAGGCAATGGAATATTCTTGATGAAACTGGAGATAAGGTAGAACTTGGCGATGATTTACCAAGATTACCAAATTTAAAAATAAAACATTTATGCTATGAAGATAAGGCGAAATATGATTTAGAATTCGATGATAAACTAGAAAGTAAAATTTCTCAAGACCTTGTGCATTGTCGTAGATTATATCATACTGATAATAATACTGGGGGTTTCTTTGTTGCAATCTTTAGGCATAAGCCCGAATCCACTCCCGAAGGTATCGCAAAAGCCTACATTCCAAAACGGAAACCTATCGAAGGTTCAACTTGGGAGCCGAAACTAATGGAACGACCGAGGCCAAATCGTCATTCTGTATTCCTAGCTGATGAAGAAACTGTAAATCAAATATCTAAAGGATACCAAATTGATGCCAATAAATGGTCTTGGTGGAGTAGAGGAAAGAGATTAAACATTGCACCAAAGTCTGTTATCAATAGATTGTATAATCGTGTATGTCCAAATAAAAGAGGAGATTTATGGCCTGAAGGTACTTTCCATCCACTAAAATTAATTCATGTGGGAATGCCGACATTCGTTCAAAATAAAGGGACATGGAGAACAAGACAAGAAGCAATTCCTGCTCTTGAATATGATTTAGGTAAGACTTGTATCGAAGTTGATAAAGAAATCGCCATTAAAATGTTAGATGGATGGGTACCAACCGTAGAAGAATTTCAAGAAATACTCAATATTGAAAACTTAAATGAAGGCCCACTGCTATTGACTTGCCATGTTGGCGGATCAGACTCTCTTATCTCTGCATGGGCAGGAGTTAGGGTTAGTTTGATGATAAACACACTTGAAAGAGATATACTTAGAGCGAAACTCGGCATTGATTTTGAAAGTAAGAACGGTGAATAATATGAAAAAAATTGTAATATTGCTAGTCGTCGCAATAATGATAATTCCTTCTATTAGTGCTGAAGATGAAAATTATACTGCTCATGCAAGAATCGATATACCCGGTGCTGAATCATCATCTACAATACTGCATGAGTGCTTCGTTGAAATGGACACCTCTGATACTAATTGTGAACGAGATTATGATGGGATTTCACTCTCGTGGTGGTCTTGGAGTGAACAGACAAATTCAAATTGGCCTGATGACGATGCTAAATCGCGTGCTAATATTTACGATATTAACTTAGACGGAGATTTTAATTCGGTTTCTTATTTTAATCAGCATTATGAAGAAATTGATGCAACTAATAATTCATCTAAAGTTGCCAACTTAATGCCAGTCATAGATTTGATTGGAGAAGTAATAATCGCTGAGGGGGATGCTGAAACATGGTATATTCGAATGCCTGTAGAAATGACGCCATTAGTAAATTTAAGCGACGATACTCTGCTGTATATCTTCTTGAGTCAAAGAAATGCTGTCGACCATCACGGAAGAGAAATTAATAATTTAATTTATGATATGAAGCCTGAAGTTGGCTTTGGTATCGAAGCTGAAAATACGACTACTGTAGAGTGGGTGATAAGTTCTGAACACCTTGAGGCAGCTGGTGTTGATCTGGAATATGACCCATATGGATGGCAGTTAACTATGGCCTTTTTTGGCTCGGTTGAAGGTGATAATAGTTCAGAACAATTACTCTCTTTGCATCATTTAGATTTACCAATTAAATCACAACATGTTGATTCTTCATCTTTCTACATCCCGGCGTTAATAAGCGTACTACTAGTCATTATTTGTTATGCATTAGTATCACAATCTTACAAAAATGAGAGAGGTATGCCCAAGATTTCTTCTAGATGGAAGAATCCTACAACTCTGAATATTGAGATTAAATCTTTCTCTCAACGCATAGAGATTAAATCAGTGAAAGTAGATGCACCTTGGAAAATGAAAAATAATCCAAAAAGTAGATTTATTGAGCCTGAACAAATAATCAATATGGAATTACGCTTCAAAAATCAGGAACCAACTGGATGCCAGGTTGGAATTCAACTTGAGGTCGAAGAACTTGGAGCATGGACTCAATATCTACTGATGGAGAGTTCAGAATTAAATGAGTAGTTATCGAAGTGTTGAAGAATTATAAGATATACCGAATAGTGGTGCTGATATGGAACTTGATAATACCGACCGAGCAATTCTTCAAGCTCTTCTGAAGGACTCTCGAGCGAGTCAAAGAGAATTATCTAGAATTGTAGGAGTCGCACAAGGAACCATTACTAATCGCCTCAAACGATTAGAGAATAATGGAATAATCAATGGATACAGCGTAGTACTCAATCCTGAAAGTGTTGGATGGACGATGACTATTATGGCGGGTTTATGTATAGCCAAAGGGAAAATGATTGATGTTCAACAAAAAATTGCTGCTGATTCAAGAGTATTCTCAGTCTATGATGTAACAGGTGACTGGGACTCAATGGTCTTAGCAAGAGTAAGAGATAGAGCTGATCTAGACGACCTTACAAAGACAGTATTTACATTAGAAGGAGTAACTCGTTCTTTCACCCATGTTGTACTAAACACAGTGAAAGAAGACGGCTTTGCTAAGCCTGCTCCAAAAAAGATCATGGATGAATAAGCCCTTTGAATGATGGGTTCTACCCCTATTCATGTCTTCCAGACTTAACCTGACATTCTTTGCGGCTCTGGCCATTCAAATGTTGATGATTGGTGCTACAGCGGCACCCTTAGCAGCAGGTCTAAATCCAATGGGTAACTATGATAAAATGGACAAATCACTACGTGATTCTTTGAGTTCATCATCAGAAGATGAAATAGTCCCTGTGATTTTTCAACTCAATAGTGATGTAACGGCTGAAGATTTGGAAATTCTCGAAAGTCTTGGTGCCACCATTCTTGGTGAGGCTCCATTAGTCGATGGGGGGTTATTTGAAGCGTCTATTAGAGATGTTAGAATTATCTCTACATGGGAGCGAATCGAATATCTAGAACTAGATAGAGTTCTAGATTTCTTCTATTTACCTTCTGATTGGGGAGGAGAACCAATCACTGAGCCTGGAATAATGATGCATGAAACCACACATGTAGTCAAAGCGACAGATGCTTGGGATAGAGTCATCATATCTCCATCTGGAGAAATAGAGTATGATTCTAATCAAGCATTTAGTGAATGGGATGGTGATGGAACTGCAATCGTAGACCTTGATACAGGAGTAGATGCAGGCCATCCAGATTTTGATTATCTTGAACCATGGACTGGTGACAAAGTAATCTATTCAGCAAAGTGGGACGGAATCTGGACAGAAACTCGTAATTCCGATACTTCTTCAGGACACGGAACTCATGTCGGAGGAACCATTGCTGGAAATGGGGACGCCTCGGCTGGTAGAAGGGCTGGTGTGGCAAAAGGGGCACAGATGGTCGCTCTTGGAACTGGGGATGGAGCATCTATTTTCGCAGCAGAACAAGGACTTGAATGGACTTATGTTCATTCAGTTCCTGACCAGAACCAATATCACATCCGAGTAGTCTCAAATTCTTGGGGTACTGATGGTGATTATGATCCGAACGGAGTAATTGCTCAAATGACTGATATGCTGACTTATGATAATGGAGTAGCGGTGATATTCGCCGCATCTAATTCAGGAGGTAATGGGGGAGAATGTTCTGGAGGACTCAAAACCAATGTTTACGCTAATACTCCTTCTGCAATATCTGTAGCAGCACTGACTCACGATGGTACTGCTGTGACATCTTTCTCCTCACGTGGTTGCATGAATCAACAACATACATGGCCCGATGTGGGTGCACCTGGTAGAGATATTTGGGCAACTGCACCAAGAGGTACAGCAATCGATGCGAGTACTAAGCTCCAAGGAGATTTGTACTACATGGCAATCTCTGGAACTTCGATGGCGACACCACACGTTGGAGGAATGGCTGGACTAATTATCGATATCGCGCCATCTCTAGGAGTTGCAGATTACCATAGGGATGACCACGATTTTAGTGATAGTTTAGTTGGTGGAGAAGGAACTGCAGCATACGGTCAATATGAGAACTGGGATGAAGAGAATTTCAGCAGAGTACACGAATTAGAATTAATCTTAGAACTGACTGCTGATTATGAAGGAATGGCTAATTCTTGTGAAGATGGTAATGCTGATGATGCATGCTCTGACATACCCGAACAATGCTATCTAAGTGATACTGGGCAATGTCATGATTGGCGTATTGGCCACGGTTTGACCAATGTTGATGCTGCTGTAGCGCTTGCTAGAACATTAGAATTGATGAGAGACCAAGATGGAAACGGTATTGTTGATCATCCCGAATACACAGTATGGGATGCTTGGGAAATCTATGAGGCAATGCTCGATGAACAAACTATCGAACTAAATACTGACAGAGTAAAACATTCCTGGAAAGGAGATTGGAACCATTTCAACAATGGAGATTCGGGGTCATTGTACTATACTGATGATTCTCATTATGTTTGGATTCCTAATGGTACGGAAAGATTGGAAGCAATGTTTACCGCTACTGAATTCGAACTTGATTCATTACAAGTAGGTTCGATTCAGTTAGAGATTGATTTGGGCGATGACGGAAGTAATGATCAAGGGCAAGGAAATAGAATTGCTGATACATGGTATTATGACTTAGACGTAGAACCTTCACAGTGGGGGAAATGGGCAAGTTTTGATGTTTCAGGACAAGCGATGACATTCTTGGGAATTGTTGATGACCAAGAATTCTTTGAATCAAGAATCCCATATACGGTCGATGTTATTTTGACTTTAGGCCTTGATTCTGTCATTGATATCGCATTTGAGCAAAGACTAGATTTCTATTCTGATTTAGACCCTGCTACACCTTCTGATGACTATGATAAATCAATGGATGGCATGCTCGTTTTTACTAGAAGCGTCTATAATCAGCAGGCTGTTGTCAATCTAATTACTCCAAAAAGTTCAGTCGAAGATTCCAGTTCTGAAGGGTTCTTCGCCTCTCTTGGAAACCTATTTGCTGAACATGGCTTTATGCTAGCTCTGTTTAGCCTGCTCATCTTACTACCAGCAATTGGCGTAGGTTATGTGATTCGTTCTTGGGAACATCCCGAAGAAGAAAAACCATATTTGATGGAAGCAGAATTAATCGATGACGATTAATCATTCCTCTTCTTGTAAAATAAGTGCTTGAAGATATTGTCCATCGCCATAAGATACCCCACCTTGGGGGCTCCATCCTTCGCAAATTAATTTGGATACACGCGCAATAAGCCCTGACTTCTTATCTAAAAATTTCATATTCAAAGTTCCAAATTCTTTTGGTTCTAAGGTTTCATCTGAAATTATAATATATTTCATGCCGATACTAGAAGTCCACACTGTATAAAGAAAATTATTCATCTAATTGATTAATTCTCTGCTCAGCAAGTTCAATGTATTCTTGACTAATATCATAGCCAATATAACTCCTACCAGTACTCTTTGCTGCGCATGCAGTCGAGCCAGAGCCGATGAATGGGTCTAATACTACATCCCCTTTGAAAGTATAAAATTCAATACATCTACGTGGCAGTTCATTTGGGAAGGGCGCGGGGTGACCAATTCTTTTCGCTGAAGCTGTTGGGAACCGCCAAATCGATTTTGTCAAATCGATGAACTCTTGTTTTTCTATGGTGTCATCTCTGCCATTGGCTCTCTCTTGTTTTGTTCTTTCAAGTTTGAAAGAGCCTTTTGAATAAATCAAAATATATTCATGAACATCTCTAAGGCAAGGATTTGAAGCCGACTTGAAAGAACCCCATGCAGTACTCGACCCGGCAGATGCTGATTTATCCCAAATTACTTCTCCACGCATTAAAAATCCTAGTTCAAGCATTATCATATTGACATAACTTGTAAGGGGGATGTATGGTTTTCTACCAACATTTGCAATATTGATTACAGCTCTGCCACCCGGTGCTAAAACTCGGTAGGTTTCACTGAAAACACCTCTTAACATACTGAGGTATTCTTGAAGGCTGAGGTCTTCATCGTATTCCTTTGTCACATTATAGGGTGGAGAAGTTACCATTAATTGAACACTATTTGGTGGAATCATACTCATATCTCTTGAATCACCACAAATCAAGCTATCTCTTAGGAATTCGGGGAATTCTTGAGGATCCCCCACATCACTTTGTTTAGGAATTGCTTGATACATTCTTGTATCATAATACTTTGATGAATCATGACCTTCACGTTTGGAAACACCGAAACTTGAAGTTTGAGTAGAGGACGCTTTTTTTGCCCCCTTTTTCTTTGTCATAGAAACATCTGCGTCGCGCGGCTTCATAATCCAATCGGATAACAAGTAGTTCAAGACGCGCGTTTATCGACCCTAAGGAAAATTCCAAATTATGATAATATTGTATTAAGCCAATTTTGATAATCTTGATTTGCTGATGCATTTATCTTCACAATTGCAGGTATTTCATAGGGATGATTATTAGAAATATATTGTTCTAGTTGCTCTAAATTATCTTGGTTGGTTTTGAATAAAGTTACTACTTCTTCATCCTCTTGTTTTTGTCCTTCCCAAAGATAAGATGAATTGACTTTGCTGCGAAGAATACAGGCCGCTAATTTACTTTCTAGCACTTTCGCAGTCATCGATTTAGCGGAATCAAGATCGGGGAATGTAACCATAACTAAGACCAGGGTCATAGACCTCGTAGTAGATTTAGATTATTGAGTCGTCGCTGAAATTAAAGTTCAGTAATGTCGTTTCTTTGTGTGCTTATCTTGAATTTCTTTACTGCCTTGTCGTAAACCTTACCGTCAATGAGATTATTTCGCACGAGTCTAGAAATTGCTGCTAAAGTGATAGATTCTCCATCGATTTCGAAGAATCTCCTTAGTGCTTCTCTTGTATCTGAACGACCAAAACCATCAGTCCCTAGTACTGTGAAATCATCTGGCATCCATTGCCTCACCATGTCTGGAACTGCTGCCATATTATCAGATACTGCAATAATTGGGTCTTTCGAAGAGCCAAGCATTTGTTGGACCCATGAGTGCTTTTCGGGCTCGCTTGGGTTGAGGCGGTTCCATCTCTCACATTCAAGGCCATCTCGCCTTAACTCACCGTATGAAGTGGCTGACCATATTTCACTTCGAATACCGAATTCTTCTAACTTTTCCACAGCATCGAGAACCTGTAACATTATCGGGCCTGAACCGATTAAACGAACTATTGGTCCATCTCCCTTTGGTGCGCCTCGTAGTTTGTACAATCCTTTGATTATTCCTTCATCGACATCTTTGGGTTTAGCAGGCATTGGATAATTTTCATTATAGACTGCGATATAATACATGACATCAATATCTTGTTCGAACATTTCCTTGATTCCGGATTGAATGATTGTTGCAAGTTCGTAAGCGAAGGCCGGGTCCCAAGCTCTTACTGATGGATTGGTATGAGCCATTAGGAGTGAATGGCCATCCTGGTGTTGAAGTCCTTCACCATTCAAAGTAGTCCGACCTGACGTTGCGCCCATCAAAAATCCCCGTGCACGTTGGTCTGCTGCAGACCAAATCAAATCGGCCACTCTTTGGAATCCGAACATTGAATAAAAGATATAGAAAGGAATTGTTGGGCAACTGTGGGTTGAATAAGATGTTGCAGACGCGATGAATGTTGATGTTGCTCCTGCTTCGTTAATTCCTTCTTCAAATAATTGACCGGCTTCAGACTCTTTGTATTTCATGATGACCTTATGGTCTACTGGAGTGTAAAGTTGCCCTTCTGGATGGTAAATTCCAAATTCGGAAAACAACGGGTCCATACCAAATGTTCTAGCCTCATCTGGAATTATAGGTACCACATTAGGACCTAATTCTTTAGATTTCATCAAACCTCTAAGCAATCGTACAAATGCCATTGTGGTCGATACTTGCATCTTGCCTTTGGTTCCATCATCGAATTCCGAGTAAACATCGCTACTAGGCATTATCAGATTAGATTTAGGTGAACGGCGCTCTGGAACATATCCATGTAATCCTTCGCGCCTAGACTTAGCGTATTGAACTAATTCAGGAATATCTTCTGGATTGATAAAAGGATAATTTTCTAAATCTTCGTCAGAAAATGATAAATTCATATCATCACGCATAAATTTCATACTTTCAATATCTGCCTTTTTCTTCTGATGCGTCGTATTTTTACCTGCAAAGGCTGGACCAAGGCCGTAACCTTTGATCGTTCTAATTATGACTGCTGTTGGCTGCCCCTTGTGAGCGGTTGCCTGTGCATATGCAGCGTGAAGTTTTACGAAATCATGACCACCGACGTCTTGACAAAGTTTCT
>Ga0315330_10002552_pt1 | contig 12501 bp, 24 predicted proteins | sample M140m34915metaG_FD_203453 | JGI IMG/M metagenome (GOLD analysis project Ga0315330, IMG submission 203453) | Ammonia-oxidizing marine archaeal communities from Monterey Bay, California, United States - M1 40m 34915 | ecosystem: Environmental > Aquatic > Marine > Intertidal zone | place: USA... | reverse complement strand
ACAGCTACAGGACTATAATTCCTGTCTCCAGTATCTTCGTCAGTATTCCATCGGCCTATTTCTTTATTAAAATTAAATGGGCCTTTAATAATGCCTGTGCCAAATAAAGCAGACTCAAAAATTGCATTGCGTAACTCGCTTGAGCCGCTTGATTCTTCAATCTGGTCGTGTATAAGCTTCTGCATTTTGCGAGCAGCTTCTTTAGCTGGAGAGATTTCTAAAACATTAGGGTCGGGAGAAGGCCCGTTTACAAAAGTAGCTTCTCCTTTTTTAAGTTCGTCTTCAAAAAAAGATTCGCCTGAGTCGTAAGTAGTTCCTGCTCTTAATGTTCTACCGTCTCCTTTGAATCCAATATCAAAAGGATCTATTTCTTTCTTTTCTTTTTTGTTTTCTTCGTCAGGCTTAGAAGTTTCTATATCAGCTCCAGACATATCTAAATGCTGATACGTTGAAATACCTTCTGGGATGTTAGTTTCTCTTACGCCTATTGGAAACTGACCTGTACCAAAGATTACATCTACAAGCTGACCAAAGGCTGCAAGAACTTTTGTCTTTGTTACTTTAATAAATACTTTAGACTTTTCAGACTCACGAAACTTAACGTGCTTAGGATATAAGCCTCTAAAGTTGTGGTACGCTTTCAGCCACCTGTCTTCATCATGATCTCTAGCATTCTTAGCTAATTCAAAACGATCTTCAATTAAACCTACAAACCTGTTCCTAACATCATTTTCTAACTCTAGCTTCATAGCAGTTTCGCCCTCTACTGGAGCGTAATAAATCTCATTGCTATTCTGCATTAATGTATTGTTATTATCCATTTAATATCCAAATGTTGTGTCTACAGGAGCGTAGCTCTGTTCTCGTTTAAGATCTCGCATCCTGTCTAAAGGATTACTCATACGAGGCCGAGACATTATTAAATATCTCAAAGCATCGTAAGCATGATCTGGCGCTTTTGTGTCTACGTCTTCTGGGTTTGATTTGTCCAGAGGAATACTTTGAAGTTCTCGTATCAGGTTCGGGCATGTATTAAATATTTGAATGCGTGGTCTACCGCTTTGAGTAATCTTCAAGTATTCATGGATTTGAATCTTTCCTTGAATACGGTTCTTATCAGCCCTTCGTAGCTTATGACCTGCACGAACAAGTGTTTCTCCTACTGTTGGGCCTGTTGTTCCTGTCCTATTCCAGCAAGCTGTGTCAAGCACACCTGAGACTGAAAAAGGATCTTCTAGTTCCATGTTTGTTATTAAACTTGCTAAGTCTGTACCAAGTAAATTCTTTTGATACAGTTCACGATAAATAACTAACGTGCCGTCACTTGGGTCTACTGCACCCCATACACAAGCTGATTCAGATGCGTAACCATAGTCAATGCCTTTTACACGCTCCCAGTTAATTGGAATGTCAAAAGGCGTAACTACGTGTAAGTTCCTATCAAACTCTGTAAAGGCTGCTCCCTCTGCAACGTCCCAGTTACCTTCCAGCAGTTGCTGACGCTGAGTTGGCGGCAGTGCTTTCAGCATCTGCTCATAGCGTCCATCTTTAGCTAAGTAGGGATTATCATCTAATCTCGCTGGAATGAACTTTCGTGTAAGGCCGTCAGAGCCTCTGTAAGCTTCGTTAGGCGGAGATGAGTCTATGTACCGCTTCTTTACCCAATGCGCTCCAGTACCTCCTGGATTTGCTGTGCAACGCATATAAGGAACTATCTCAGAGTCAGTTGTTCGTAAACGTGACGCTAAGTAGTTCCATGAAAATTCTGTTGGCAGATGCGTGATCTCGTCAAAGCCAATCCAGCTATAGGCTTGTCCTTGGTAGCGATATACGTCTGCATCTCGTTCGAGGAAGCCGAACTCTACTTTTGCTCCGCTTGGGAAGTTCCAAAGCTTCTCAACTTCTTTGTACTTTGCGCCTTTGAAGGCTTTAGGGTACAGCTCTCTGCTTTTGTCTATAAGCTCTCGGAGTTCTGGCATAGACCTTCTAAGTATCAATGCCCTATGCGCTGACCTGTGTGCATAGCGCAGTGGGTCTACTAGCATTGCATAGGACTTACCACCACCTGCTGCTCCACCAAACAATACGTCTGTTTCGCTTGAAGCTAAGAACTCTTCTTGTGGCCCTTCATTAGCTTTGAAGATTACATTCTCGTTAGCTTCTGATCTTATTGACTTTGGTAAAGCCTCTAGCTCTTCTGAGCTAAGTACGCCTTCTTCTTTTAAAGCCTTGTTAGTAGTTTCAATTGATTTCTTATGCCTACTTATTTTATCTTGAGCCTGCTTTATCTTTTTCTGCTTATCTCGAACTGTACGTTTTGCAGCCTGCTTTGCTTTAGTTTCAGAATGAAAGTTATAGCCTCTTCCTTTAGACCCTTTTGCTCTGCCTGATTTCTTTCTTGGAGTCCCATCCACTTTCAGGATAAAATTACCGTCTGGATCTGTAGCATAATTCTCTGGATTAAGTTCCCAATCTGGCTTATCCAACGCTACGCTTCTCCGCTATCTTTTTTAAACCTTGATGACTTAAACTTCTTCCTGTTAAATGAGAAATGTACAAACTTCCTTCACGCAATGACAAGCTTTTGTCTTGAATCAGGGGAACTACTTCGTTTAAAGCCTCCAATTCTTTTTCTACAGGCTCTAAAGTAGTAGTATCTTCATCGTTTAGTTTGTAACCAAACGGTATTGTACTACTCGATCTCCTCATAGTCTCCCTCTATTACTGTTTCTTTTTTAGTCGGGAGTATAAACAAGCCGCCTGTACTATTTACATTTACATCAAGAGTTTCTTTCTTGCCCAAGCCTACACGGTCTAGGATCGTTTGAGCTGCTTGTATTCTTACATTCGCTTGAGGCACAGGAGCGTTACTATCCATTATATCTACTAGCTTCATGGCTGCTTTTGGTGCAGATTGAGCTAATATTCCTGTAGCAATCTCCAATATCTCTGATCTTAATGCCTTAACCACAGCAGGATAGCTGGATTCCGAATAACCAGCTAACTCTGCTGCTTTTTTCGGATCACCTCCTACGGTTGGTAAGTGTTTAAGGAACAATTCTTGTTTTTCTGTTAGATCTTTATTATTCATATTACTTATTATATAGCTAGTTTACAGTTTTGTCAAGTCTTTATTACTAAAAGTTCTATACTTACACTTGACAAACCCTTAAATAATCATTATAATAGATATTAACGTCCCCACCGTTATATAGTTATAGCACTCAACACACCCTAACTCACTTCCCTCTCCCCTTTGAAGCTCTTTAAAGCTGCGGCACAAACTGGTTGACACCTATTCCTACCCAAAATGTATAAGATTGAGTATATATAGGGGGGAGGGGGTATGGCCACCTGCCTACCCTCAAGCTTACACGCACGTTAAAGACTTTAAAAGTCTTGACGGACACCTCTGCATAGCCTGTAAAGACTTTAAAAGTCTTCAAAGGGCTTTAAAGCCTTTGGAGAGCTTCGCTCTAGTTTACAAATTGTGGAGCTTTAGAGACTTTTAAGATTCTTTAGAATCTTCTCGGAAGTCTTCAAAGATTTCAATGGCTTGAAGCATTAACTAAGCAGAGCTTAGAAGTCTAGTTAAGTTTATGAAGCTGATCAAAAAAACACCTTACTTTAAAACTTTAATAACTGTTTTAAAGTAAGGTGGAAGTTGGTTTATTGAATTACGATTCTAAAAAATACTTTTGAACTAAAGTGAAAAAGGTATTTTTTAGAATCTTTAAGTAATTCAATAAACCAACTAGAGGAAAATTGCCATGCCAAACTTCACCGAAATCGACGCCAACCGAATCGCCACTTCAAAGCAAATTTGGGCTGTCGCAAATCGCTTTGCTTCGCTGTGTGCCGCAGAAAAATCTGAGCGCTATGGGCTTACGAAAGTCTATAACGCCATCCTCAACTCTCAACATGGCGAAGCCAAACTGACCCATGCAGACATTCAAAGCTACTTTGAATGCGAGACAGTTCCAAAGTCTATTCAGTCCCGCATTAAGTCTAAGACAGCACCGAAGCCGAAAGCTAAGAAGACTTCAAAGAAGTCTAAGCCTGAGCCTGAGGTTATAGACTATCTCGAAAGGGTTGCCGCTCCGTTAGTTCCAGTTGAGGTTCATCCTGAAAATTCTAATGTCAAGAAGATCAATGCCCGATTAGATGATATGGAAAATCGCTTTGAGACTTTAGTCTCCAAGGTTGGCGACATTGAAGCTGGCATCGGAATGATTTTAGAATCTATTCAAAGTAAATAAATCTATAACGCCTCGGTCACGAAAGTGATCGGGGTTTTTTTAATTCTATTAACGCACATACAGGATATAAACTATGAGCAATCCAACAAAACAATCAGCATATCTAACAGACTATATGTTTTCTATTGCAGAAACTCAACAAGAGGATGGGACTATATCTAATCCTTTAGATATATTAATAGCTGTTGAGGATGAATTTGAAATGACTGAATGGGATTTTGATTAATAAATAAATATCTGTTAAAATACTTTTAAAATACATAAGAGCTTAAAGCGATTATGTATTTTAAAAGTTATTTTATTTCCAAATGTCGGGAGGCAATCCAAAAATGTATAAAACTCATGCAATCCAATGTCAAGAATATGCTATGGCATCCGCTAATAATCTAATGGATGTTGCGATGCTGGTTAGTGTTAGCATCCAACAAAATTGGTTAAGCTGTGGTGATCAGCTTGCTGATGTCAAGGAAAATGGTATTAATTCTAAGTATTTGTGGGGCGTTAAGTCAAAGACTTATAAGTATTTAGATTCTAATAAGCATAAGTTATATGCTCAGGTCAAAGCTATAGCGAATAGCCATAAGTCAGATGATGATAAAGCGTATAGTTTAATGAGAGTATTCTTGCGAGTTGATGGTCTAGGCTTGCCGAAAGCTGGATTCATGTGTCAATTAACTATGGGGCTGGTTGGTTGCATGGATGTTCACAATATTAGAATGTATAAACTAGACCCAAAAGTATTCGTGTTGGCTAAGAATCCTAAGACTATCAAGGGCTTACAAGCTAATGAGACTAAGCTTAAAAACTATATAGCGATCTGCCATGACTATGGTACTGAATCACTATGGAATGAGTGGTGCGATAATCTAGCAACTAAGTCACCAAAATGGCGTGATGGTAATCATGTCTCTGAAGTTCACATAAACTATCTACTTGGAGTATAGACTATGAATAAAGAAATTAAATTTAATGGCGATGTGCTTAATGATTATATTGCAGTAGGCGATACACTAAATGGCAAGACTGTTACTGAGATTTGGTGTACTAGCACTGGTACTGCTATGTTTTGTTTAGATAATAATCACGATAGGTATCTTAACTATAACGAATTACTTGATGCAATATGTGAAGCTGATCCGTCTTATGATGATGACTATGGTGAATTATATAAATCTGTAACGTCTGGGAGATAGACTATGAAAACATATATCCATGTAAATCAACACGTTATAAAGTCTAACCTGAAGCATGGCTTAAATGAGCCTGCCATTACAGTAAAGACTAGCAAGTCTAATGTGTACTGCCACAAGGCTATAGTCAAAGGCGAGGTCGAGGTGATACAGTCAACGACCGACAAGCCGTTGTTATCTTGTGGCGCTCGAATAGTTATGGTAACTCACGATGAGGTCGAGACAGTTACTTATAATGAATTATTATTTAAATGACTTATAAGCCTTTTAAAACACATTCATTTATGAATGTTTTAAAAGGTCTTATTAAGTCACAAACGTCAGCTTGGAGGGGTTGACAACGATTGCCGAATCCTTTACAATACTTTTTCACACTTATAAACTATTGGAGAAATGTTATGAAAAATTTATTCTTATCTGTGTTCAATGTTACTGTATCAGCTTTAGTATATTTAGTCTTTGGTAAAGTTAATAAGCGTGGCAAGTTCTTTGGTCGCTCTTATATTCTAAGAAAGCGTAAGAATCTACAGCGCAAACCTTCATACTTTAAAGGTGAGTGCTTTAGAAATATGCACTGTGGCTTGTGGGCTTTTAGCTTAGAGCATAAGCAAGGTCGAGGTGTATACTTTAACGGCATCAAAGATCACGAAGGTAAAGAAACAATTCTATAGTAGTATTCTATCAGTGAGTGAACGGTCGCTTGCTGATAGTCTTATAGACCGCTAGAGGTTTGTGTCCTATTGGCACGATGGCAGTTTTACTCTTTAAATAAAAACTGCCGACATTAATTTAACCCTTAGTAAATAGGAATAAGACTATGAACAATGTATTTAATATGTACCAAAACAAATCAGCAATGGATAACATAAGACTTGATGGCTATGGCGATGCAGACTTTGGAATCTTTGAAGGTGCGTTGACTTACGATACACCATACGGTGAGAAGACTTGCAGTAAGCGTATTGTTTATCGTGATGACGATGGGTCAGAGCTTGGTGTTCATGGCAAACGCTATGTTCCAGTAGCTCCTAGAGATATGATCGAGTCTGCTCGTAAGATTATAGAGCGATCTGATCTTAATCTTGAGGGAATCACTGAAGACATTCAGATGTCTCACAATGGCGGTAGAACTTATGTAAGGTATACTATGCCGCATCATACTTATCCTACTCCAGACGGTGACACAGCAACGCTAGAGCTATTAGCTACTACGTCACTCGATAGTACTTGGCCATTCATGATTAGTGTTGGAGCGCATCAAGCGGCTTGCTTGAATACTCAAGTCTTTACTTCTGGTACTGTTGCGGTGTATAAATCTAAGCATATGAAAGGCTTAGACATTGAGCATGGCTCGAATGTAATAGTCAAATGCCTCGGTGCTTTCGAGAATGAAAGGGAACAGTGGGACACTTGGATGAATACAAAAATGTCTGAGGCTGATGCGTTTAAGTTCTTTGCTAAAGCGGTGAATGCTACATCTGCTTTAGATAAATTAAAAGAAGATGCTTATAGATATAGCTCACCATCAAGGGTCTTGCTTGATTCAAGAACAAATAAGAATCTTAATTACATCTGGGATAAGTTTATAGAACACTATGTTCCAGCCTTCGGATCGAATCAATGGGCAGTCTACAATGCTCTTACTGATTGGTCTAGCCATGCACCATCATCTAAGAATGCTGACCCTGCTAATCTTGCGGCTCGATTGCATAAACGTAGAGAGACTGTAAGAACTGCTATTGATGCTTGGAGTATTGCGGCATGACATTTAAACTATTCAATAGATCATTAGCGTTTAATTTTCGGAACGGCTGTGGAATTGATTTAGAATTCCATGAAGGTAAAGCTGTTTGGATTAGTCAAACGCTTGATGATGACATCGAAGCTGGTGTATTCGTGGGGGCAGTAGTCTTGCTCCCTTTCTTTTCAATCACGTTTGGTAAATGCTACACACAAGGCGAGGAGTTTTAAAATGGAAAGTGCTTTATCTATACCAGCCGCAGAGAAATTCTTTGACGGCTTACAGTCTGCTTATGTTAAGATAACAGATTGGGACTATCCATCTGCAACCATTCAAGCTACGATAGAAACTTATCGTGGCGATTTCTTTGAAGACTTTACACGAAGCGATGCTTTCAAAGTAAAGTCAATGCACAATCTGTTTAGCTTTGATGCTAACACTTGGGAGCTTGAGATAGTCTTTACTGAAAAGTTTACAAACGAAATTGTGCCATTAATGCAGGAGAAATACGCATGAATCAGATGACTCGGAACGAAGTAATAGATTTTATTAAAGATCAGTTAGAAGACATTGACGAATGGAGAACATTCGAGTTAAGCGGTGACATATTTGATTGCAATATATACTACAACCAGCACACCGAGGAGCTTGGGCTAGATATATATGCTACCAAAACAGATGAAGATGGTAATGTTATTACTATAACAGACCCGAACGATCCAGAGTTTATATCTATAAGAGTAGACGGGAGATAGACTAATGCTACAGTATTATATGGATGGTAGTGACATCACTACTTACGAAGATGTAAAAGAAAAGTACTGGTCTGTAAAGGTTAAGCCTGAAGACATCAAGATTATAGATGGCGATGCTACAGCACAGCAGATAGCAGACGACATAAACTTTTGGTTCGCTCAGTGCGAGGGCAAGACAGTAGGGTGGAGGAAATAAATGAATTTTTTTGAAGACCCTAAAATAGAACAGAAAGCACCTTATATATTTACTACGCCCTTTTTAACTAAAGAGTTTAGCGAATTTATTTTAAACAAATGCAATGAGTTAAATACTTGGGGGTCTGAAGCAGACGATGAGGATTACTTTACCCAAGACATATACTTTAAAGAAGAACTACCAGATTTTTTTGACACCATTCAGATGGGCTTAAAGGCTTTAGTGTTTCCGCAACTAGGAGAGCTAATGTATACAGAGATACCTGATCCACATCAGATCTTTGCTATAAAGTATGCGGCAGGGCTTCAAACATTTTTGCCGCTTCATCGGGATGAAAGCTATGTAAGTGGTAGTATAAAACTAAACAACGACTACGAGGGAGGAGAGTTAATGTTTCCCGAAGAAGTCTTTTCAAATAAAGACATGGGTGTAGGCGAGCTTGTTATGTGGCCAGCTAGTATAACTCATCCGCACTTTTGCAATAAGCTTAAAAGCGGTGAGAAATATTCTATAACTATATGGACTGACTATCCAACAATAGATAAGACCCCAATTAAACTTGGCGATAGGAGGAAAAGATAGTGGCTGAACTAATGGGCTTAGGATTTTTAATGGTTCTTTTATATGGACTTAGCTGTGCTTTAATATTAGTGAGTAACTTATTAGATGATATAGATGACGATGAGTAAACGAACACGCCAGCTAGTAACTGGCTAGTCGGGGCTTGGTCACTCGATGAGGAGGTGATTTACTATCACAAACAAATGACTCAGAGATAACTGTAAACCGTAGCGGAGACTGCGTAAGTTGGGACGGGTGAGGAAATTTATAGAAGCTACGCCAGCATCTCCATTCACTTTAACTAGGAGCTAGATATGATCTTAATTAAATGGGGTGCAAAGCAAAGCGATGGCACTGAGAAAGATTGGGAGGTAGTGTTCGGCAGTGCTGAGGATGCTCGCCTCTTTCATGGTGACTTGCTTGACAGGAAAACCACAACTTACATTAGCTTGGAGAAAGTAGAAGATGAGTAAAGGTAGCCGACAGCGGCCAACAAATAAGTTGATGTTTGATTCTAACTATGATAAAATCTTTAGCGTAAGAAAGAAAACGCCAGACCATGCAAAGACTACAGCTCATGTAGATAAAAAGAAAGAGCAGAAGAAGCGAGGCTATGATGATTAAAGAAAAAGTAAATTGCTTGAGCCGTAGCTGGACAAAAAGATTACGCAAAAGATTGAAAGCTAAAAGCAGACAGCAAGCTAAAGATCAAATTAAAAAGGAGATTACTGATGCTTAAAAAAGCTTGGCGACTATGGGCTATGAGTCTTGGACAAAAGGCCAGCGAAAATAATAGAGAAGCTGATGTGGTTGCAGTAGTCAGAACCATGTGGATAGTATGTAATTTAATTACTTGTTGTTTTATTATAGCATCAGGTATGGTAAACTTAGGTTGGATAAATTAGGAGGTGTGATGATAGAGACAGGATTAGAACATTCAATTGGTAGCGTTGTTGAGTGGCACTATGCTCGTAACTTAATTGTAGGTTCAGATGACAAGCAACAAGTATTAAAATTAATACAGGAGGTAGGCGAACTATCAGATAGTATTTGTAAAGGCAGGACACCTATAGATGATATAGGCGACATCATTGTAGTGCTAGTCAACATAGCAGAGCGCAATAATATTTCTATTAAAGACTGCGTTGATCATGCGTACAATGATATTAAGCACCGCAAAGGCACGATGGTTGATGGCATCTTTATAAAGTCAGAAGATGATTATGATAAAGATTCTATTGGCAACAGATAAAACAGTTGACACTTTATTTCTGGCTATGTTATAATAGTCGCTTCAATTAAACATAAACTAACGAGGAAAATAGTATGGCAATTTTAGAAGGTACTGCATATTGGGCAAGCGTCACTAACCCGAACACCACGTTCGAGCCTGTGTATACAGTTAATCTAGTAGTCTCTGACGAAACAGCAGAAGACTTTAGAGAGCGTGGCTTCACCATCAAGGAGATGGATGAGGGCAAAGCTATTGTAATTAAACGTAAAGTCAATGGGCCAAATGGCATGATTCGCCCTGCTCCAAAGCTTGTTGATAAGTTTAAGCAACCTTTAGATTGTAAAGTCGGCAACGGCTCTGAGGTTAAAGTCCAGTACAAAGAGTGGGAGTCTAACTGGAAAGGTAAAACTTTCAAAGGTTTAGACTTGCAAGCTATGCAGGTAATTAATTTAGTTGAGATCGGTAGCCCAGACGGTGCTGAATTTGATTCATTTGATGACGATGATATGGAAGGAGAATTTTAATGGTAGACAATACAGTGACAATAGACAGTAAAGTTTATGATCTTGATAAGCTTTCTGACGAAGCGACACTGGCTTGTTCCTTATTACAAGAAGTACAAGGAGAAATCGTACAGGTGTCTAGGAAACTAGACATCTTACGAGCAAGCTCAATAGCTCTTACAAATAAAGTAAAAGAGTTAGTGTCCGAAGAAGCTCTTGTGGAAACAGAAGAGGAAACAGAAACTTAATGCAAGGAAAATCCCTATGGCCTTTGTTAAACACAACCAACCCTGTCACTCATGTGGCGGGAGCGACCCAGTATCTATAAATGCAGATGGGTCTGCTTATTGCTTTAGTTGCAACACATTTTTTAAAGACTACAGTACATCGGACGTACAACAAACTCAAGAGGATAATACCATCGACTTTACAGTTCACCAAGGCGCAAGCAAAGAGGGCTTCGTACATAGAAACTTCAACGAGCTTACAGACAGAGGTATTAGTTTAGCAACTGCCAAGAAGTATGGCGTAACCAGTAAGGAAAGTTTTGGTAAGATCATTGATCACTCTTATCCTTACTTCATCAACAACGAAGAAGTTGCTTGTAAGATTAGAAAGCAAGACAAATCTTTTGTATGGACTTCTTCGCCCAAAGGTGTTGGTCTTTTCGGAGAGCAACTGTTCAAGGCTGGCGGTAAATACATTACACTTGTGGAGGGTGAGTGCGATGCAATGGCCGCCTATGAATTACTAGGTAGCAAATGGCCTGTCGTATCTATAAGATCAGGTGCGGCAGGAGCTGTCCGAGATGTTAAGGATAGCTTAGAATTTCTTGAATCATTTGAGAATGTTATCATAGCTTTTGACAATGACAAGCACGGTCGTGAAGCTGCAAAGAAAGTAGCACGAGTCCTTAGTCCTGCAAAGGCTAGAATATTTTCTTTACCTGCCGAGATAAAAGACTCTAACGATATGCTACGGCAGAATCGTAGGCAAGAGTTTGTTCAGCTATGGTGGTCTTCTAAGATGTATACACCATCAGGTGTCATGAACATCACTGAGCAGAAAGAAAAGTTCAACAATCGAGAACGCAAAACATCTATTCCATTTCCGTGGCACGGCTTGAACAGTAAGCTTGAAGGGCTAAGGGCGGGCGAATTGGTTACGCTGTGTGGCGGGACTGGTTTAGGTAAGTCAAGCGTTACTCGTGAGCTAGAGCATTGGCTGATACAGAACACAGAAGATAACGTAGGTATTGTAGCTTTAGAAGAAGATTGGCGTAGGACAGTAGATGGTATACTGTCTATCGAAGCCAGCGCAAAGCTACACATCGACAGTGTTCGTGACAAGTACAGCGCAGAAGAACTAGATACTATGTTCAACAATGTCTTTGCCAACAGCAATGCTGACAGAGTTTGGATTCATTCGCACTTTGGTGTCAACGACATCGACAGTATTTTTAGCAAGTTGCGCTTCATGATTGTTGGTTGCGGCTGTAAATGGATTGTAGTAGACCACTTGCATATGCTTGTATCAGCAAACACGGAGGGCGATGAGCGTAGGAACATTGACTCTATCATGACAAGACTACGATCCCTTGTAGAAGAGACAGGTGCAGGTATGATTCTTGTGTCCCATCTCAGACGCATTGACGGTAATCGTGGTCACGAGAATGGTATCGAGACAGGCTTATCACATCTGCGTGGATCACAAAGTATCGCACAGTTATCTGATTGCGTTATATCTTTAGAGCGTAACCAGCAAGCTGACGATGAGATCGAAGCATCTACCACACGAGTAAGAGTCTTAAAGTCTAGGTATACTGGTGACGTTGGAGTAGCTACACACTTGCTATTCGACAACGAGTCTGGTAGACTTAGAGAAGTAGACGACTACGACCCTAACCAATTCAATGCCGAGGAAGAGCTATGAATTTACTATTCGACATAGAGGCTAATGGCCTTGACCCGACACAAATATTCTGCATTGTAGCAATAGATGTAGATACTAAAGATGTTTATAGTTTTGGCTGTCCTGAAGTTGAGGACGGCTATAAGCTTCT
>Ga0315330_10002551_pt1 | contig 12506 bp, 9 predicted proteins | sample M140m34915metaG_FD_203453 | JGI IMG/M metagenome (GOLD analysis project Ga0315330, IMG submission 203453) | Ammonia-oxidizing marine archaeal communities from Monterey Bay, California, United States - M1 40m 34915 | ecosystem: Environmental > Aquatic > Marine > Intertidal zone | place: USA... | reverse complement strand
AATACCATGCCCCATAAGCAATGATGTGAAAGCCAACACCATTCTCTTCAGCCGTTTCTTGCCATTCAGACATTTCACTCTCAAGATGCTCTTGGACGTAATGACAACTACCACAATCCCTTGCCATGAGGTCGAGAATAATCACATCACCACGAAGTTCAGAGAGACGTATTTGCCCGTCGGAAGTGGTGTAATTCGCTTCGATATCATCTCGGTTCAAACTGTCGATAACAATCTCAGGGATTGGAGCAGGTTCAGCATCGGATTGGAAGATTTCATCCATGCTATCGAACAAGGATAGACCTGCAAAGGCAATCACACCAAAGAGGACAACTGCGACGCCAAACGCTTTCCACGTTTCAGAACGCTTAAATACGCCCCAATCCGCTTGGTCAAGCAGCCCCATACATCACCCACTTGGTGGTTGCAAATGAAACTAATGATACAATCATTCAACGTAAACCATGGATGATTCATAGATGAGTTTGTTTGAAGCCAGATCTAGAATTTTCACCTGCAGATCGCAAGGTCCATTGCATATATCATCAGATCCTTCCCTGATTGTTACTTCTTCGCCAAATGCCCACATGCCATCACCATCGTCGGAAACTGCACATCCTGTATCTGAGACTTGGTCCGGGTTTGTGCAGGTAAAGTAAGCGCTACCATCCACGGAAATCTGAACCGCAATGCTCGACCAACTGAGGTCATCTCCTGTGTTCATGGATACGTAAACCAAATCTTCACCAGCCGTAGACGTTGGAGTTTCGGATGATGCATCGATAACATCGAAATCATACATCGCAAAATCACCATCGATGTTACTTTCTGCGAGACTGCTTGCCCAAATCCAAAACAATAGCGTACTCGAGAGGAAGGATTGGCCTTCACAGCCCTCTACTAGGGTTGAAGCAGGACTCAAAGCATAACTAACTTCGTGGACAGCGAACAATGCAACAACATCCTCTGGAAAGGTGCTTTCGTCTTCTATGTCGATTTCAGCACCATCTTCAGCAGCCTCCTCCAAAAGGTCAACAGCCTCGTCTACCAAATCATACATTCCAGTCGGCGAAAGGGCCAAGCAGATGGATTCATCCATCTCAGATAGGGCGAGTGTACCATAGCCATCTGCAGCCAAGTAAGCGTGAGCAACGTCAACTGTCATGGTTTGAATATCGTCTTCGGCACCTTCAACTTCATCCTCGCCACCATCGCAATCATCATATCCATCATTGACCCAATCAGAATCAACTTGATACCCATCATCACAAACAAAGAACTCACTCGATTCGGAAATAATTACACTCAATGTGGGAATCGCTGATGTCGAATCTAATGTTGCGGTAAAACTGGTGCCATCCTCCTCAACGAGGAGGCCTTCTTCAGCAACACAGTCGCCGTCAATTATGATATGTGTTGAGATTGATGATTCTTCATCATCCTCGTCATCACTCGCTGCCATTTGGTTCATCTCATCAGCTACTTCCTGTGCTTCAGATGCAGAACCATAACAGCCTTTCATTTCCAGGACGTAAATGTCAAATGTTTCATCTGCATTCATTGCCACACGCATAGACAGCATCATTCCGTAATACGTACCATCCAAATCCTGAGTGGTGTAGGATGCATCGAGATTATCGACGATCTCCTCAAGTTCTGTACATCCGGCAAGCATCATTGATAGAGCAAGTAAAATTGCAATCTTCTTCATGCAGTGGTATCGTTTCAGGCGGTTGAAAACTCTTTCTGATGTTGACAGTTACGGATTTAGGAATACCGATGACACTTCAAGACGCTCATGAGTCGGGTGAACCTCAATCATTTGTACGGCCACGGAAAGGATTTCAGCAAGATCTTCTGCTACGCTCAACGGCATCTCAATTCGACGTGCGGTTGCATCGTATCGAAGCCATGAAGGACTAATCTGCAACGTATCTTGCAATTCGAGCATGTCATCCCTCGCATCTTCTGGATCAGTAGGTATGGCTCCGAAAAGAATGGTGTCATCTTCAGAAAGCGTTTCATAGGGACGCAATGTTGCTTTCGCTCTCCGGCGGAATCGAGCACGTAGTTGTCCAGCATCTTTGTAGGATGCCGTACAGAATTTGAGATGAAACGATTTCTCCTTTGCTGCTTCTTTGAGCCGAAGGCCCAATTCAAAGGACCCCTCTGCTGCGGCTGAAAGACCGCTTGAAAGATTGAATCCTCGAACGTCCATGTTCTCTTGATTGCCTGTGGTAATTTCCAATTCATTCAAATTGAGAAATTGGACTGGCAACGTATCCAATTGATCGAGAAGTGCAAAGAGAGACTCTTCTTTGTCAGGTTCACAAGGCAATTCGATTCCGACATTCATTCCAGCATCGCTTGACGCTTGGATAACGTCCTCATATTGTCGAGTGGTACCATCGAGGAGATGGAAACGGAGTTCATCCAATCCTGCAGAAGCGAGTTTCTCGACCCATTCGAGTTTGAAAGGAATTGATGTGTAGAGATGAATGTGATGCTCTTTTCCGAAGGCCTGTTTGAGTTGCTTCACTGCTTCAACCGAACGCTCTGGATCGAGCATCGGGTCACCCCCAGTGATTCCTGTCCCAGTTGCCTTCATCGCTTGTCCTTCTTCGATGACTTCCTCCCATGTTGAACAGCGGCGCTCGTTCGCAAACATATCTGGTGATTCTCTTCTGTTTTCTGAAAGAGGACAGTAATCACACCCCCAATGGCATTTTCCGGTGACGAAGAGAACAAGTTTCCGACCTTCTTGACACTGAATGCAACCTTCAGCCTCGCCTTCCTCTGGCGGGAGGATTTCGGTGTGCATTGGAAGATGAACGACCATGTGAAGAACCCCTGACCACTCCTTGTTCAATCCGTCGGTGAAAGTGAGGACATTTCATTCAATAACCATGCATGAAAACGTCGGTCATTGGTCAATTCAGGATGGAAAGTAACTGCACATTTTGAGCCATCGAGCACACCTACGGGTTCTTCATTGAACAGAGCGATGATTTCGCATTGAATCCCTTCGGATTCAAATCGAGGAGCTCGGATGAATACACCCGGGAAGGCATCGCTTGATATCGTTGAATCAACGGTTCCAACAACGAGAGGTGTGTGTCCAAATGCATCGGGTTTCCGTGTGATGGTTACGCTAGAACGTTCGGTTTGGTCAATCGTCACATCGATTGGTGCTTCGAAAGATTGGCGTTGACGCCCCCAAGCGTTTCGAGAAATGTTTGCCCGAATGAACGGAGTGCGATTCTTGCTAGGATTTGCTAGGAGAATTGCTCCAGCACACGTCCCAAGCACGGGTCGCTTTGGATGCTTCTCCATCCATTCAAAGATTGATTCAAGCAAGCCTTCAGACCGAGAAGCAATGCGCATCGTAGTTGATTCCCCACCTGGAAGAACGAGTCCCTGAATGCTGTCATCAAGATCTTCTGCTCTTCGAAGATGAACAATTTCAACGGTCTGATTCAACTCCTCGGCAATGGAAAGAAGAGCCTCTTCATGCTCATGACGAGCGCCTTGCAACATAGCAAGACCGACTCGCATCATATTGGCCGCTGTGACTCCTCTCCTATAGCACATAGCATCCTTGCAAACACAACGATTACTGCATCTTGAGTACCTCTATTCAAAAACCGTGCGCGACAGCATGCAATGCATGGCACATGAAGGCGACTGCTTCCTTGTCCCCGGTCCAGTACGAATGAGCGATGCATGTCTCCAAGCCATGGCAACCCCTGTCATGACTGCACGAGGAACAGAATTCAGAGATGTCATGGCTGACCTCAACGCAGGACTACGAACCGCATTCAATCTCACTCCATCATCACGTCAACGAGGAACTGAATCGTGGTCAGGAGACGATGGGTACAAAGTCATCGCAGTTTCAGGAAGCGGAACTGCAGCAATGGAAATGGTGATTGCGAACCGATTCCGACCGAACGATCGAGTTCTCGTCCCAACCAATGGAAAGTTTGGAGAACGTGTCGCAGATATCTGTAAGCAATACTGTCAAGTCAAACACATTGCATACGAGTGGGGGCGTAGTTTTGACGTCATGGAACTCGAGGAACAGCTTGGACGTGGAACGTTTGAAGCGCTCTTAATTTGTCATAATGAAACAAGTTCTGGAATGACTCAAGATGCTGCATCGCTCGCACAAATGTGTGAAGAACACGGTGTTGCGTTTATCCTCGATGGAATTACTTCCGTCGGAGGACTCCCCGTCCATCCTGCAACATGGAATGCTGAAGCAGTTGTGATGGGGGCACAAAAATGCACAGCTGGACCAAGTGGAATTGCTGCAATCGCCATCAATGAGCACTTCGTTGAGCGTGTTCATACCATACGGCAACAGGGAGATTCAAATCCAGTCTACTACCTTGACTTAGTCTCAGCAATCAAGAAAGGAAACGATGATCAAACTCCTTGGACCCCGGCGATTAATCTGGCAATGGGTTGGGCAGCATCTTTGCGTGACCTCGAAGAAGAAGGCCTTGAGAATCGATGGGCTCGATGTCGCACCCTTGCCAATGGAGTTCGGAGGTTGTTCACCGATCTTGGATTCATGTTGCTTGCAGATGGGGGACAACAAAGCGATACTGTCACCGCAATCATGTACCCTGAAGGCATTGATGACGCATGGCGTACCAAACTCAAGGAGGACTATCAAACCCAAGTAATTGGAGCACAAGACCATCTCAAAGGCAAAATGTTCCGTGTCGGAAGCATGGGGACAACCACCATTGAGGAGATGATTGAAGGATGCAAACGGATGATTGCTTGTTTCAATGAAATGGGACACACGCTTCCAAACGTTGATGTTGCATCCTACTTTGCATGAGGCATGGGCAAGGGAATCGTACTCGGTCGGTTCCAACCGTTTCATAACGGTCATGCCTATCTTGTCGAAGAAGCAATTGCTTTGTTTGGAAAGGTAACCATTGCAATAGGTTCTGCACAAGATGAATGGACCATGGACAACCCATTCTCGATTCAAGAACGAACCGATATGATTCAATCATGGGCTTCTGCGAACAATCATGCAAACAGCATCACCATCGTTGGAATCGATGACATTAACGATCCAACGAACTGGGTGAAGCACGCATCAAACCATCATGGTGAAGGAACACTTGTCACATCCGATGAGGGTACGAAGCAACTCTATGACGCGTCGGATTTTCCAGTCGTTTGGGTAGAGTTGCATCAGCGGGACCAATTCGAAGGATGGCGAATTCGTCAAACTTGTATGATGCTTTCAACCGTTTACGACGATGAGGCAACACGGATGGTGCTTGGACCAAGTGTTCCCGAATCAATTGTTGAATGGTTGATTAAAGCAGACGGGCTGTATCGCTTTTTACAAATCAATGCTGGGCCACACCCAGGTTGATCATTCGGTTGCAACAACAACACGGGCAGCCCGAAGAACTCGTTCCTTGTACATGTAGCCGGGTTCTAAAACATCGATAACTTGTCCAGCAGGGAACTGTTCTGATGCAGGGATTGTGGTGATGGCTTCCATTGTAGCTGGATTGAATTCGTTCCCTTTGGCATCGATTGCTTTGATGCCATCTGCTTCGAGCTCACGCCAAAGTTTGTTTCGCAGCAAACGAAGACCCTGGGCAACAGGTGATTCGTCATCCTCATCAACCTGAGAAAGTGCTCGATCCACATCATTGAGGATGGGAATCATCCTTCGGGCAAGTCCCATTCCCCCATACTGAATAAGGGAGGATTTCTCTGCCATCAATCGCTTACGAACGTTCTGAATTTCAGCGTCCTTGTATGCGATTTCTTTCTCCGCCGTTTCAGCTCTCTGGATTGCTTCTTCAAGTGGGTCAACCGGTTCAACATGCTCGGCCAACTCAATCTGCTCCTCGACTTCCTCAAAATCGGGGGTTTCGTCATCATGAGAATCAGATGTCTCATCCAAAGGAGTGTCTTCGTTTTCCTCTGACATGATTTCACCGAAACGGATGTGGTCTTTCAACCCGACGCTGTTGTGTGGTCAGGAAGTTCATTGGCTACGATGGTTGAAAGATTCCAAGAAAAGGTTCCCCACTTTCTTGCTTCAAGATGGTCTCTCCCGATGATTGCAACAAGATTATCCTCGTTGTTCCATCGTGTCATTGTGTGAACCAGTGCTTTAGCAGCACGATCGTGGGCTTCAAACGTTGGGACAATTCGAGGATCCTCTTTCTCATCCATTGTTTCTCCGAGTGCTTTTCTTCGCTCCATCCAATCCAAACAAACACGCTCAGCGTATTCCTGCTCTGGAAGGTTCTTCAATGATTCACAAACACTGTCCCATGTATCGCCTCCGTAGAGTTCAGCTTCTCCTTCAATGGTCTTTGAAAGAGCGACATCGAGATACATGTAGGCTCGTCCCTCCCAGGCTTCCCAAGCTCCTGGACTGGCCCATTTCATTGCAAGGAGAAGTCCCTTTTCTCCATCGCCTGAGGCCTGCAAACAAGACCAGAATGGTGTTGAATCGGAAGACTCTCTGTTCTGTGTGTCCATCCAATCGAGCAGTTCCGCTTCAGCATCAATGTCAAAATTAACTTTCAAGCGAGAATCTTGATCTGGCCGAATGGAACGCATTGTTCGTTTTTCGAGACCAAAGTAAAGGTCGCTCCATGACGTAGAAACAAGTTGACGAAGACTTGGGACATCGACCAGAAGAACAACGATTTCCAGTCCCATATACATAGCCACTATGCAAGTAGATTTGATGGCATCGGCGTCTTGAAAATACACAAGGGAGGTCAATACGATCAATCGACAGGACAAACAATCTACATCGGACCTGATAACAGTCGATGGCAGATGATGCCAGATGGAAGTTTCAACCGTTTAGGATGAAGACAGAAAGCGGTTAATCGCCCAAGGTTCTTACAACAGCCTTGAAGAACAGGTTCTGTTCCAAAAGGACAGGGGGGTTCGTATGGCGACGATTAAAGAGCAAATCGAAATGATTCGCGCTGAGATTGATAAGACGCAGAAAAACAAAGCCACGAACGCTCACATTGGGAAGTTAAAGGCAAAGATTGCCCAACTTAAACTCAAGGAAGAAAAGGCAACTGCGCACTCAAAAGCAAGTGGTGGAGGCAAAGGATTCGAGGTCAAGAAGTCCGGAGATGCGACCGTTTCACTGGTCGGTTTTCCTTCAGTAGGTAAATCAACACTCATCTCCAAAGTAACCGATGCTCATTCCGAAGCAGCTGGATATGCGTTTACAACACTCACTTGTATCCCTGGTGTCATGGAACATCGTGGTGCTAAAATCCAGATTCTTGACTTGCCGGGACTCATCAAAGGGGCTGCTGAGGGAAAAGGAAGAGGAAAAGAGATCCTCAATGTCATTCGTTCCTCCGACATGGTCCTTTACATCGTTGATCCGTTCCAAGACGGTCACTTTACAGTCCTTCACCGAGAACTTCACAATTCAGGACTTCGATTGAATCAACAAAAGCCTCCTGTCTTCATCAAGCGCGTTGACAAAGGTGGAATCGATGTGCGCACTACGGTTGAACAAACCCACCTCTCCCCAGAAGACATGGGAGACATTATTCGGTCGTTCGGATATACGTCAGCAATTGTTACACTCCGTCAAGATACAACGGCAGAACAGATCGTTGACTGCTTAGCAGGGAATATCATTTACGAAAAGGCAGTCATTGCGATCAATAAAATCGATATTGCAACCCCAGAAGACATTCAACGGGCTAAATCAGGCCTTCCTGATGATTGGCCAATTATGGAAATATCAGCGTTCAAGGATATTGGACTCACAGAACTGAAGGATTTCATTTACGACAATCTTGGTTTCATGCGTGTGTTCCTCAAACCCCAAGGCCAAGAAGCCGATTTAGATGAACCATTGATTGTCAAAGATGATTCAACTGTAGAAACAATATGCAACAAACTCCATCGTGACTTTGTTCGAAAGTTTCGATTTGCACGAATTAAAGGACCATCTGCAAAATTTGATTGGCAACGTGTTGGGCTTGACCACCAACTCAAGGATGGCGACCTTTTGACCATCGTGGTGAAGCGATGAAGCAGTTTTGGCAGTACCACAAAGATGTGCTCGCAGTAGGACTAGGTCTGTTTTTTGTGAACGTTGGAATCATGCATTTCACCGATGTTGAATGGTTCACACCTATCGTTCCAGAGATTCTTCCATTCAGTGCAGAATTTTGGGTGATCGTCAGTGGAATTCCAGAAGTGCTGTGTGGCATTGGACTGATTGTTCCACGCACCCGGGCTCTGGCAGGAAAAGCAACCGTTGCCCTTCTCGTCGTATTGTATTGGGCGAATCTCAACATGTGGGTCAACGACATTGAATTGAACGGAAGCACATTCCCTCTCTGGGCACATGTTGCACGAGGTCTTGCTCAAGTAGCGATGATAGGAATTGCGGCATACCTTGCAGAATGGTTGCCTCGAACGAATTCAAAGCAGGATTAATTCCATTTGTCATCGCCGTCTTGTCCATTACGGACTCGTACAAATGCAACGAGAAGAACAAGTACGGTAATGAGAAGGCCAATCTGAACAATACCACCGGACATCGGAGAAGATTTGTCATCTTCATCCGTTTGATTTGTTGAATCGTTTGGTGATGTCGGGTTTGTGTTACCATCTCCGCCTTCAACAGCGATGGTGATGGAAATGCTGCTTTCATTCATGTTTCCAGATGCATCAGCACTTCGCACGGTGATGGAATAATCTCCATTAGCGTAAGGTTCTGTTACAAACTGATGGTTCTTCTTTGTTGCAAATGCATCCTCATGGATCGAAGTCGTTCCAATCAAGACTTCCTCAGTTGCACTCTCAGAGGTGTACCATGTTACTTGGATTCGTCCATCCTCGAGCACTTCTGCATCGAGGTTCAGAAGTTCAGGCGCCGTCTCATCAACGACAGTGCTCGTGTTGAAGTACAGAATAATGTCGACAGCATCATCAGCTCGAATAAAAACCCAATACGCTGTTCCAACGTCGAGTTCTGTTAGCGTCACAGCATGATCTGTTCCAGAAGATGTTTCAACACGATTTACAGATGAATTCACTGGTTGAACATTCGCCAGTGCGAACTGAATTGAGGTCGAATCTGATACAGTAGTTGACCAAGTAATCACTGCACTGGAAGAAGTCACAGTCTCAATGGAAGCCCCGAAAATCTGTTGAGGAATTTCCGGCATCTCAAAGCCTGTCAATTTCGCATACTCATGCCCATCCACATCGTATGACGAAAGCATTGCTTCTTGACCTGAACCGTTGAGAATAATATCGATGATGTTTGGATCATAATCGATTCCATCATCGGAGGCTGGGTCTGAACCTCCCCCGAGCGTCCATGTCGAGGGTGATGCATCCACATCACGCCACTTCCCTGTTCCAAATCCATCCTGACTACCGATGACGATAATGTACCGATAGTTCGGAATATCGTCTCCAATGACATCTTTACTGATTGTAAACGTGATTGTCTTTGCATCAATGTCTCCGGATACATCGATGCCACGAGAGGATGTACTACCTGTTTCCGATTGAACCGCTAATACTGCGCCTGGTTCACCGGTTCCGCTGATTGCAACTTCCCAAGCCCAATCCTCATCAATCATGGCATTTGCTCCATCAAGCATTTCGGTTGAGCCGTAAGATGTATTTCCTTGATCAACATATATCTGAACGATTTGATGGCTGAATCCGTTGCTCAATCCCCATATATCCGTCATCTCTCCCATCTCAAGAATAAATTGAGCGTTCCATGAACTCTGACGAATTGTGAGTTTCTTCGCATCCCACAAACCTCCGTTGTTTGGTGTTGCGAAATCACTTGCAAGCGGATAGATGTAATCTCCGTCACCGGTCTCGTCGCCAATTGTATCCTCAAGTTCAAGCAACGTCACCCATTCTTCAAGATCAGGAAGAACAACTTCTGCTGGAGCAGGTGGTGCCATTTCCTTGTCCTCTCCATCACCGTAGGCAAGGGAATCTGCAAGGGCAGCTACGACCTTAATTCGAGTGGAATAACGTGGAGCAAGTCCAATTTCAGACCAAGGAATCACAAATTCGTACACATCTTGAACTGCACATCCCCCAAGGCCAGAACTACCACTTAGCACCCATTGCTCTTGGTCTCCAGTCTTGCCTTTCGCAGTAAAGAGATTCCATTTGGCACGCCCATCATCACGAAGGGTATCAAAATCAAAGGCCACCATGTACTTGGATGGGAAGCTGAGAATTTGATTGCCATAATACGTACGGAAGTTGGTTTCTGCTTCATTGAAATTGACTGCATTTGGTTGCATAAAATACAGGGCTAAATCGGGAGACTTACCATCGAGCGACATGTTTTCGAGTTCTTGGATTGTCGTTGCATCAACCCTCACAAACACATTCGAGGCATCATAGCCAACATAGAATTCATCGATGTTGAAAGGAGCACCTTCAACGGGTGCATCATAACGTGCTGCTCCGTCCCATTCACCTGGTAATGCAACACCGTCGATCATCGGCTCGATGATGGCTGAGGCTGCTGGGGAAGGAATTGCTGGGTTTGTCCACAGATCCTGAAGATACGGTGGAAGATCGAGATTGACTGCACGATAGATGTTGGACAAGTGGACTTTGAACAACACATCCCAGTTTTCGTCATAACCACTGTCTTGATCAAGACCATACCACCAGAACCAATCGCTACCTTCAGCGATGTACAATGACTCCCATGCGGCTTCCAATCCAGGGTCATTTGGATTATCCTCTTCGAATGCTACAAGTTTCTGACGAGCTTCAACCAAACGCTGCCATGCAAGAGATTCCTCTTCTTCGCCAGCCCATGTTCGCAGAGTTCCATCAATCCAGGAACCGGTTCCAATGGTCTGAATTTCAGGCAGAGTTGGTTCTGTTTCTAGGAATTCTGAAGGTGTTGTCGTCACAATGGTTGGGTGTGTTGCTAGACGCCCATACCATTCCGCCATGAACGGTCGAGCGTTGTCTTGATGTTGAAACTCGGACATAAACATCCAGTTCTCCCCGTCGAGAGCAACCGTTAGGAGATGTTCGGATGGGTCTTCTCCACCATCAAGGAGTTGTTGTCGAATATTGTCGAGATAAGCAATAAAATCCGAAACGGCTGCTTCAGGTGTCATTGTTCCGTATTGGAATGCAATACGATCAGAGATGACACGATCACGGAAGATAACCGCAACTTCGCCGCCGTCTTCTCCAGTCACCTTCCACGGCGTTGCCAGATTGGTCACATCCTCAACATCGATGAAATCGCCATTCTGGTTCGTAGATTGTTTGAGGATTTCTTCATCGGTGACCATCCACTCAATACCAACATCGGTGACAGGTTGAACCATTGCTGGGGAAACGGCCTCCTCGCTTGGCCACATACCGGTTGGGCGGAAACCAAGTTCGTGTTCAAACAAGTCCATACCAGTGATGAGATGATTTTGCACATCCTCTGGCCAAGCCTCCTTATTTACACGAATTCCGTCTTCCATTGTCCAACCTTCCATCATGAGCAACGGCATGATTGGGTGATAGTACGGTGTTGTGGTCAATTCAATCTGCCCGTTAGCAGCCAGTTCACTGTACATCGGCAATACGTTACCCATGTGCGCATGCTGAGCATCAAGAACGTAATTCAAATCAGCCAGTTCATAGTTTCCGTTTTGCATGAAAAGGTCGATGAGACCCTGATCTCGGTGGCTGGAATTGTATGCGCCGAGAACATAATCCGGTGAGAATTGGTACAGGTACCAAAGGACTTGAAGATCAAGGAAATCCTGAGGTGGAAGTAAATCATCATCCATGATTGTTGCAGGCTTGAGATTGTGAAGTGTGGCATCGTACAGTTCTTTGTAACGATCGCTTGAAGGGTGAAGCCATCCCAATTTAGGATCGTCTATGGAGACATTGTAGATCCAACCACTGTTCCAAAACGATTGGAATTGCATTGTATGGAGTTCAAGATCAGTCGCGTTAGGATATCCATTTGTCGCCCAGGAACGTTTTGCGATATCCGTGTGAACATCGAGTGTTTCTTGTTCATGGTAGTCCACAAGTTGCTCAATGAATGATGGAACCAGATTGTAGGTTACTTTGGTATCTGTGTCAGCGAGTATCCCCGGGGAATCAACGTATTCGGTCATTGCATGAACTCGAACCCAAGGCATTTCGTACATACCTGTGAGTTTGTTCTTGTAGTAGGGCTGGTGCTGGTGAAAAACAATCGCTAGGTTGAGTGCGTCATCCACTTTACCAGCAGCGGCAGGCTGGATGACTGGGAGTTGGTTTGGAATTGATGCGTTGTCGACATTTTCAATGTGCCATGCATGTGTGAATGTTTCAGCCCCATTGTTGCTTGATGGGTTTTGACCAGGGAACGAGGCCCAGACGTTTCCCTCGTCCTGCCATTGCGCGTAGACCATGACATCCAATGATGAAGGCGAACCCAGTTCTGACCACGGAATTAC
>Ga0315330_10002549_pt1 | contig 12508 bp, 12 predicted proteins | sample M140m34915metaG_FD_203453 | JGI IMG/M metagenome (GOLD analysis project Ga0315330, IMG submission 203453) | Ammonia-oxidizing marine archaeal communities from Monterey Bay, California, United States - M1 40m 34915 | ecosystem: Environmental > Aquatic > Marine > Intertidal zone | place: USA... | reverse complement strand
GCAACTCCTGTTGTCGCGAGGACTAGACCTACCAACTGAGGTACTATTGCCGACAACAGATAAAGACCAACCAACCAGCCGACAGGCAAATTATTTGTATAAATCTTTGCATGCACTACTGCCAACCCTTGAAACGAAAACAGTAATACCAAAACTATAAAACAATCTGTCACAAAAGCGACGTCAAAACTAGAGACCGTATTTAAAGCGACCATAACTCCAGCTATAGCTACCCCGTACAGAGCACTTTTAGGCATTCTCAAAACTCTGAATTCGAAACCGAAACCGCCTGGGTTATACAGCTCTGCTTGCCACCATCTCGCCAGAAAAATTATTGCGGTATAAAAAAGAAATATTAGAACCAAAAAAATATGATGCATCTGTGAAGATATTTGCACTACAGCTTGTTCACTTAGAATTGGCCCGTTAGCCTCCTGCAATGCGTTGAGAATCGGATTAATCTGCTGAAACCAGAATTGATCAGCGTCACCAGTCAAGATTCTAAACGCTAAAGAAAATAAAATTAGACCACTAGCGACTATTAGTAGCGGTAAGGCCTGATTACTTGAGCTATCTAAAGCCACTCCAAGTAATACGGGGAGACCCAAAACTATAACGCTGATATACAGTGCGGTGAGCGGGGTATAGCCGGTCATAAAAAACTGAAACAAGCAAAAGAAAATGACCGAAGTTAATGCGAGCTTCAAACCCGCCAGCCAACCAATTCGCATAGCCACCAATGCCACTATGGAACCGCTAATAACACCAAAAATACTTATAACAGTGGAACATATCAGGCCAAAAACAGTCAGCGCTACTGCATGCCAATGTCCTCGCATCGCAAAACGAGCTACGGCGCGCATAATTAATTAAGTCTCCGAACCCTAACTAGTGGGCATCACAATAAGGGATGAGCGCTAGGTAACGTGCGTGCTTAATCGCGGTAGACAATTGACGTTGAAAATGTGGCTTAGTTCCCGATATTCTGCTAGGAACGATCTTACCATTTTCGGTCAAAGACCCTCTGAGAGTTGCTAAATCTTTATAATCAATGGTCTCAAAGCCCTCAGCAGTGAATTTACAAAATCTGCGCCTTCTAACAAACTTAGCCATGTCTAATTCTCCTTCTCTATTTCTTCGTCAACTTGGGCCTCATTCGAAGATTCAACGACCCCCTTTTCTAGCTCAACAGGATCATCGATTGATGGATTTGAGCCGTCCGAATCAACTACTGACTCAGAGGCCTCAAGACTATCAGTACGAGGCGCGTGATCACGCTCTCGGCTATCTCGACCGGTGTTTTCTTCTTTCGACTGTGCGATCGGCGAAGGCTCAGTAATCGCTTTTTTACGGGCTAGGACTAAGCTTCTAAGAACAGCGTCGTTGAAGCGAAATGCTGTCTTTAATTCTTCGAGAGCTTCCATATCACATTCAATATTCATCAAAACATAATGCGCTTTATGAATTTTGTTAATCGGATATGCTAACTGACGTCGGCCCCAATCCTCTAGTCTATGTATTGTGCCTTTTTTACTTTCAATGATCGCGCGATACCGATCAATCATAGCTGCAGTTTGTTCACTCTGATCAGGGTGAACTAAGAATACGATCTCATAATGTCTCATTGGTGCGTCCTTAAGGTTATAAGCTTTCTGCGTCTAATTTAACGACCAGTAAAGCAAGGATTAGATTTAACGACGATATGATAAAGGAATACTCCCGACTTAGCAAAGTCGGTAACCGAACTGAAAGTTGTTTAATCGCGTTGGCGTAAAGCCTCAAAGAGGAAGACTGAGGTAGCACTAGCCACATTTAAACTACTAACCTTACCTCGCATAGGTATGGCAGCTAGGTGGTCACAACGGTCGCGTGTTAGTTTACGCAATCCCGCCCCCTCATTTCCTACGACAATAGCTGTCCCGACAGTAAAATCAATATCGTAGAGAGAAGTACCTTCATCATCACATGCACCGGTAACCCAAATATTAGCGGCGCAAATTTGTTTTATCGCCGCAGCAATATTCGTTACGGGCACCAAAGTAATAGCATCCAGGGCGCCACTCGCAACTCTAGCAACAGTATTGCTTATCTGGGCACTATTATTCGTTGAGAACACTACGCCATCAACTCCGGCACCGTCCGCGACTCTAAGACACGCGCCAAAATTTTGAGGATCTTGCACATTATCTAGGATTAGAATCAACGGAGTCCGCTCCTCGTTTACAATATTCTTTAGTAAAGTTTTCAACGCTACCGTACCGGGAGGCCTTCGCTTTAAAACAACTCCTTGGTGACTCTCCACTCCGTATAGTTTATCAATAGCGTTGGCAGTCACAATTTGTACGCTCACGCCTGTTATTCTGGCTAGATCTATTAGTTCCGCTGCTTTGCCGAACTCCAAGCCGCGTCTCACCCATAACTCGACGCACTTTTGCGGCGCAGTATCCAAAGACGACCATACAGCATGAAAACCACCGACTAAAAGACTATGATCGGACATTATTTTTCTTTTTTTTCTTTGTCCGAGACTTGGATCTCCGAGCCTTCTGAGAAAAAGAAACACTGTCTCGATTAACCTTAACACCTTTCTTAGAGGTCTTCGAAATTACTAAATCTATTTTTCTCTCGTCTACCGACACACCACTAACAACTACCTTCAATACTTGACCGAGGGAGAAAATAGCCCCCGAATTCCTACCTCTGAGCGAGTGAGCTGCTTCTGAATATACATAATAATCTGAAGGCAATGCGGTAACGTGAACAAGTCCTTCTATAAAGATATCAGCAAGCTCTACAAACAAACCAAAATCGGTAGTTGCTGTGACCAGTCCTGAAAATTCTTCGCCGACTTTGTCTCGCATATACTGACATTTTAGATAGGCGATGACGTCACGAGACGCCAGTTCTGCGCGCCGCTCAAAGTTAGAACATTGTAATGCCAATTCTTCGATACTTTTCTTATCATGTGCACTCCCCTCTGATTTGATAGCCCGATGAACCATCAAGTCAGGATAGCGCCTTATCGGTGAAGTAAAATGCGTGTATGAGTCTAATCCCAAACCAAAATGACCAGAGTTTTTTTCACTGTAAGCAGCCAACTTTAGGCTGCGAAGCACCATGGTTTCAATCACCCGCCGCTCTTTTCTGTCTTTGGCAATTTTTAAAATAGACGCATATTGTCGAGATTCTAGCTTTTCGGGAAAACCGGGGTTGATACCCATCAATTTTAAAAAATCAGTCAGTGCTTGAACTTTATCCTCTCCAGGCAACTCATGAATCCTGAACAAGGAGTTACTATTTTTCTCCAATAAAAAATTGGCAGCGACTGTATTAGCAGCGATCATACATTCTTCAATAATTTTATGGGCATCTACCCTAACGCTCGCCTCAATGTTTTCAATCTCACCCATAGAGTTCAGGGTAAACTTTGGCTCCACCGTACCTATCTCTAGCGCCCCTCTTTTATCTTTGGCTTTCTTGAATGAATTAAATACTTGATGTAAGCCTAGCAGGTTATTTTTCACTGCCACCGAAGTAGTACCTAAAGCCTGCTCGTCCCCATCCAGCCAGTCTTGCACGTCCTCATAAACCAATCGTGCATGCGAGCAGATAATCCCCGAATAAAATTCTGAACTAATAATTTCCCCAGCGGGCGTAACCACCATTTCGCAGACTAGTACCAAACGATCCTCATCGGGCACTAAAGAGCATATCCCATTAGACAACTCTTCAGGAAGCATCGGAACTACACAATCAGGAAAATATACTGAAGTGCCTCTGTTCTTCGCTTCATTATCTATATAAGATTCAGGTAGTACGTAATGTGAAACATCCGCTATTGCAACATATAGCTTTTTATTTTCAGCAGCGCTTTGTACAAAAACAGCATCATCAAAATCTCGAGCATCTGCACCATCAATCGTTACAAAAGCCAGATCTCTAAGATCATGACGGGTCACAAACTCTGTTTCCCCAATTTGTCCGGCTATCTTGCCTACCTCTGTTACCACCGATTTCGGCCATTTATAGGGCAACTGATGTTTACGGATAACTATATCAACTTCTACCTTAGTCGATAGATCATCGCCCAAAATTTCTTTTACTTCACCAATAGGATCTGAGAATTTAGTGGGCTGCGTCACTATTACCACATTAACTAGCACACCATTAACCACGTCAGCCAGTTTCTGCTTTAGGACAATTTTCTGACTTATTCGTCGGTCCTTAGCCTTAACGTACGCAACACTTTTTTCTTCAAAATATTCGCCTATAAATTCTGTGGCCCCTCGTTCCAGAACTTCAACTAGTTTCCCGGATGGTCTACTCTCCCTATCCTTGCCTGTTACTTTCACAAGAACTTTGTCGCCATGAAAAACGGCGCGAGCCTCTTTTTGCCTCAGATAAATATCTAACCCGCCAGACTCAGGCCTGACGAATGCGTACCCATCACGATGGGCTAAAACAGAACCACTAATTAACTCAGAATACCTATCTATCTCATACTTCAGTTTTTTGTTTTGAATCAGTTGACCATCCCGCACCATAGCTTTTAAACGCTTGCCTAACGCGCTACTAAACTTCTTTTCCTCTAGCCCCAAAATTTTACTGATATCACGTAAACCAACAGGCTTGCTAGCGCGCTCTATTACCTCCCGTATTTGAGTCCGGGATGGCAAATTCTCATGGTAATTCCGTGTTTTTATTTGATATCTCTCGCATATTTATATAAAACTATTTGACTCGTGCCTAGCTACTCGCTAGATTGCGTTTCCATAACAACACAAGCCGAAGTGGCGGAATTGGTAGACGCGCTGGCTTCAGGTGCCAGTGGGGGTAACCCCGTGGAGGTTCAAGTCCTCTCTTCGGCACCACGCTACAACCAAATTTTTCTAGCACTATTTCTTCCACTTAGCGGGGAATAGTTACTATACACTATTTAAGACGATCCCGTTTGAGAGTCCCATAAACCTTGGGCTTGCTCCCATCCAACAACTGCTCTTGGACTACCGTCATCATTAGTAAACTGCAGAGGTCCCATGAACGTCATGTAAAACTGACTCTCCACTGGGAAGTATGTCTTGTCGTGCTGCGCTCCGCAAGATTCGTACCCGTAACCCAACTCTAGTGCAGTGGCGCCACCCTCTTCAGTTCCTCCTCTGACCTCCATTTTCCCCTTGGTAAGAAGATACTCACCCGGTCCAACATGGATATGACGGTCAAAAGAAGAACCTTCTGGGCAATCAAAGATAGCCGTCCAAGCACCCATCTCAGGTGAGGTATGCAACAATTTCCACCGAATCCCCCCTTTCGAAAAGGCGTCAGGAAATGGTTGCCAACTTATTTCATCAATTTGAACGTAATCTTCCTTAATTTTAGCCTTCATTCAAACAATCCCCCTAAATTTATCTTCATACATAGTCGTTAGTAAGCTAAAGCTAGCACCTCACACGTCAATATGCGATAAATTTTATTGTCGAGTAAAATGCAATCCAGAGAATAATTTTTAGCATATAATCTGCAGGTTGCAAAACTGCGTAGCTCGAGCACTAAGTTATTATGATAAAAATTGCCGAAGTAAAGACTAAAAAGCACTTGGACGATTTCATCAAGGTTCCTTGGTCTATCTATGAGCATGATAAAAATTGGGTTCCTCCGTTGATCATCGAGCGAAAAGATGCGCTAAAAGCTAGTCAACCTATTTTCAGGCACCTAGATTGGGCGGGTTGGGTAGCTTATGATGAATCGAAACCGATCGCGAGAATTAGCGCTCAAGTTGACCGAGCACATCTCGAATATTATAAAAATGCCACAGGTTTCTTTGGAAACTTTGAATCACCCAATGACTCCACAATATCCAAGCAACTTTTTCAACTAGCCGAGCAATGGCTTTTGAGCAAGGAAATGACGAGGGTGAGAGGTCCTTTCAATTTAAATATAAATCAAGAAGTGGGATTGCTAGTCGAGGGCTTTGATACACCCCCGTATTTCATGATGACTCATGCAAAAGATTATTACGGAAAGCTTGTAGAAGACTCCGGCTACGCAAAAGAAATGGATTTGTCTGCATATTTGATTAGTCCTAAATTCGAACCCCCTAAATTTATGAAAGCTATCTTGAAGCGCTTAGAGAGGGACATAAGTATTTGTCCGCTAAACAAACAGGATGTGATGGTAGAATTAGAGACTGTCAGAAACATCTTTAACGATGCTTGGTCTGACAACTGGGGCTTCGTGCCGTTCGAAAAAGATGAGTTTGCAGCCATCGGGAAAGAAATGCTCATGGTAATACCGAACGACTTCATACAAATCGCCCGAATTAATAATGAGCCTGTGGCATTTATTGTATTGCTGCCTAACATTAATGAAGCTATCCAAGATCTAGATGGCAAACTTTTTCCTTTTGGCATATTTAAGCTAATAAAACGTCTGAAACTGGGATATCCAAAAACTGCGCGCATACCGCTCATGGGCGTTAGGAAACGACTGCAGAATACTAGGTTTGGTCCAGGTTTGGCACTTTCCGTGGTTAATGCGCTAAGAAAACCAGCAATACGGAAAGGCATAGAGACGGTAGAAATGTCCTGGATCCTCGAAAATAATGCTGGTATGAAAAAAATTATCGATATCCTTGGCGGCTATCGCTCGAAACATTACCGGGTATATGAAAAGCCACTCAAACCTATTTCAACTCTCCTTTAGAATGAGTAATCATAAAGTAAAAATACCTTCGGTGATTCTAGCTGGAGACAGACCCGGCGGAAATAGTTTGGCTCGTATGTTTGGCATTAAAAATGGAGTTTTAGTGAAAATCCTCGATAAAACCTGTATCCAACGAGTCTTAGAATCACTAGATAATTGTGGAAAAATTTCCGACATGACTATCGTTGGTTCACATGAGGACAGTAGACAACTAGGAAATTCGCTTCAAAAAGTTACTCGTAGTCATAATTGTACCTGGTTCCCTCCCGAAGCAGGGCCAGCCGCAAGTGCGGCGAAGGCTATTTCGGCCGGAGGAGAGTATCCCTGCCTGCTCACAACAGGAGACCATGCGCTCCTCCCCTCCGATACAATATCGGAATTCCTCGAAGCGGCAGGGCATATAACGGGAGACTTCATCGTTGGCTTGGTGCCATATGCAAATGTCCATAAAGCATTCCCCGAGAGCAAGCGAACTCTATTGAAATTCCGAGAAGAAGTCTTTTGTGGAAGCAATTTATTTCTCATTAAAAGCCAAAAAGGAGTTAGAGTCCTAGAGTATTGGCAAAAAGTGGAGGCTCTGAGAAAGAAACCGTGGAAAATTTCACGTTATATAGGCATTCGATTTTTGTTCGGATATATTTTGGGCAGTCTTACCCTAGAGAAGGCGCTAAAAACAATTTCCAGCAATGCCGGAGCGAAGTTATGTCATACTGTCGTCTCGAATCCTCTAGCTGCAATTGACATTGACAGCAAGGCTGACTATGACCTTGCCGTCCATTGGTTAACTAATGAAAACTAGTCAAGCGGTATCGGCTACAAAAAGAAAACTCATCCACATCATAGGCAAGCGATTCCTGAGACTTATCGCTAACGTTCAAAATCAGTGCTCAATAGTTCCAACATCGCCCTTTTTGCCAAATGAGACATTTTCATGGATCTCGGTACTTGAAGATCAGTTTCCAAAAATACAAAAAGAGTTTAACGAAGTATGGAAAGACCCATCTAAAATTCCAGCATTTCATCAAATGTCTCCCGATCAAGCTCGCATCTCGAAAGAAGATTACTGGAAAACATATGCTTTCTTTATATTCGGTAACGCTGTGATAGAAAACTGTAACAAGTGTATACAAACCGCAGAAGTGCTCAATAAAATACCGAACCTACAAAATGCTTGGTTCTCTATCTTAGCTCCTAAATATCACATACCACCCCATCGAGGACCTACCAAAGCCTTAATAAGGTGTCACTTGGGCTTAAAAGTACCCGGTGACGTAAACAGCTGTTGGATAAGAGTAGATAACGAAGTGCGTGGATGGTCTGAAGGTCAGTGTATTCTCTTTGATGATACTTTTGAACATGAAGTACACAATGATACGTCCGAATATCGTGCTGTCCTTTTTATCGATGTGGAGCGCCCCATGAACCGAATAGGACAACTGATAAATACTCTTGTTCTGAATATGATGAAAGCAACACGCTATGTAAAAGATCCTTTAAGCAATATAAAAAAATGGAATAAGAATTTGTCCCAAAAGCATAAGGGATTGTGAATCAGAGCATATTAATTCCCTGACTTGCACCATGGATTACCTATGCGCCGCATGCTAAAGTGCGTGCACGATGTAAATCCACATAACTCAATTCACAAGGTATTAAATGAAAGCAATTATTTTGAGCGCCGGTCAAGGGAAGCGCCTACTCCCCCTTACCGCAAAACAACCGAAGGCTGCTATTAAAATACAAGGCAAATCCGTGCTCGAGTGGCAACTACAAGAGCTATCTAAATGCGCCATTAAAGACGTACTTGTTGTTACCGGATTTGGGGCCGACAAAATAGACTCTATTGTTAAAAAACAAAATTTTATAACTGCAAGAACCTTGTATAACCCATTTTACCTCCAAAGTGATAATCTCGGGACATGCTGGATCGCCCGGCATGAGATGGAGCTGCCGTTCATGCTCATCAATGGGGACACACTATTTGAAGCCGCTATTGTCGGACAGTTGTTAGGATCTAAAAACGAGAGCGAAATTACACTCGTAACTGATTCAAAAGATATTTACGATGACGATGATATGAAAATCACCTTAGAGAAAGACCACATCTCAAAAATAGGAAAGACAATCGACCGATCGAAGGTAGACGCTGAATCTATCGGGATGATGTGCTTTGGTACCAAGGGGGCAAGCACTTTTATAGAGCAACTCAACACTATGATGCGAGCAGATGGCGGGCTACAAATGTGGTATCTTTCTGCAATAAACGCTATCGCTCAATCACATAAGGTTGCTACTTGTCCGATTGATGGATTGCACTGGTGTGAAATCGATAGTCACGAAGATTTGAATATTGCTGAGAAAAAAGTCGCTACGTGGTAGGTCTCATCACCTATTTGATCATTTTTATCATTTTGACTCTTGAGGTGCTTCCCGCAGACCAAGTGCCCGTGTCTAAGAAGTACTCAATCATATCGCTCTCCACACTTTGATTTCCTTTGAGCAATTTCGCCGAGCCAGACAGCTTAACCACGTTGTCTGTTGTAGAATAGTTTAGAAGCGCCGCCGTACCGCTTACCGTACTCTTTGTATCGCTACGATACTTGATGTCGGCTGGGGTACCTTGAACTTTGACGAAGTCCGAATCGCTAATTCTACCTTCAACTAGTCCACTATTCCCTCTGATGACCCACATCCGTGTATTGACTCTGAGCTGACCGCTCAATTTAAAACCCTGCTCGCCGATACTCTGACTAGCTCGCTCTGCAGATATCACAATGGGGTCATAAATAGACTCAGTGTCCTCTGCGGCATAGGCAGACATTGACACTATACTTATTGAGCAACTGACTCTTAAAATAATTGCCAGAAAACTAAGTTGCACTCGACGCCCTCTCCAGCGATGATGTTCTTCTAAATTGTTTAACAATGAGTCAGTTTCCCACGGATTGGTAAATAGAAAGTGCTTCTAAATCGTTATCTTATACGCGAAATACTTGTAAATCTAATTTCAGTCGTATTTGTACTGTCTGTTATCTTTTTTTCCTATAGCCTCACGAGATTAATGACGGATGCTGCTAGTGGCCTCTACAAAATGAGTGAAGTATTAATTTTGAACTGGTTTAAACTCCTTGTATCGCTAGAAGTACTATTACCGCTCGCACTTTACTTTAGCATCATTTTTGCAATGGCCCGACTCGCTAACAGTAACGAACTAACCATATTAAGAAGCGTCGGTTTGTCAGATCCCAAACTTAAAAAGATTATCCTCGTGTTTGGCATTTTAGTGTCGGTAGTTGCCGGTGCTTTATCTATCTATGCTAGACCCTGGGCCTATCAGCATATTTACGATATGAAAGAGCATGCCCAATCGTCTTCTGAAGTCGAACGTATTAAAGCACGCCAATTTTATAGCCTTAACAACGGCAAGCACGTCGTGTATATCGAAAAAATTACTGGTCCCCAAAATAGCCTATCAGATATTTTCATACGGACGAAAAATGGAGAAGATATACAAATTATTGCAGCACCGAGCGGAAGTATTGAGCTATTAAGCGCAGAAAATATACACACCCTAACCTTAAATAAAGCTAGTGTATTTAAGCAATCGTATGAGTCTTCCGATCTAATTGGTAAGTTTCAAACTCTTACACTGGAACTGCAGGCGTCTACCGAAATCGATCTTGAGTATAAAGCTAAAGCTGCGAGCAGTTTAGCATTAGTTGACGAGGACTCACTTTATGACAAAGCTGAACTTCAATGGCGACTTTCAACGCCTATCTCCACTATAGTTCTAGTACTGATAGCGCTAATGTTTGTCGATTATAGACCTAGAACTAGTCGATTTTCCAAATTGCCGCTGGCTATAGCATCGTATGCTATCTACTACAACATTATGACTGTCTCAAAGACTTGGGTAGAACAAGGAGTGCTATCCTACTTATGGATCCCTCCAGTCGTTGCAATTTCAATGGTGCTGATGATCTACTTCATTCACCAAAAGCGGTCGTCACTATGACTTATATAGTTGGACGGTATATCTCAACCCTTGTGCTAAAAAATGGCTTGTTTGCATTAACTCTATTACTAGTCCTATTCAGCATCCTTGGTCTTGTAGACATACTAGAAGATGTCGGGAAAGGATCGTTTACTGTCGTCAACGCAGTATCAGTCATTTTGCTGGAAGTACCAAATAGGGTACTTGAACTGCTTCCAATAAGCGTCCTATTAGGATGTGTTATGGGACTTGGGACTTTGGCTAGTAATCAGGAGGCATCCGCGATGCGTGCATCAGGATTAGCTGTCATATCCTTCTCTAAATTAATAGTTTATGTAACCTTAGCTATCTCTTTATTAGCAGTTCTTGCGCAGAACTATGTAGTGCCCTCCACCGAACAACAAGCTCAACGAATCAAAGCGTATACATTAGAGCAGACGAGTTACACTGCTGACGGATTTTGGAGCAAGAAAAATAATCAATTGATCAGGATTGAAGCGTTTGCTTCCGATAATATAGTCGGTGCACTAGAAATCTACGAGCTATCTCAATCTGGTAATGTCCTGAGAGCCATTAGAGCTGAAAATGCACAGATCCGTTCGGACGGGGTATGGGAGCTTAAAAATGTTACAGAAACTAGGCTAAATTCAGTCGAAGCTCCGTCTAAGAGAACCTTGCCGTCTTTAATATGGAAAAGCTTCTTTACCTCTGATCAATTAGGTGCCTTAGTCACTCCTCCGCGCGCGTTGTCGACGTTCGATCTAATCAAGTACATCAGGACAAATCAAAATGATGGAGTCGGCACCCGGACACATCAGCTAGTTTTATGGCAGCGACTGGCCTTCCCTCTAATGCTGGTTGCCATGGCTTTAATAGGTGTTCCTATCGCCCTATCATCTGTTCAATTCCGTTCAACTAGCTCCAGAAGTCTTTTGGCTGGAGCCATCGGAATTATTTTTTATCTACTTCAACAAATTTCAGGCCACTTGGCGGCACTACTCGAACTGAGCCCGGTTATGTCTGTGTTGGTACCTCCGGTCATAATTCTATTACTTGCTATTCAGTATACGAAAAAAATCTAACGTACCATTACCAACTAAAAAAACTACCAAGAATGTCGTGTAAGTTCCTTTGTTATCGAAGAACCGAAAACCTTAAGCGATGCTAAAACCTCCCAGTCACGAACTCCAGCTTTAATTTCAAATAATCTATATGATGCAGGCGCATGTCCTGCCACATTGGAAGCAGAGGCAGTGGCAAATACTTTAGTCCGCTCATTCGCAGTGTAAATTTGATTTTGATGCACGTGCCCATGCAAAACCATCTGAACATTTTGCTCTTCCAGCAAATAAGAGAGTAAAATTGCGTCCCTCAACGACTTTCGCTTCGCGCACATACCAGGCACCGGCGGGTGATGCAGGAAAACACACTGGAAAGTATCAGAACTTGTTTCTAAAATAAATTTCAATTTTTCTAGTTGCTCTCCTCCCAACATACCTCTAGCAGACCAAAAAGGCTCGGCCTGAGCGGAGCAGAGTCCGATAAAAGTGATTCCTTGATGCTGAAAAACACTCGGGAATCCTTGATCTTTCTGACGTTCTTGAAAAAAATAAGGACTCCAATATCTCTCGATTAGTTGATATGACTCTCGCTGGTAACAGTCGTGATTACCAGGAACTAAAATTACCTTGCATATACTGGCAAGTTCATCAAGCCAATCTTTCGCCTGAATAATTTCCGCCTCCGTTCCTATTTGTACCAAATCTCCAGTACATATAAGCAAATCAGGAGCTTCAAACCGAATATCTTTCACCA
>Ga0315330_10002547_pt1 | contig 12513 bp, 12 predicted proteins | sample M140m34915metaG_FD_203453 | JGI IMG/M metagenome (GOLD analysis project Ga0315330, IMG submission 203453) | Ammonia-oxidizing marine archaeal communities from Monterey Bay, California, United States - M1 40m 34915 | ecosystem: Environmental > Aquatic > Marine > Intertidal zone | place: USA... | reverse complement strand
GTATTTTGTTTGAAAATATAAACCTGGGCAGGTTGAAGCTAAAGCAGAACCTTGCATTGCTATCTACAGCATTTTTAATTTTTGCAGCTTCCGGTCCTCAGATTGGCACTGCACTGGCTCCCGTTGATCGTAAAGGGCTTGACCTTGTTTTTTGCATTGACGTTTCTTCGAGTATGAGAGGCGCCGACATTAAACCTTCAAGGCTCGAGAAGTCTAAATTTGAAATCTCGCAATTAATAAAAAATTTGAAAGGCGATAGGGTGGCATTTATAGTTTTTGCAGGCTCTAGTCATTTATATTTACCACTAACTACAGATTATGAAGCAGCGCAATTATTTTTAGATCAGATTGATACTAATATGATACCAACCCAAGGAACATCTTTAAGCACAGCTCTACAGACTGGCCTTTCAGCTTTTTCGGAAGATAATTCAAAATTTAAAACGTTGATATTGATAACAGATGGCGAGGATCATGAGGGAGAGGCGATAAATTTAGCAAAACAAGCATCTAAGAGAGGAATGACTGTCCATACGGTCGGCGTAGGAACAGCCTCCGGATCATTAATTCCAAGCATTGATAAAAATGGTGATATTGAATATAAGAAAGATAGCTCGGGAAAGTTGATTACATCGCAATTAAATGAAAATATTTTAGAAGAAATCTCTAAAGCAGGAAAAGGAACTTTCTTAAGATTCAATAATAAACCTTCAAATTTCAAAAGCGTTATCAAAGAAATAGATACAATGGAAAAAAGAACAATTGAATCACATGTATATTCAGAATATGAAGATCAGTATCAAAAATTTGGATCGTTTACATTAGTACTACTAATTGCGAGCATGTTTATTTCGTCAAGAAAAAGAAAAAAAGCATGAATATCTTTTACATCTTTGCACTATTAATAATATTTACCCACACAATATCAGCTCAAGATGAGGGAATGCTTAATTATCAAAATCAAAATTATAAAGTAGCCGAAGAGTATTATGAGTATATTTTAAAAAATGATGAAGACAACTCAAAAGCGCATTTTGGTAAAGGCTCATCACTTTATATGCAGAATGATTTAAAAAATGCAGAAATTAATTTTAATGAATCTCTTACCGCCTCAGATGAGATATTGCAGTCTAAAGCTTATTTTAATCTGGGTAATATTAGTTATAAAAATAATAAGCTAGATGATGCCCTACAGTTTTATAAGAAAGCTCTTGAATTAAACCCTAATGATGATGAAGCACGCTTTAATTATGAATATATAAAGTACCAAAAAAAGCCTGAAGAAAAGAAGGACGAAGATAAGAAGGACGAAGACAAGAAGGACGAGGATAAGAAGGATGAAGACAAGAAGGACGAAGACAAGAAGGACGAAGACAAGAAGGACGAAGACAAGAAGGACGAAGACAAGAAGGGCGATGAAGAAAGTGCTGATGAAAAACAATCTCAGCAACAACCTCAGGATGAAAAAAAATCACAAGATTTAAAGAAGGCTGAGAGTATATTGAATGCTTTAAAAAATGATGAAAAAGTTATGCAAAAAAAGCAACTTCAAAAATTTAAAACCAAAAAACTTCTTAAAGACTGGTAATGGGAATTAAATTCACAAAAGCTTTTCTTCTTGGATGTATTTCTTGCTTTCAAGTATTTAGTCAAATTTCTGTTTCTGCGTCTGTAGACGTGAATAAGATTTCCAAATCAGAAACTTTTGGCTTTAAGATTACAGCGCTAAATGTTGATGAGTCTCCAAGCGTAGATATTTCTCCTCTTTCATCGTTATTCAAAGTGATAAGCGGTCCATCTCAACAAACAAACATTCAATGGGTAAATGGATCTATGACAAGCAGTAGGACGTTATCATGGACACTCCTCCCTAAGAAAACAGGCAAAGTCAATATCCCTTCCTTAGAGGTCAGGATTAGTAACAATGCTTATAAAACTAAGCCAATTGGCATAATAGTTGAAAAGTCTATTGGAAAAGCTCAGATTGCTAATTTATTTATCGAAGCAAAGCCTAACAAAGAAGAAGTATATCTTGGAGAGCAGGTAACTATTACATACCGCTTATTTACTCGAAGCAATCTTTCCGTAGAGAGTATCGAATATCCAAAGAGCGTAGGTTTTTGGAGTGAAGACCTTCTACCTGCGAGAGCTGCTAGATTTAATAACACACAAATAAATGGAGTAAATTATAAAGTTGCAACACTTTACAAATCTGCAATATTTCCAACACAGACCGGCATTCTTGATATTTCTCCAATGACTGCCATATGTAATGTTGAAACAAATCAAAGAAAGAGGCGGGGTGTATTTGACGATCCTTTCTTTAACTCGATGTTTAAAGAGACTCAGCGAAAATATATAGAATCGGATACATTACGAATTAATGTGATTCCATATCCTGAAAATCCTCCTGTTGATTTTACGGGAGCGGTTGGCGATTTTTCAATTAATACACGGCTAGATACATTGAATGCCAATGTAAACGAAGCTGTTACTATGCATGTGATGCTAAAAGGTACTGGGAATCTGAACCAATTTAAAATCAATCAGTTAAATTTTCCGCAAAGTATGGAAGTTTTTCCTCCAAAATCCTCATTTACTAGAGATGAGTTTAGAGATCAAATTACAGGTGAGCAAAAATTTGAGTACATACTAATTCCACGACAACCCGGATCTTTTCTATTAAATCCTATATCTCTAATTTATTTTAATCCAGCAAGTAAACGCTTCGTTACGGCTAGATCGAAAGCTATAAAGCTAGAAGTGATTGACAATGGTAGCAGTATAATTACATATCCAGGTGTAAAGAAAGAGGATGTTAGCGTTATAGCTGATGACATAAGATTTATAAAGACAAACAACATAAAAATACTTCCGCATGATAATTCTATTTCAGTTTGGGTAACTTCACCTTTTGTATTATCAATCGCATTTTTTTTAATTCCCACAGCATTTGGAAGATTTTACAAAATAAGAGACAATTCAATTGAAAGTAGGCTTAATAAAAATGCTTTGCGGGTAGCCTTAAAAGATTTAAACAAAAAAGATGCCGAATCTTTATCGTATGCAACAACTGTTATGTACAAATATTTTAAATCTAAACTTTTTTTACAGAGCGATAATCTTGACCCATCAATTTTAGAAAATAGTTTAAAATCAAAAGTTTCATCGAGTCAGCTAAACAAAGTTGTTACAATAGCTAAAAAATGCGATGCTAATCGATTTTCTCTTTCATCTGAAACCTCCAAAGAAAAAATAATAAAAGAAATTTCATCTATGCTTATTGAAATCGATAAAAACATATGAAGATTTTTACTTACTTAGCGACTCTTTTTATATGCTCATCAGTAATATGCCAAGACTATAAGAGTAAATTTATTGATGCAAATGAGCACTACAGCGCCCAAGAATATTTGTTAGCTATAGAAAAATATGAGGACATTTTAATTAATGCTGAACATCAAGACGTATATTATAATCTCGGTAATGCGTATTATAGAGTTGGAGATATCGGTAACTCAATTTGGGCTTATGAAAAAGCGCTTGAGCTATCTCCTAGAGATTCAGATATTAATTTTAATATTAATTACTTAAGGACCATGGTAAGAGATAAGATTATCCCTCCAAACAATATGTATTTAATATCACTTTACAAGTCTTTAGTTTTGAAATTTACAATAAGCGATCTAATATTATTTATTGGATTACTTTTCCTGTTTTTATCCATTAAGTATATTTTAAATTTTTACACAAATGTGATAAATCCTGTTAATACAATAATAAATTATATCACCATAGCTTTTATCGTTACGCTAAGCTGGTTGACACTAGATAAATATTGGAATGTTTCTGATAAGTATCATGGAGTGATTGTTGCTAGCGCAGTTGATGTAAGATCGTCGCCTCTTGACAGGGGTGAAAATGTTATTTTTAGAGTTCACGAAGGGACAAAAGTTGAGATCCAGAATTTTCAATCAGGTTGGAGTGAAATAGTCCTACTAGATGGAAAAAAGGGCTGGGTACTATCGAAAGACATTAGGGAAATATGAGAGTTTTTGCATTATTTTTGCAGCTAGGAGTTTTAATTTCACAGAGCAACACGACATTCGATCCCAGCTTACTGATAGACCCTGGGCCACGATGGCCAGAGATACTAAACCCTCTTACTGATAGCGATACTAAAGCAAACGCAGTCAAAAGCTTGGACTCAAACATTACTGAAATTGAAGGGTTTAGAGTTCAGGTTTTTGCAACACAAGATCGCAATAAGGCAGACCAGCTTCAAAGAGAATTGGTTCTTAAATTTGATGAAAAGGTTTATATTATTTTCGAAGCTCCGAATTATAAGCTCAGAGTCGGAGATTTTTTAGATAGAGAAAATGCTGAAAGACTTAGAAAGAGATTAGTTTCTTCGGATTTTCCATCATCATGGATAGTAAGGACTAGAATACAGCCAGAGCTAAAAGAATAAATTATTTATTTAGAAGTGATACTTTCGGTTATCTATTATGTCAGCTTCATCTTTTAAATTTTTCATCCAATTACTGTAAGTTTCTCTCTCTTTTTTGCCTGCAAGATCATTTCGAATCATTTCTTTTGACACTTCCCAGTTTGATGAATCAAAATTCGCAATATTCTCAATCTTTACAATTCCATGACCTCTAGAGGTTTTGACTGGTCCAATAATAGCACCTTTCTGGGAAGAAATGAGAGCTCCAACTAATTGTTCGGATTTGCCAAGAGAAATAAAAGAACCATTCAGTTTTTTCTTGTCTGAGGGCACAAGCTCAACTCTGCTATTCTTATCTTTGATTGATTTAAAATTTGAGCCATTTAAAACATCTGATTTAATTTCCTCTGCAAAGAGATTTGTTGCTTCAAATTCATTGTCTTTTAATAAGTCTCTATATATCTCATTCCTAGCTTCCTCAAAAGACTTAGTGCCTTCAGGTATTATAGAGTCAAGTTTAAAAACAGCATAAAAACTTTCTGTCTCCAGAGGTTCAGACACCTCTTCCGGCTTAGAATTAAACGCCCATCTTACTGCTGATCTAAAAGGCCCCAATTGAGAAACAAAAAAATCAGTTTCTTTTAAATTTAATGCATTCTGGATATCTACACTGTGACTATCTACGGCTGCTGAAAGTCCATAGTCTTGAGCATCGTAGCTAAATAACGTTGCTTTTCTTCGTAATTCGGTTCTAGTTTTTTGTCCAAGATCTATTTTTAAGAGAATGTGTCTAGCTTTTACTTGGTGATTATCTTTTCGCCTATTTTTTACACTGTCTATTTTTATTATATGATAACCAAACTGCGTTAAAACTGGTCCAACGACTGAACCTCTTCTTGCTTTGAAAGCCGCATCTTCAAACGATTTATTCATTTGACCTTTTCCAAACCACCCAAGATCTCCTCCTCTGCCAGAGTCTGGAGAAAATTGATTTCCAGGATCCTGTGTATGAATATTTGCTAATCTTGAAAAATCTGCACCATCTCTGTAATCATTAATTATATCAAGGGCTTCTTGTTTTGTTCTTAAAGAATCATCCTCCGAAGCGGATTTTGACCAACTCACAAAAGAAACGTTTCTTTTTTCATTTTGTTTAAACGTATCAATTCTCTTTTTGTATTCTTTTTTAAGCTCTTCTTCTGTAGGCTTTATTACTCTGTCTTGAATGGCCATTTTAGGAACATGCACTGCTGAGATAGTGTAGTCGATATTCCTTTTAATGTACTCTTCTTTTACATCGCTCGGGGTAACCACAGCGGACATTTTAATGATTTGCTGAAGCTTGTAACGAGGTAAATAAAAATCTCTCATCCATGCCTCAATTGGACCCCAATCAACCATACCTGGTGTGTTTAGTGCTTGCATGTAATATTCACTATCAAATGCATTATCCCTAAAGAAAATTTGCTGAATATCGAAAGGAGGATTGTTTTTCAAATGATATATTATTTCGTCGTCTGTTACATTGATATTTAAATCTTTTATTGCTTGGTTTGTGAGTCTTTCTTCAATGAAGCCATTCCAAACTTGCTGGCGAATTGTTTCAAGATATTGATCAGATATTTCCATGCCTGAGTCCTGCATTGATCTTAGTCTAGCAGTGACAGCCTGATTGAATTGATCTGGAGTGATTTTATCTCCATTAACAGACCCAATAGCTTCCGCAGGATTTACCCTGCCAAGAAGTTGGTCGATGATATTTGCACCACCCACTAATCCACCAACGCTCATACTTAAGAGGAATAAAACGAGAAGTGCCCATAGAAACACATGGGAGCGATTTCGAATTGTTGTCAGCATTGCCATATAAATTATCCTTAAATTAAAACTTACTTAATTATATTATTAAGTGTGCAAAATTTATGGTTTACTTCTACCTAAAGGCAAACAATCATAAAATAAAAATAATGAAAATATTTTGATATAAATAATTACGACAATGAAATCATTCTCACCAAAACCATTCGACCACCCGTTGCTTATTAAAAACAAACTATCACCACTCTATAAAGAGCTCATTAATTGCACTAAATGCCCAAGAATTGTAGAGTTTAGACAGAAGGTAGCAAAAGAAAAAAGGAAACAGTTTCGCGAATGGGTTTATTGGGGAAAACCCATTCCTGGATTTGGTGACGTAGAAGCAAGTTTACTTATTTTAGGATTAGCTCCAGCTGCTCATGGAGGAAATAGGACTGGTAGAGTTTTTACAGGAGATAAATCTGCAGAATTTCTTGTGAAGTGTTTATATGAGACTGGAATGACAAATCAACCTAATTCAGATTATCTTAGTGACGGTTTAAAAATGAACAATACATTTATGACTCCAGTTTTGAAATGTGTACCTCCATTTGATAAGCCAACAGCTGAGGAATTAAAAAATTGCTCTCATTTTTTTGAACAAGAACTATCAATACTTTCAAATGTTAAAATTATCCTGGGTTTAGGAAAAATAGGGTTTGAAGCTTACCTTAAGTATGTCAGGCAAAATTTTCCACTTAAATTAAAAGACTATCCATTTGGACATGATAAAAAATATGAGCTCCCTAACGGGAAAACGCTATGGGGGTGTTATCACCCTAGCCCAAGAAATGTAAATACAGGTAGAGTAAATAGTTCAATGATGATTAAATTGTTTAATAAAGTTAAAGAGGAGTTAGAGAAGTGACTAAAAAAATATTACAACTTTTCATGGTTCTTTCGTTTGTTAGCGCTGATAATAAACGTCTGAGTTTTAATGATGTTCAAGGCAAATCACCATTTAATTATCCTTCGCTAGGTATTGTTACATGGTTTCCCAATGAAAATGCTTTCATCACTAAAAGAAATAACGATTTACTGAAGATATCTGTTCCTTCTTTTGATACCACTCTTTTTTTATCAAAATCAGATTTTAAAGTTCCTATTGTCCAAAAAAGCAGTAATAATCAAAGCGCTCCCTGGGTTCAAACTATAGAAGATGGTAGCGATGAATTTGTAAAACCCTCTTCCTTCGTTTTTAGCCCCGATGGATCAATTCTTTTATTTTCAACCTCTAAAGAGAAAATATGGAGACGTTCTTTTTATGCTACCTATTTCTTTATGGATATAAAATCAAAAAAAATAACAAAATTATCTAAAAATAATTCACGGCTTCGAAATGTTAAATTTTCACCCGATAGCAAAAAAATTGCATATGTAAGAGAGGATAATAACATTTATGCCTTTGATTTATTAAAAAGCAAAGAACGTCAACTAACGCGCGATGGCTCAGAATCCATCTTAAATGGACATTTAGGATGGGTTTATGAAGAAGAGTTTGGTTCATTCGATTCCTATAGATGGTCACCCGATAGCAAAAAAATTGCTTTTTTAAAAGAAGACCAGTCAAGTGTGCCCATATTTATGCTTTTTGACGAAATGAAACTGTATCCAGAGTTGACTAAAATTAGATACCCAAAAGCAGGTCAAAAAAATCCAATAATGACGCTTCACATTTCGGATGTTAGAAGGGGAAAGCCAAAAAAAATAAATATTGGCGTTACAATGGATAAGTATTTTCCCTGGATGAAGTGGATTGACTCCGAAGAATTTGTACTTATGAAGATGAATCGTTTACAAAATAATTGGACATTTTTAAATATTAATACAAAAACAGGAAAATATTCCTCTGGTATCTCTGAAAGTGACCCTAATGGTTGGGTAGAAATGCACCGAAATTATTATTTTCTCAATAGCGGAAATGTTCTTTGGATGTCAGAAAGAGATGGTTGGCATCATATCTATATTCATACTAGAGACGGATCAATTGTAAAGCAGTTGACAAAGGGTGAGTGGGAAGTTAAAAGAATAGTGGACGTTGATGAAGAAAATCAAAAAATATATTTTATTTCAAATAAAGAAACTGTATTTGAAAATAGATTCTATTCTATCAATTTTGATGGTTCAGGCTTAAAACTGCTTACAAAAGAGCCAGGCATGCACTCAATTAAGATGCTCCCAAATAATGATGGGTTTATCGATTCATACTCAAGCATCGATACCCCAACTAGGCATCTTTTGAAGAATGTAGATGGAAAAACTATTTCGGTATTAAAAGAGACAAATAAATCTCAATTTGAAGCATACGACTGGACATATCCGAAAATTATTAAATTTCAATCAACTGATGGCAAGCAAATGCTAGATGGTATAGTAACCTACCCTCCAAATTATAAAAAAGGAGTTCGATATCCTGTAATTGTGCATGGGTACGGTATGCCTGGTACTCAAATAGTTTATAATAGATGGGGAAGTACATGGAACCAATACTTGGCGCATCAGGGATATATAGTTTTCTCAATGGATGCAAGAGGGATGAGTGGAAGAGGTGAAGATTTTAAAAACTTAAGTTATGGTGATATGTCAAAATATCTTTCAAAAGACACCGCTGCAGGAGTTCGCCATCTAATAGATAAGGGCGATGTAGACCCAGATAGAGTTGGAGCTTGGGGTTGGTCAGGAGGAGGTTATTTTACAGGACTAATGCTTACCAAAAATGCTGACCTTTTTGATGTTGGTGTTTCTGTAGCTCCGGTCATGGATTTTAGACTATACGATACCATCTACACTGAGCGATCGATGGGTCTACCACAAGATAATAAAGCAGGTTATGATTCAACATCAGTATTAACATATGTCGATAGATTTAAGGGAAAGTTATTGGTTATGCATGGTACAGGTGATGACAATGTCCATTCTCAAAATATGACATGGCTAATAGAGGAATTTGTAAAACATGATAAACAGTTAGATATCTTTTCCTATCCGAATCGACCACACGGTATGTCGGGAGGCAAGGCTAGGAAAAATCTTTATAAAAAAATGATCAATTATTTTAATGATAATCTGTTAAATAAGAAGCAGATAAGAGTTAAAAGTTGAGAAAAATAGCTGAATTGCTATTTTGGTATTCTTCATAAAAAAGTTTAAATTTGGTAAATTTATTTTAACATAAAGGGGCCGTAGCTCAGTTGGGAGAGCGCTTGAATGGCATTCAAGAGGTCGTCAGTTCGATCCTGATCGGCTCCACGCTAAAAAAATAATGGAAGATAAAAAACCAAAAGACATACAACAACCTTCTTCGGTTCAACCTGGGGCGTCAGCTTCCAGTCCGCCTAGCCCACCCCCATCAACTGAACCTGCTGAATTTGCGTCAAAACACGTTCGAAGCAACATAGCGCCAATATTTTTTATTATTCAAAGTGAACAGTTAATTCTACAGCGTACCGATCAAAAAGCTTTTACCCTCATGTCTTTGTTAGGTGTTTTTATGGTCTTCTTTATTGTCCACTTCCCAAAAGTGATTGCTGCTGATAATTTTAATTACTTAAGCGGTTTAATGGTATTTTTATATTTTATCACTGCAACTTTAGGTTTGATAAACTTAATGATGGTTATTGTTCCAAGGATACGCAACGATTTAGGTCATGAAGATTTACCAGAGGTAAATGCCACATTTTTTGGTGGTATAACCCAATTTGGCAATGTTTTAGACTATGCTAAATATTTGGCTGATACCACAGATGACAACGAAAACACTTTTAAAATGTTTGCCGCTCAATTGTATGCACTTGGCCATATTAATTCGTATAAAAATCTTCACATGAGAAGAGCAATTATATTTTTTGGCGTTGCTATCTTAAGCGAACTTATCATTATAATGCTGATGACTTGGGGTCTTACCTTCTCAGCGCTTTTTAGATAGATGTCTGAATCACGTATAGTTTTTTCTACTGATCCTGATTTTAACAAGCAAAAAAAAAGTTCAAACAAAACTGTAGTAGAACATGCTCAAGATTTAAGAGTACATTTGGATAGAAGGGGTGGTGGAAAAATAATGACTATTATTAAGGGTTATAAAGGACCGTCAAAACAATTACTTAAGCTATGCAGCGCTTTAAAGAAAAAATTTTCAATAGGTGGAACGGTAAAAGATGGAACAATTTTACTCCAAGGTAATATCAGAGATAAGCTAATAAGCTATTTAGTTGATGAAGGCTATGGAGCAAAACCATCAGGTGGTTAGAATAAAGTCACAACTTCATTCTGTTTGATTAGTTTGCTTAGCTTTAATAAAACACAAAAAGGAAATTTATGCATTTAAGATCCAACATAGTTTTTTTTAGTGCTTTCATATTTTTTTCATGCGCTGAAAAAACACCTGTAGGCGACTCTGTTACTTTTTTAGTAACTGCAAACGTTCGGGGTCAGCTTGACCCTTGTGGATGAAAAGCTAATCCCCTAGGCGGTCTGCCTAGAAGAGCAACCTATATAAACCAAGTCAAAAGTAGTGGCATTGATCCAATATTGGTTGATGCGGGGGATTCTATGTTTGAAAGCTATTATTTTGCAAAAGGTAAAGAAGCATCTGCAAAGTTAAGAGCAAAAACAGTCATGACGTATACATCTAAAATGGGAGATTATTATTATAACGTAGGCGTTCAGGATTTTACGGCTGGACTAAACTTCATTAAAGAAATTGAAAAAGAGTCAAATGTGAATTTTTTGTCAGCAAATCTTTATGATATAAAGTCAGATACCCTTCTTTTTAAAGAGCATATTATTTTAGAACGCAATAATTTAAAAATTGGAATGTTTGGGGTGGTACGCGAGCTCCAAACTGACCTTAAAGGTGTAAGGGTTAATGATTACATTTCTACGGCGAAGCAAAAAATTAACGAGCTTAGATCGGAAGTCGATATTTTAGTTATGCTTGCAAATGCCACACAAACACATTTAGGGCCTTACGTTAAAGAGCTTGATGGAATAGATTATATTTTCTCTAGCCTTGAACCCTCAAGAACCCGCCCTGAGATTCAGCAGGTAGCAGGGAAACCATTAGAATATAAAATGGGAGTACAGGGTAAGTATATTGGTAGATGCGATATAAGTATTGCTGAAAAGAATAAGCCTATCGTTGATGTAAGTAATCAAAAAATGATGCTAAGTGTTTTTACAGAACGATTAAAAAGGCTCCAACAGCGAGATCCAAAAAGAAAGATTGAGGATATTTATAAAAACAGTCCGAATGTATTAGCATCTATTCAAAGGTTTCGTTCTGGTATAGAATCTGCTAACGCAACATTGAGCAAGGTTGTAAATACTTCGCATTTCACTCTTTTTCCTTTAAGTAGTGCTGTTGAAAGTGAAAAAAAGATTTTAAAAGCTGTGGATGAAGTTTTAGATAAATGCAAATCTTTGGATGATAAGTCTGTTGCATTATCTTCATAAATGAATTTTAAAAATCATATTTTTCAAGTTTATTCAATCATCATCCTTTCAATAGTTATTAGCCTTGCTACTAATCTTGCAAGACCCAATTCAATACCATTTTTAGCTAAAGCGCTTGAACAAGCTGAGAACATCAATTTTGATTCAGATGAACCTCTGTTGTTAATAATATCGCTCGATCAAGCTAAAGAATTTTATGAAAAAAATACTTTATTTCTCGATGCGAGAGATGAGGCTTATTACAACAAAGGCCATATTAAGGGGGCCATAAAAAATATTTTTTTTATGGAGCTTCTATTTAACATCGAATCTTTACAGTCAAAACAAGACCCTTTGGTTGTTTATTGTGGAGATCCAGGGTGTGGTGACAGCGAAGATCTTGCATATAATTTGCAGGATGCTGGTTTTACAAAACTATATGTTTTTAAAGGTGGCTGGTTAGAGTGGTCAGCAGCTAATTACCCAAGCAAAAGTATAAAATGATAGCAAAATATTTCAAAGGCCCAGTTGTTCTTATTAGCAGATTGATTCTTGGTGTTGTTTTTATTTATGCTAGTATAGATAAGATTGTTAACCCAGGAGACTTTGCTAAAATAGTTGGAAATTATCATGTTTTGCCTTTTGGATCAGAGAATCTTGTAGCGATATTTCTCCCTTGGCTTGAGTTTTTTGCAGGCGCTTGTCTTATAGCTGGCGTTATGGTTGATGGAGCAACTATTTTAGTAGTTATTATGAATATTGTATTTATTTTTGCA
>Ga0315330_10002546_pt1 | contig 12514 bp, 12 predicted proteins | sample M140m34915metaG_FD_203453 | JGI IMG/M metagenome (GOLD analysis project Ga0315330, IMG submission 203453) | Ammonia-oxidizing marine archaeal communities from Monterey Bay, California, United States - M1 40m 34915 | ecosystem: Environmental > Aquatic > Marine > Intertidal zone | place: USA... | reverse complement strand
GCCGGAAATGTGAGCCATTACTACATGGCCATTTTCAAGCTCCACTCTGAACATGGTGTTGGGCAGAGTATCCACGACAGTGCCCGAAAGCTGTATTTGTTCTTCCTTCGCCATAGCGCTCTTTTTTTGCCTGTTTGAAAGTGAGCGCATTGTGCACTAATTGCTAAAGCAAGGCAAAGCGTCTCATTTCCTTTGGTCAGTTGCTTGTTCCCACTTGCCTCATTGCTCGAGGGTGCGCCAAGCATTATCAATTAATCGCTGCTGAGGCAAAAACTCTGCCTTGTAACGCATTTTCGCGCTGTCTCCGATCCAGTAACCTAAATACACATAAGGCAGCTCCGCTTCCGCAGCGCGCTGAATGATGTCGATAATGGCATAAGACCCCAATGAGCGCGCTTCGAGGTCTGGATCAAAAAAAGTGTAGATCGCGGACAAACTGTCTTGTAGTTGATCAACCACCGCAACGGCAGCTAACCGGCCGCGAAGACGATATTCGATGAACCGCGCCTCTTCCCGACCCTCAACAAGAAAATTTACGAATTGATCCCGTGAAGGTGGGTACATGTCGCCATCAAAATGCCGGAGCGTAATGTATCGTGCATAGAGAGCCCATACCTCATCATTGTTATTGGGTTGGGTCACCAAGGTTGTGAGATCTTGATTGTGCTTTTGTAAGCGTCGATGACGGCGTCTGGGGGCGAATAGCCTCGTAAGGACTCTGACTGGAACGCAAGCATTGCATGCGGCACACATAGGTTTGTAGATGTGCGGACCGCTCCGCCTAAAACCAATTTGCGAGAGCAAGGTATAGGATCTTGTGTCGATCTTTATCGAAGGGTCGGCAAACACGGTGGTTGCGCTGCGATCAGGGAGGTAGCTGCAGTCGTGGTCCGGCGCCTGAAAAAACTTCAGGTTTTCTAGTCCGCTCATTGTGCGGTCCAAGGGTGGCTCGTTTGCCACGAGGGAAGCCATCCTTTGAGGGATGACCAAGGCTTGGCTCGATGGGGTTCCCTAAGCATTGTTTGGAAGGCGCTACGCGGGATGGGTTTCGCGCCAAGACGCATTAAATGCGGGTTCGGCATCTGACAATCGATGATCCCGACGCCCAGATCCTGACAGAGTCGCGCTAAGTAAGCGAAAGCGACTTTTGATGCGTTGCTGACCAGCGAAAACATCGATTCTCCGCAAAAAATACCATCGAGGGATACCCCATAAAGTCCTCCGACCAATTCAGTATTCTCAAAGCAAGCGATGCAGTGGGCTTTATCCGCCTCAAAAAGAAGCGTGTAAGCCTCAATCATGTCATCGGTGATCCACGTGCCTTGCCCTTGGGACGTCCGGCTACGCTGACATAGCATAATGACCTCGTCAAAATGCAGATCCAGTGCCACCGAGAAATCATTTTTTCGTAGTATTCGCTCGAGACTTTTAGATGCTTTAAAGGTGTCCGGCTCGACAACAGCGCGCTCTGGGGGTGACCACCACAAGATCGGCTGGTCGGCCTCGAACCAAGGGAAAATGCCCATCTGATATGCCAGTAGCAATCGCTCGGGGCGAAGGTCTCCTCCGATCGCCAGCAGGCCTTCGGGTTCGTCAAGAGCAGCTTGAGGGTCTGGAAACCAGAGTCGATGGTCAAGCTGCACGAGTTGATTGGACATGAGGACGCGGGGTTACGCGAGCTCGTCGAGGTATTTTTCAGCGTCGAGTGCCGCCATACAGCCAAAGCCAGCCGAAGTCACCGCTTGTCGATAAATTTGGTCTGCAACATCACCCGCCGCGAAAATGCCTGGAACGCTTGTCGCAGTCGCGCCACCGATTAGCCCGCTAGAGATTTGGATATAGCCATGGGTCATATCGAGCTGGCCATCGAACAATTGCGTATTCGGCGTATGACCAATCGCAATAAAAACGCCCTGTAAATCGATCGAAGTTTTGGTTTTCTCTATCAGATGATTAACAGCAATACCTGTAACGCCCATGTCATCGCCGAGCACTTCATCAAGGGTGGCATTCCAAATTACTTCGATGTTGTCTTTTTCAAGGACCCGGTTTTGCAGTATTTTTTCGCCTCTGAATTTGTCCCGGCGATGTATTAGATAAACTTTTTCGGCGATATTGGACAGATAAAGAGCTTCCTCGAGTGCTGTATTGCCGCCACCGATCACGGCAACCCGCTGCTGGCGATAGAAAAAACCATCACAGGTGGCGCAAGCGCTGACGCCCCGGCCTTTAAAAGCCTCTTCGGAATCAAGTCCGAGGTACTGGGCAGAGGCTCCCGTGGTAATGATGGCTGCATCACAAGTATAGGTCGCTTGATCCCCCTTAAAGACAAAGGGTTTTTGGCTCAGATCACAGGTGTGGATATGGTCATAAATGATTTCAGCCTCAAAGCGTTCGGCGTGCGCCTGCATGCGCTGCATCAGGTCGGGTCCTTGCAAGCCCTCGACATCTCCGGGCCAGTTATCAACATCTGTCGTTGTGGTCAATTGCCCACCGGTTTCGATGCCGGTGATCACGACAGGGTTCAAATTCGCTCGAGCGGCGTAAACTGCGGCTGTAAATCCCGCTGGCCCGGATCCGAGAATGAGTAGTTTCTGATGACGCGATTCCATAGTGGATGGTTTCCTCAAATCTTAGTGTGGCTTAATGCGATGTGCGCTGTTGCACCCCGCGATGGTTTTGGCCTCGGACAGGATCGTCCGTCGGCACTCAGATTCAGTTTGGAGCTTGGGCCGCTCTGGATTACGTGAAGCGCGTGAATGGCTTATGATCTCTGTGACAACATGATTTAGAAATTGACCCGGATTAAGCCTCGTAAAGCCTCTAAAGCATGCTCCTCTGCCGACTGATGAGCGGACGCATTTGAGGTGTGTATTGAAAAGGTGAGCATAGGCTGTGGGAATATTGCCGTACGCAGTGGATGAGCTGGGGACCAGGGATTGTGTGAAGTGATGCAACATTCAGTTCGGTTCAGCTCAAGGTCAAAATAATGACACTGGGTCAGTTTTGCCCAGCGCGGTTTTTCGGATCAGGGCAGCGTAACCGAAAATAGAACCTGCCCTGTGGGGCCTTACTGTAGGGGCCACGTACTAGACTCATGGTAAACCAATCCAGACGGTTCCGGTAGCCGGACGAGTCACCACGGGTGTTTTTGAAGGATTATTTTGACTCAAAGGGCGGTTGGACCCGGGTGACTTTCTGCGGGGGCCTCGGCTAAGATGGTGATCAGGGGTTCTACGGTAAGTTAAAAGGCTGTAGTCACCGATTAGGCGCGCTAGTCGTTGTTTTTAGGGTTCTGGTTGATTTTTGTTTAAAATTGAAAGTGGCGAGCACGCTTTTAAAGCGAAGGGGCCGCGAGATGGATCCGACTTTTAGAAACTGGCGCAGACTTGCTGAGGGGCGCTGGGACCGGGGCGTTCGAGACTAGGTTTGTCATCGCTGTATTCAGAGGTTTCGGCGTCAGACGAAAGCCAAATAAGCGCGAGAAGCATCCCTTGACGCAAGGTGATTAGCGCTTAAAGGTCGAACTTTAACGATCCGTGGATACCAGGAAGGTCGTTAGGCGCTTTAAAATGTTGAGACGAAATGCGTCTTAACGCAAAAAACTAAATGCCAAAAAGGTGAGGGTGTGGCGCAAACCAAAAATAACCGAAATGACGCTGACAACCCATCCGGGTTTTTGGATATTTTAACGCCGCGATTGAAGGAATCGATGATTATCCTTCAGCTGTTGCTAGCGATTCTTCTGGCGGCATCGTTATATAGCTTTAACCCAGCAGACCCTGGCTGGACCTACACAGGCTCCTCCGCGGAGCCGACAAACTGGGTAGGCTCTGCGGGTGCTTGGCTGGCCGATGTGCTGCTGGTGATTTTTGGTATTACCGCCTTTTGCTTTCCCCTACTTCTACTCATTCCTGTTGCTAAGCGATTTGCTAACAAGAGTGACGAGCCCTCGGTTCCGGCTCTGCTGATGGTCCAAGGGGTTGGGTTGATGGTGACGGTCGCTGCCTGTACCGTGCTTTCAGATCTCCATTTCTACCAGCTTGCAGCGGGGCTCCGAGAGGGTAGCGGTGGGGTTCTTGGACAAAGCTTGAGTGCAGTTTTGTTACCTTCTGTAAGCTATGTCGGTTCAACACTGCTCAGCTTGGCCCTTTTGTTATTAGGCGTTACGTTAATGATTGAAATCTCCTGGCTTTCAGTGATTGATCGAGTCGGCCATTGGACCGCCAACAGTGGCGAGCTACTGGGTCAACGAGTAAACCAGTACCGCCAACACCGTGAGCGGGTTAATCAAATCGATGAATCTTCGAAAGCGCGACGGATCGCTCGGGAACAGCTGGCTGAGAAGACTCTGTTGAGAAAGCCCGTCAAGATTACCAAGCGCGTCGAGAAGGTGCCCGAGATCAGTGAGCGCGCTGCACGTGAAAAGCAGGGTAATCTCTTTAAGACTGAGGCCATTGAGGGTTTGCCAGCGCTCAGCATTTTAGATGCTCGGGAAATTCGAGGGAATCGTGGCTATTCAGAGCACGATCTTGAGGCGCTTTCTCGTTTGCTCGAGCTAAAACTCAAGGATTATGGGGTGGATGCTGAAGTTGTGGCGGTATTCCCCGGGCCAGTCATTACTCGATTCGAAATTCAGCCGGCCGCTGGGGTAAAAGTGAGTCGGATTTCAGGGTTAGCTAAAGATTTGGCTCGGTCCTTGGCGGTAATCAGTGTCCGGGTGGTTGAGGTGATTCCGGGTAAGCCGGTCGTTGGGATTGAGATCCCGAACGAAGATCGAGAGATCGTCAGACTGAGTCAAGTGCTTACCTCTCGCGCTTATGATGAATCTGCGTCTCCTTTATCCCTGGCATTGGGGCATGATATTGCGGGTGAGCCAGTCGTCGTTGATCTTGGAAAAATGCCGCACTTGCTGGTTGCCGGTACAACGGGCTCGGGCAAGTCCGTGGGCATTAATGCCATGATTTTGTCGCTCTTGTTCAAAGCTTCTCCGGACGAGGTCCGCTTGATCATGGTCGACCCAAAGATGCTCGAGCTTGCTGTGTATGAAGGGATTCCGCACCTGTTAACCCCTGTGGTTACGGATATGAAAGATGCGGCGAACGCGCTGCGCTGGTGTGTTGCCGAGATGGAGCGGCGTTACCGTCTGATGGCGGCGATGGGTGTACGAAATGTCGGCGGCTTTAACAGAAAAGTAAAGGATGCGGCTAAAGCAGGGTCCCCGATCCCAGACCCACTCTGGCGGCCTGATCCGTTGAGTGAAGACGAATCGCAAACAGCCCCGGATTTAGAGACCCTTCCGTTCATTGTAGTCATCATCGATGAGTTCGCTGACATGATGATGATCGTCGGCAAAAAAGTTGAAGAGTTGATTGCCCGCATCGCCCAAAAAGCACGCGCCGCAGGCATCCACCTCGTGCTCGCAACTCAGCGGCCCTCGGTCGATGTCATTACAGGGTTGATCAAAGCAAACGTGCCGACCCGGATCGCTTTTCAGGTCTCTAGTAAAATTGATTCAAGGACGATTCTTGACCAGGGTGGTGCCGAGCAACTGCTCGGCCACGGCGACATGCTTTACATGCCAGGGGGTACACCAATCCCAGTTCGCGTGCATGGTGCTTTTGTCGATGATGATGAGGTGCATCGTGTTGTGGAGAGTTGGAAGGCGCTGGGGGCACCCAACTACCTTGATGCTATTTTAGACAGTCGTTCAGATTCCGAGCTGTTGCCGGGCAGTGGGTCCGAGGCGCAAGAAGCTGAAGCCGAAGCAGACCCCCTTTATGATGAAGCCGTGGCTTTTGTGACTGACAGTGGACGCGCTTCGATTTCTGCGGTTCAGCGAAAGCTTCGGATTGGCTATAATCGCGCTGCTCGTATGGTTGAAGAGATGGAGCACGCGGGAGTTGTCAGCGCGATGAATTCTAATGGCTCAAGAGAAGTGCTTGCTCATGCACCACCTGATTAGATGTACGGTTTGAAGCCTCAGTCAATCAATACATTTTGTTTGCAGTGGGCTGGGATGATCGCGCTTGCGTTATTGGCTTACAACGCCAAAGCCTCTGGAGTCTCTGCGCTTGATCAGTTGATTAAGCAGCTTAACCAATTTGAGCAGCTCCATTTGAGGTATGAACAGGTTACGCTCGGTGATTCTACTGACTTAACTTCAGGAGAGTTTTTTCTTCAGCGGCCTGCCCAATTTAAGTTGCTGCCAGATGATGATGGTGCAGTGGTGCTTTCGGACGGTAGAACCCTTTGGACCCAAGACGATCTTTTGGCTCAGGTCACCGCGCAACCCCTAGATGCGGTCTCGACATTTTCTCCGGCTCGGCTCATGTTGATGAGCTTGCCTGAAATGGACGCTGCATTTGAGGTGCAATTTTCGGGTGATGATGAGTTTTCGTTTTTGCTCACTCCAAGAGATGAGCGAGAACTTATCCGTAACGTAGGCATTGTGTTTGAGGCGCAAGTGCCGGTGCAAATCACCCTAGTCTCCCGGGCGAACCAGAGCGTGAGGGTTGATTTGACGGTGATTTCGGTCAACCAAACGATCAGCAATGATACGTTCATCGTTGAGATCGGAGACGGCGTTGATTTCGTTGATTATCGATAACCCGGCAGTTACTGCCCGAGCGCCAAGCATAGGCGATGAGGCAGGGGCTGTTTGTGAGCCTTGACCGAGGGGTTGATGAGCCTTTGGCGGCGCGTCTGCGGCCCCAGTCCTTGGCTGAGGTTTCGGGTCAAATCCACCTTTTAGGACACGGCAGGCCTCTGTGGCAACTGATCGAGCAACAGAAACTGCATTCTCTTATCTTATGGGGACCGCCGGGTACTGGCAAAACAACCTTGGCGAGATTGATCGCAGCCCATTGTGATGCGCATTTCATTGCAATTTCGGCGGTCTTGAGCGGGGTCAAAGATATTCGCTCGGCAATCGATGAAGCGCGAGCTGCTATGAGTCAAGGTCGAAAGACGGTGCTGTTTGTCGACGAAGTGCATCGTTTCAATAAAGCCCAGCAGGATGCATTTTTGCCGCATGTGGAAGACGGCACCGTGGTGTTTATTGGCGCGACCACAGAAAACCCCTCCTTTGAACTCAACGCTGCCTTGCTGTCGAGAGCACGGGTCTACGTTTTAAAGCCACTGGCGCTTGAGGAACTGAGCGAGGTGCTTGAGCGCGGGTTTGAGGCTTTAGCCGATCGTGCTGCGTTTGAGGTTGAGGCCGCATCCCTGATGATGATTGCGAAAGCCAGTGATGGTGATGCGAGACTGGCGCTCAACTTGCTTGAGATTGCTTGGACCCATCGCGCGGAGGATTCGCTGGACGGGTCTGATCTGGATGCTATTTTGGGTGACCAAGCCCGGCGATTTGATAAACGCGGCGATGTTTTTTTTGATCAAATATCTGCGCTCCATAAATCTGTACGAGGGTCATCGCCAGATGCTGCGCTGTATTGGCTGGCAAGGATGATTGACGGTGGTTGCGATCCGCTTTATGTCGCTCGCAGGGTCGTTAGAATGGCGACTGAGGACATTGGAAACGCCGATCCCAGAGCCTTGCGGATCGCGCTCGATGCCTGGGACGTTCAGAGGCGACTGGGCTCGCCCGAAGGAGACTTGGCACTCGCTCAAGCCGTAACTTACCTTGCGGTGGCTGCCAAAAGTAATGCGGTCTACGTCGCTTGGCAGAGAGCGCAGTCTCTCGTGAGGGCTGGGGGCTCTGAAGAAGTCCCGATGCATCTTAGGAATGCACCCACAGCGCTGATGAAAGATTTAGGGTATGCATCGACGTATCAATACGCCCACGACTTTGATTCAGGTTTTGTACCGGGCGAGCGTTACTTTCCTCAGACGCTTGAGGATGAAGTGTTTTACGAGCCAAGTGATCGCGGGCTTGAGCTGAAGATCAAAGAAAAACTAGAATTTTTAAGGAAAGCCAATCGTGCCAGTCAATTTCAGCGATACCATCACGAGGGTGGACTTGATGACGCTCAATGAAGTCTGGGTAGGGTCATTGCTTGGAGGAGTTAGAGCATGATTTGGCTGTCGATTGCCAGCGGTGGTGCGGTCGGTGCGATGCTTCGGTTCTATCTGTCCTCCAGTCTGAGCCGATTTGAATTGCAAGGGTTTCCCTGGGGAATCTTCTCGGTCAATATTCTTGGATGCGCCCTGATGGGAATGTTGTATGTCAGCTTGGACCGGTTACAGATCAGCGATGACCTGAGATACTTTTTAACCGTTGGTCTGCTCGGTGCTTTCACGACTTTTTCAACCTTCAGCCTCCAGCTCTATGAACTGCTTATCGAGGGTCGAGTGGGGCTGGCTTTGATGTATGGCGGCGGCAGCCTCGCCGGCTGTCTTGCGGCGCTTGCGCTTGGGGTCTGGCTGGCCCAAACCCTTTGGGGACATTGATTTACACGGTACAAACGGCTACTCTCGCCAGCCAATTATAGATGGCAAGCCGGGTGTGGCTGTATTGAGAGCGGCTTGCCGGGAGGATAGAACATGTTGGACCCCAAATTGATTCGAGGTGATCTGAGCGATCTTGCTGGACATCTTGCCCGACGACAATTTGTTTTGGACGTGGATCAATTGTCGTCCCTCGAGGCCTCGCGCAAGTCTGCCCAAGTTGCGATGGAAACATTGCAAGCAGAGCGAAATAGGGTCTCCAAGGCTGTAGGGCAAGCTAAATCAAGGGGAGAAGATCCGTCGGAGATTTTAGAGGCGGTCTCGGAGCTGGGTCAGCAGCTAGAGGCTGAAAAACACCGGTTTGATGAAGCGTCAAGCGATTTGCAACAATTGCTCCTGGGTCTGCCCAATGTTCCTGATGAAAGTGTTCCGGATGGACACAGCGAAGAGGACAATGTCGAAATCAGGCGATGGGGAACTCCCCGTCAATTCGACTATGAAGTCGCTGACCATGTTACTTTGGGGGAATCTGCGGGGTTAATGAATTTTGATGTCGCGTCGACGATGGCCCAGTCTCGTTTCGTTGCGCTCCGGGGTGAGCTTGCTCAACTTCAGCGCGCGCTCACGCAGTTTATGCTGGATGTCCACGTCAACGAGCACGGCTATGAGGAAGTGTACGTTCCTTTTTTGGTCAATGAAGAAGCGCTCCAAGGAACGGGGCAGCTCCCCAAATTTGGCGAGGATTTGTTTCGGGTTGCTATGGACCGCGCGCTGTATCTGATCCCGACCGCAGAGGTGCCGGTCACAAACCTTATGCGGGATAAAATCCTCCCCCTCGACGATCTCCCGATCAAAATGGTGTGCCATACCCCTTGCTTTCGCAGCGAGGCAGGTAGTTATGGCCGAGATACTCGAGGCATGATTCGACAGCATCAGTTTGAAAAGGTAGAGCTGGTTCAGCTCGTTCCGCCAGAGCAAAGCGATGAGGCGCATGAATCGTTGACGAGTCACGCAGAGGCAATTTTGCAAAAGCTTGAGCTGCCATATCGCGTGGTGAACTTGTGCGCGGGTGACCTGGGAGCATCTTCTAGTAAGACTTACGACCTTGAAGTTTGGTTGCCTGGACAGAGCCAATATCGTGAAATTTCTTCTTGCAGTAATTTCAAGGATTTTCAATCCAGAAGATTACAGGCTCGGTATCGGCTGGAACAAGGTGCCAAACCAGAATTGCTGCACACCCTCAACGGTTCTGGGCTCGCAGTGGGTCGGACTTTGGTTGCGCTTTTGGAGAATTTTCAGGACGCCCAAGGTCAAGTCCTGGTGCCCGATGTGCTCCGGCCTTACCTAGGCGGCAAAACTGTCCTCATGGCGCAGTCCACCCAGTAACCAATCCGCAACGTCGTGTTTGGGGGAGCGAGTCAGCCGCGAGTCATAGGGTGTTTTCGGCCCACGTTACCGACTCTGGGATAGGCTTGATAGCGAAAGGGGGAGGCGCGTCTAAAAGCGGCTGGTGGTTGTCAGCGTGTTCCATCTAGCGCTGATTGGCGCTCAGTCACAGTCACTGGGTTTCGGTAATCCGGCGATTTGAGCCAGATGTCGCCGGGCTCGACCTCCGAACAGTTGCATGAGTGCGATGCTGTTTATTTCTGTCTCCAGGGCTTGCGAAAGCACCTTCATTAGCACACGAGAAGGCGGAGACAGTTTGTGATCTCGATAAAATGTTCGCAGCACGTCGATGACCTGCCAATGCTCAGCCGTTAATTCGATGCCATGGTCTCTGCCGATATCTCGGGCAACCTCAGGGGACCAGTCCATGAGGTCTCGCAAAAAACCCTCCTGATCACGGTCTACCCTCGTCATGTCCAGGTCAGCGTGTGTTGGTTCTGGACAACGAGGCTGACCCATTGCTTGTAGGAGATCAGTTCGACTGTATGAACAGGCGTGATCCCTCGGAGCTCTAAGTCTTCCTTAAGGGCAAGGAGGCCAGCGGGGGGGTTGAATGCCTTGTCCGCCAAACAAAAAACGCCGTCCTCGATGAGGAGCAATTGATCCCCAAAGGCCGTGGATTGGTTGTGACTGGCGAAGGCTTCGGGGGAATTGAAAGTGTGGAGAACCATCAGAAGCAGAGCACACTATCGGCGTTTAGCCAGAGTTTGGAGAGTGCATCTGATTCAACAAGCTCTGGTCTCACACGGAGCGTCTGATGATCCAGACCCTTTTCACGAAATGATGCGGCGCAGCAATAGACTTTATGGATATCAAAGTCGGGCATCGCGCTAAAGCCTGCATTGAATGCCTTGCGCGGAGGTGTTTCATGTAGGGTTTGGGGAATAACCAACTGAAGAACACCTTCTCCAATAAAGACGACACTCACCTCTGCAAAAGCGGAACCGGCGAGAAGAGCATCGAAGGATTCTTGTGCGGTGATGGTACTTCCCGGCCGCTGACTCTGAATAAATAGGAGTTGTTTCATTGGATCAGGCGCCAAAGGTAATGGTTCGGTCTGCGACCAGCGAAGCCTCAATCAGCTGTCCCAATCCGGAAATCGTAAAACCTGATGCAAGGCTATCACCGCGGTGCTCGAATCGCGTGGCCTCTGCAGAATTAACAATGCCGCGCCTCAAACAAGAAGCGATGCAAAGACAAAGATCTAAGTCGTGCGAGCGAGCGAGCATTTGCCACGCTTTGAGGATGTCGAATTCGTCTTGGGGTGGCGACTGAAAGCGGTTCGCAACCAGTACCGCATCCTGATAAAAAAAGACCCGATGGATTGTGTGCCCTCCATCCAAACAAGCCTCCGCAAAGCGATAGGCGGTCCAAAGACTGCTGCTAGTGTGGGGTGAACCATGAATGCTGAGCGCGAAGTTCAAGGAGTGGGAAGGGAAGTAGTCAGCAGCAGTAGACGCCGCCTGCGACCCCGATGAGGTTAATCGCCGGGGTGTGATTGCGACAATGCTGAGATGACTTTAATCGTCTGCGAAGCCAAACAGCGCAAGCAAGTGAATAAAGAGATTGTAGATGGTCAGGTACAGGCTAACGGTTGCCAACACGTAATTGGTTTCCCCGCCGGAAAGAATTCGATGGGTGTCGTAGAGAATGAACCCAGAGAATAGCACGACGGCCATGCTGCTGATGGCGAGGTGCATCCCGGAGATTTGAACACCGAAGAGGCCAGCAACCAGAGAGAAGACCAGAGCTCCAATGAGCACCCAAACTCCAACCGATAAAAAGCCACCCAAAAAGGAAAAATCTTTTTTGCTGATCAAGGTGTAGCCTGAGAGCGTTAGGAAGATAGCTCCGGTTGTACCAAGGGCATGGACAATGACCATGCCTCCTGAAGCCGATTGGAGGTACATGCCGAGGGTTGGGCCAAGAGAGAAACCTAACAGACCAGTGAACGCGAAGACCCACCCGAGAGCCGCGCTGGTATGGGCCACTTTATGGAGGCGCCAGAGGGTAAAAAGACCAGCAAACAAGGCCAGCAGGCCGAACATGGGCGGCGGCGCGAGCATCAGTGAGACGCCTGCAAGCAGGGCACTCCAGGTGACAGTCATGGCGAGCAACATGTAGGTTTGCCGTAGAACTTTATAGCCTTCGATGTTCGCCGATTTCGGGCTCGAGGTTGTGCTTGAAAGAAAGTTTGCGTCAGCCACAATTATCACTCCTTTAGAAAATAGCCGGTCATTCGTTATTGTAAGGTCTTTGTCATCGAATTCAAGATGAGGTCGGTTTTATCGGATGGGATCCCGCCCGGGGGCCTTGGACAGAATCAAGAAAAGGTCTCTAGCAACCGTCATCGCCGCATGCGGCTCGCCAAGACCTCTCTCATTGTGGATTTAAAGGCCGTCATGTACGCGTCCCATGCTTCGGTTTGCTCCTCGCGAAGCACCTTGCGCATCGTTTTGTCGAATTTGGAGAATTGTCGATTTACAGCCCTGGTAACTTTTTTAGGAAGATCCGCACCTCCCTTTCGCAGGGTGCGCTGGATTGCCTCGGGAAGTCCCGACACGCAATCGCTCAGAGCGTCTTTGAATACGGCTTTTTGATGATCGTCCATGTCAACGTCAACAATTAGGGCGAGCTGTTCCGGTTGCATCCATGGCGGTAG
>Ga0315330_10002539_pt1 | contig 12529 bp, 13 predicted proteins | sample M140m34915metaG_FD_203453 | JGI IMG/M metagenome (GOLD analysis project Ga0315330, IMG submission 203453) | Ammonia-oxidizing marine archaeal communities from Monterey Bay, California, United States - M1 40m 34915 | ecosystem: Environmental > Aquatic > Marine > Intertidal zone | place: USA... | reverse complement strand
GTGGTTTAGATTATCTTCTCAAAATATGCGAAAATAGCCTTAGTATTGTAAATGCTAAACAGTATGGAGAATTAATATATGATTTATTCATACGTAGAAAACTAATAAATGTGGGAACGGAACTTATTAATGATTGTTATACAGTAAAAAAAGAAGATAAAGCTTCTAAAATAATAGAACAAACTGAGCAGGAACTCTTTGAGTTGTCAAATGATGATGAAATCAATAGTGGGCCTAGAGTCTTTGAAGACATTCTAACGAATACCCTGGATTATGCAGAAAAAGCTTTTAAGAAAAGTGAAGAAGTTATTGGCCTTAGAACAGGATTGGTTGACTTCGATAAAAAAATAGGTGGTCTTCATAAATCTGATTTAATAATTGTTGCTGGGAGACCATCAATGGGTAAAACAGCGTTTGCGACTAACATGGCTTATAACATTGCTAGCGAAATAAAAGAATCTAAAGAAAAGAAAAATGTTTTATTTTTCTCATTAGAAATGTCTTCAGAACAATTGGCTACAAGAATTATTTCGGAAATTGCAGGACTTTCTTCTGAAAATATAAGAACAGGAAACTTATCTAAAACAGACTTTAACAAATTAATTAAAGGAGGTGAGAGTTTAAAAAACTTGAACTTATTCATTGATGATACTCCTGCGTTATCCATAGCATCCATTAGAACCAGATCTCGAAGACTCAAAAGAAAGTTTGGATTAGATTTAATTGTCTTAGATTATCTACAACTATTATCTAGTGAAACTAGATATAATGATAGTAGAGTTCAAGAAATCTCGGAGATTACCAGAGGGCTTAAGGCTATAGCCAAAGAACTCAACGTTCCAGTAATTGCTTTATCTCAACTATCAAGAAAAGTAGAGGATCGCGAGGAAAAGAGGCCTCAACTTGCTGATTTGAGAGAATCAGGTTCCATTGAACAAGATGCCGACCTTGTAGTTTTCTTATATCGTGAAGAATACTACCTAGCGAGAACAGAACCACAGGAGGGCACTGATAAACATGAAATATGGACAAGTAAAATGGAAAAGGTCCATAATATCGCTGAAGCAATAATCGCTAAAAATAGACATGGTCCAATTTCTAAGGTTAAACTACACTTTAACCCAGCAATAACTAAATTTTCTGATTTAGCTGAATCCTCTTTTTAAATCGCTCTACCTCATGAACGAATCTAAATTAATAATCAACGAAAATTGCTTATTAAAAATCAATCTAGATCTAATTGAATTTAATTATAGCTTGATGCTAAAACAAATTTCAAAGAGTACAATTCTCAGTGCAGTACTAAAATCTAACTCTTATGGTCTTGGGTTGAAGAATATTGCAGAAAAATTAATTTCTTCAGGCTGTAGTTTTTTTTTTTTAAATTCTTTAAATGAAGCAGTTTATATCAGAAAAATTTCACAAGAATCTGAATTATTTTTATTAAACGGTGTGATTGATAAAAGTGATAAAGAGATTAAAAAAATATTTCAACATAAAATATCGCCTGTTATTAATTCAAGAGAAGAACTAGAAAAAATTATTGATTATAAAAAAAGAAGCAAAAACACTCTAAATATCTCACTACATTTTGACACTGGCATCAATAGATTGGGAATAGAAATTTCACTAGTTGAAAAAATTAAAAATTTGTGTGAATTAAATAATTTGAAAATAAAGTGTGTTATGTCTCATTTAATTGCATCAGACGAAAAAACTGCTCTTAATAAAATTCAAAAAGAAAAATTTGATAAAATAATAAAATTTTTTCCCAACTCTATTCATAGTTTATCTAATTCTAATGCAATAATTAAACATAAAGCATTAAATTATGGGATGGTAAGAAGTGGTGGCAATATATTCGGTCTAAATTCAGATTTGTTTAGACCGGTTTTTAGTGTTTTCGCCAAAATTTTACAGATAAAAAGAACAGAAGAGTTAATCAATCATTTTGGATATAATTCAACTTTTAAGGCAAAAAATATTAAAAAGATTGCAATAATTGGGGTAGGTTATGCAGATGGTTACCCAAGAATATTAAGTAATTTAAGTGAAGTTTTTTATATTAAAAAGTTACCAATTATTGGTTCAATTTCTATGGATTATATGATGATCGATATTACAAACCTTAATGATGAAACTATCAAGGTCGGGAATTGGGTTGAGTTACTTGGTGAAAATATAAAAATACAAGATATTGCAAAAAAAAGTAAAACAATACCCTATGAAATTTTAATAAATATTTGTAGTAGAGCTAAAAAACAATATATTGGTTAATCATGGAGAGTTATTTTTTTCTAATTCTTAAATATTTAAAAAAATTAGGTGATTATGTTTTCAATTTTTTTCACAGTATTGGTGATGTCGTTGTTTTTTTTATTGATTTTTTTAAATATCTTATAACCGGAAAATTTTATTTTAAAATATTTATCAGTCAGTTAATCAAGATTGGATTTAATTCATTGCCTGTAGTTGGGCTTACATCAATATTTACAGGAATGGTTTTAGCATTACAATCCTATACTGGTTTCTCAAGATTTTCAGCTGAGAGTGCAATACCAAATGTAGTGGTGCTATCTATAACAAGAGAGTTAGCACCAGTTTTAGCAGGATTGATGGTCTCTGGTAGAGCAGGTGCAGCTATTGCTGCAGAAATAGGTACAATGAAAGTTACAGAACAAATTGATGCACTCAAAACCTTATCAACCAATCCTTTTTGCTACCTAGTAACTCCGAGAATAGTTGCTGGGCTAATATCTTTACCAATCCTTGTCTTAATAGGTGATATAATTGGGGTGCTTGGGGGATATTTAATATGTGTGAATTTACTTAATTTCAATCCTTCAGTTTACCTACAAAATACATATAATTTTGTTCAGTTTATCGATATTTTTTCAGGATTAGTAAAAGCTTGTGTGTTTGGTTTTATTATCACTTTTATTGGATGCTATTTTGGTTTTAATACTAAAGGCGGAGCTCAAGGTGTTGGTCAGTCAACAACATATTCCGTTGTATCTTCTTCTATATTAATCTTACTAATGAATTACATTATTACATCACTTTTTTTTACACTATGACGAATATAAAAATATCAATAAAAAATCTATTTGTAAGATTTGATAAGAAGCAAGTTCTAAGAAATCTCAACCTTAATGTATTTGAGTCAGAATCACTTTCTATAATTGGTGAGTCGGGTTCAGGCAAATCAGTTTTAGCTAAGTGCATCAGTGGCTTAATGAATTTTAATAGTGGATTTATTGGCGTTAAAAACTTTGAAAATATTAAGAATTTAAATCAAGGAGAATTAAATGAACATACATCCAAATTTGGTATTTTGTTCCAAAATGCTGCTTTACTTGATAGTCTAAATATTGAGGAGAATTTGCGTTTTGCTAGTCAAAACATTAATCTCGGAAAAATTCTAAATGAGGTAAGTCTACCCAAGAAAATATTAGATAAATTTCCATCAGAAATATCTGTAGGCGCGCAAAAGAGAATTGGTCTGGCGAGAGCAATCCTGAAAAATCCAGAGGTACTAATTCTTGATGAACCCACAACTGGTCTCGACCCTTTACTCTCAAACCAAATTAATATTCTGATAAGAGATATTGTTAAGAAAAAAAAAATTACTGCCATTACTATTACCCATGACATGTCAAGTGTTAATGAATATGGAGAAAAGGTCGCTTTTTTAAAGAATGGAAAAATTGAATGGTACGGTAATGCGAAAAGAATATATAATGCCAGAAATCAAGAATTAAAAAACTTTATTCAAGGGGTTATATAAATTCAATGTTTGATTTAGTAATTATAGTAATAATAATTCTTTCAGCTTTTTTTGCCTTTGTAAGAGGTTTTTCTTTAGAAATTCTATCCTTATCTGGTTGGTTTATTTCAATTGGTTTGTCTTATTTATATGGTGGAGTTGCAACAAACTATATAAATACACTACTGAATAATCTTATTATATCCTCAGTCATATCCTATACTTTATTTTTCATCTTAATACTAATAATCTTCTCTTTATTAACAAAAAATATTTCATCAATTATTAAAGATTCATTTGTTGGGATTCTGGATAGAAGTTTAGGATTTTTTTATGGTTTAGCCAGAGGTTATTTGCTGATAAGCTTTTGTTATTTTTCCTATGATTATTTTTATAGAGGAGAAAAACCTGACTTCCTAGACAATTCCAAACTAATACCCATAGTGAAAATTACTAATAAAGAAATATTTGAGATTATGAAAATTGATAATGATTATTCAAAAAGATTACGTGATGAAATCGAAGAAAAATCAAACTTCCTTTTTGAAAAAAGTATTGAGTCTAAGCTCAAATTTAAAAATAAAAGTGAGGAAAGTACTTATGAAGACAAAAATAAAAAAGACTTAGAGAATATAATAGAAAATAATATAAACTAGATATGAATTATCTCTTTTCAAAATCTAAACCAAAAGATGAATGTGCTATTTTTGGCGTTTATAATCATGAAAAGTCTGCCGAGTTGAGTGCATTAGGACTTCATGCCTTACAACATAGGGGACAGGACTCGACAGGAATTGTAACAACAGACAAAATTAAATTTTTTGCCCATAGAGGCATGGGTCAGGTTTCAGATGTTTTTTCGGATAATAAGATTTTTAATCATTTAAAGGGTAAAATAGCTATTGGACACAATAGGTATGGAACAACGGGTGAGTCTGCTTTAAAAAATGTTCAACCATTATTCTCAGAATTAAATATTGGTGGAGTCGCAATTGCTCATAACGGTAACCTAACAAATACCAATTATCTTAGAGAAAAATTTATCGGCGAGGGTGCTATTTTTCAATCAACCTCAGATACAGAAGTAATATTACATCTTATTTCACGTTCAAAAGGAAATCTTTTAGATAGATTGATTTATTCTTTACATTCAATAAAGGGGGCATATTCGTTAATTTTAATGACAGAGGACTCACTTATAGCAATTCGAGATCCTTTCGGTATAAGGCCATTAGTAATTGGAAAGTTAAATGATTCATATATTTTTAGCTCTGAAAGTTGCGGACTTGATATAATTGGTGCTGAACTTCTTAGGGATGTAGATCCTGGAGAGATTGTTATTCTTAAAAACAATAAATTGACTTCAATTAAGCCTTTCAACAATACCAATCTAAGACCCTGCCTATTTGAATATATTTATTTTGCTAGGCCTGATAGTATTTTAGATGGAAGAAATGTTTATGAAGTAAGAAAGAAAATTGGTCATCAACTTGCCAAAGAAAATTCCTCAGATAATGAGATAATAGATGTTGTTATCCCAATACCAGATTCTGGGAATGCATCAGCACTTGGTTATGCAGAAAAAATAGGAAAACCATTCGAGTTAGGTATTATTAGAAATCATTATACTGGAAGAACTTTTATTCAGGAAAGTAATTCAATAAGAGACTTAGGAGTTAAATTAAAACATAACCCAAATATAAATTCCTTTAAAAATAAAGATATAGCACTAATTGACGATTCTATTGTTAGGGGAACCACCTCTGTCAAAATAGTTGAAATGTTAAAAAATAGTGGTGCTAAAAAAATTCATATGCGAATTGCTAGCCCTCCTGTAAAATTTCCGTGTTTTTACGGTATAGATACGCCCAATAAAAATGAATTACTTGCTTCCAAATATACAATTGAAGAAGTCGCCAAATATATAGGAGTTGATAGTCTGAAGTTTATATCCTTAAATGGTGTTTATAAAGCTTTAGGGCATAAAGATGGAAGAGATAATAAAAACCCAGCATATACTGATCATTATTTTAGTGGAGACTATCCCGTAGAATTAGTTGATCAAAATTCAGGAACACTTTCATCTCAATTATCGTTGTTAATTGAGAGTAAATAATGAATAGACTACAAAATAAAAATATTATTATTTTTGGTGCAACAGGTCTAATAGGAAAGCATTTGACATCTTCGTTCGCAAGTAAAGGTGCCAATTTGATTGTTCATGGAAGGTCAAATGAAAAATTAAAAATATTAAGTGGTCAAGTTCCAAATGAATTTAAAAAACCTGTATTCCTTCAGAGCGATATTATGTCGGAAAATTTTTATCTGGATATCTTAAAAATTGTATCATTAAAATTTAAACATATAGATATAATGATAAACTTAGTTAGTAGATTTGATGGTCTAAAACCTTTAATCGATCTCTCTCACAAAGAATGGAATGAACTTATGGAAGTCAATTTTAATAGTCACTGGAGAATATTAAAAGAGTTAAATCCATTACTTGGAAAAAACAGTAAATCAAAAGTGATATTTCTTAATAACCAATCTATACAGCGTGGTAAAGCTTATCATAACTCTTTGAGTATATCCATGGGTGCTCTTAATTCATTAGTTCAGACACTTAACCTAGAAAAAAAAAAAATAGGTGTTGAGTTTTTTCTGGTAGAATCAAAAGAATTGTTTGCTGGAGCAACCGAGTTACTGGGAGGTAAAAAAAAATTCAAAAAAAAAGATCTAGATTTTACCATTAATAATATTATGAAAAAATGTTTAGCTTATTAATAATATATTGATTTGACTAAACTATCATACCAGCCATACGCCTCTTTAGTTTCTCTTAAGTAGTCGCCTTCACTGTAATCTAAAGCACTCGAACTACTCCCTAATGAAACTATTTTATTTTTATTTTTATTAAGCTTGTACCATGATGAGATTGAGAATGCTCTTTTAGATGTAGAGAAACTGTAGCAAGTATTCAAAAAAACAGGATCAAGAAAAGGTTTATTAAGAATTCTATTAATTAAATTTAAGGATAAAACCTTAGCTTGACTATTTGCAGAAAAAGCTGATTTTGGCATATCCCACGCATTAATTGAATCACCAACAACAAAAATATTTTTGAAATTTTCTAATTCAAAAGTGACTGGATTTATTGAACACCAACTATCTTTAGAGTTAAGTTCAGATTTACTAATTAAGTCTGACGTTCTTTGATTTGGTATAATATTTATAAAATCACTTTTAAAAATTTCTCCTGAATTTGTTTTTACATATTTTTTTCTTTTGTCATAATATACAACTTGTCCACCTTTAGATCTAGAAACCCATTCTATTGAACCCTTATAAATGTTTTTCCACTCATTTTGAAAGTTTTCTTTTTTAGTGAAAGAATCCTTTGAATCCAGTATTAAAAGTTTAAACTTTTTCTTTTTTCTTTGAAGAAAGTTTGCTAATAAACACGCTCTTTCGTATGGTGCTGGTGGACATCTGTATGGATAATCCGGTGATGATATTATTACAGTAGAGTTGTTCTCTAAATCATTAAGCCTTCTTTTAAAATCTATTATATTCTTTGAACCATCCCAGCAATGAGGAACTATTTCTTTATCTTTGTAATTATAACCTTCTATATCATTTTTAAATCCAACTCCAGGAGATAAAATAAGATAATCATAGTATAATTTAGTGTCGTTATTTAGAACAACAGCTTTTCTAGAGGGCACAACTTTATTTACATAACTATTAACAAACTTTATATTTTTAAATCTTTTATAATCAAATTCATGAACTATTCTTTTGTAACTAATAATATCTGATAGTACTAAATTTGATAATGGACATGTTTGTGTTTTTTTATTTTGTTCAATTAAAACGATATCCATATAATTAGAATAATTTGCCAAGTATTCAAGGCAAGTTGCCCCCCCAATTCCATAACCTATTATAACTACCCTTGGTTTAGCTTTAACTTTTGATTGCAAACCTCTTGGTACAAGCAGATTACTCAAAGCTATAAAGCTTGAATAAAGCCCTATTTTCTTTAAAAATTTCCTTCTCGTACTATTTATTACCATACATCACATCTGCCATCTTCAGAACATCTGATTTGTTAAGAACTTTTGATATCCTAGACATTACCTCACTATCATTTCTAATAATGTAATCATTCATTCTTGTAATAAAATCATTTTTTTCAATCATTTTCAGAGAACTAATATAATCGTTTCCTTCATAGTTCTCACCATGACACGATTTACAATTCTCTAGAATTATAGAAATTTCGATCTCATTGGCTATTGTGACCTTAAGAGATATCAGAAATAAAAATATACTAATTATTTTCATAGGGATTGGTTGATTTTTTAAATATTATTTTAATAGGTAAACCATTCAGATTAAAATTATTTTTTAAATTATTGGATAAATATCTTTTGTAGTGCGTATTTACATAATCCGGATAATTGGTAAATATAAAAAACTTTGGAGGAGCAACATTTATTTGAGTAATGAATTTAAACTTAACTAAACTTCCATTTTTCAAAGGATGGGGGTTTTTATTTATAATACTGTTAAGCCATACATTAAGTTCACTTGTTTTAATTCTATTTTTCCATGCTTTAAGTTGTTTTTCTATAACTGAGTCAAAATCTTTAAAACCATGGTTTTTAAGAGCCGAGACAAAGCAAACACATGAACCTTTTATTTGGGGATTGAGCTCAAAAATATGATTCTCAATTTCTTTTTTTTGAAAATTTAAAGTGTCGGTTTTGTTTACAAGAATCAAAAAACATCTATTCTCACTATAAACTAAGTTTATTATTTTTGAATTTATTCTCTCAAAATAGTCATTTATATCTAAGACAATTACAACCATCTGACATAACCTTATTTTTTTTAAGGTTTGTTGAATAGAAATTTTATTAACCTTTTCATGACTTCTATTTCCTTTCGAAAAGCCAGCAGTGTCAAAAGCTTTAAATTTTAAATGTTTAAAAACTATATCAGACTCCACAGTGTCTCTGGTCATAAATGGCAATTCACTTGTCTGAGATGTTAACTTTTTATTTAGTAGATTAAAGATTGTAGATTTTCCAGTATTAGTTCTTCCAACGATTGCTACTGAAAATTGAGTGCTAACAACTTTTGTATCCTCTTTAATTTCAATATTCTTATATATTTCCCATTTAAGGTCATCAATTCCAATATTATGACTTGCGGAGGTGAAGACTTTGATATCAAAACCATTGATTATATGTTCCTTTTTTTTTTTTATGTCACATTTATTAAGTACTATAATTATTTTCTTATTTAATTTTCTTACTAACTTAATCAAATTGTGATCATCAGTTGTCAAATCATTTTTTAAGTCAATGACTAACAATATAAGGTCACATTGTTGAACAGTATTTAACGTAAATTCACTAATTTGTTTTTCTAGTTTATTATTAGAAAAAGTTAAACCTGGAGAATCTATGATTTCAACAGTTTTCTCCCACAAAGTAATACTTTTCTTTCTTATATCTCTTGTTAATCCTGAAAAATCATCAACTAAAGCAATGTTTTTTTTTACTATCAAATTGAATAATGAAGATTTTCCAACATTTGGTTTTCCAAGAATTATTATTTTGTTTAGCATTTTAACCTAGAACAAAAACAGTACCATTCTTTGAGATTAGAATCACTTCCTCATTTACTTGTACTGGAGACATCACAAACTCCTCATCAAGATTTAGTTTACTAAGAGTCTTGCCAGTAAAAGGTGAAAGAGAAAGAATAGTGCCTGAGGAATTAGCGATTATTAATTTATTTGAAGTTAACAGTGGGCCATACCATCGTATTTCTTCACCTTTTTTATTAGTTTTTAACTGAACAGCCCATAATAGTTTTCCGGAACTATTATCAAGACAAAGAAGCTTGCCAAGTGTATCTATTACGTACAGAGAATCACCTGATATAACCACCTGATTAATAGAAGAAATTTTAAGTTCCCAATCTTTTGAACCATCGTCAAGCTTATAAACTAAAAATTTATCTGAAAAAGTTGGAACATATAACTTTTCATTATAAACTGATAAAGGTGACTGGATATCATTAAGTGCAGATCTAGAAAAGTAGTTACCGGAGTCAATATTGTCAAACCATACCAAAGAACCATCATTCTCATCTAAAACATAAATTTCACCCGATGAGTAAGATAGAGCAATAAAATTTCCAAAGGCAGCCGGTTTTGAACCACCTATTATTGAAACTTCTTCAAGATTACCAATATGAGTCCAAATTAGCTCACCGTTTTCTTGATTGAGACAAAATGTTTGATTATCGTCTGATACAACTATAACTTTATTCTTATAAACTAATGGAGGTCTGGAAAATTGAACAAGAAATTTCTTTATCCAAACTATTTCTCCAGTTAAAGAGTTAATGGAGTAAACATTTCCTAAACCAGTTGTTAATAGTAAGTTTTTATTATCTAGACTCATTCCACCTAGAAAAGAAACCTTTTCAGTTTTTTCATTTTGGAGTTTGATTGTCCAATTTAATTTTCCTGAAGTAAATTTTTTAGATATTAGGTTATAATTTTTATCAGCATAATAAAAATTTATTCCATCATTTATAGGCTGTGCAATTAAGTTAATTCTATCTAATGAAATATCTCCAAGCGATAACTTTCTTTTTAATTTTAATGTTTTTTTACTTTTGAAATGAAAAAGATGATTTTTTTCGTTCTGAAATTGTTGATTCCAATTTTTTATTTCAACTGGCTTATCAATTTGTATCCTCTTATTTGCTTTTACAATTATATCATCTTCAAAATCAAATACATTTACTCTCTTGCCAGGTAATACAGTTTCTTTTTCCTCAAAAATTGAAGTGATATCATTAATCGAGCATCCTAAAATCAGGAAGAGTAAAATGCTTAAAAATGCATTTTTATTTGTCAAACTACTTATCCTCTAAAAGGTTAATGATATTTTTTGCTCTTTGAGCTAAGTCACCAGGTTTAGTGGGAAGATTTACAATAGTTTTAAAAGTTTCAATTGCTTTTTCTCTTTGATTACCCTTGAGATAAATATAACCTTTGATCTCAAGCGCCGATGCTCTCCAGATAAGACTGTTCTCAAGGGGAGTGATTTTTTTTATCAGTTCTTCCTTATTTACCGAATCCAAAGAGTTTAAAACATATAATATTGTGGCTATATCCCTAAAAGATTGATCTACAGCATTTTTCTCTAGGTCCAAATAAATATTCAATCCATCCTCTAGATTACCTCGACCGATTAAAAGCGAGGCTTGTTTCATTTTAGCCATTGTTGCATAACCATCTGAACCCTCATCTACTATTCGTTCAAGAGCTAGTAGAGAGGCATCGATATCTTCCTCATTAGCAAGAACAACCGCTGCTGTAAAATCATCTCCAAGTTTTTGTCTTTTCTTGTTTGTAAAATTTTCCCAAAACACAAAACCAGATGTAAATAAAATTACCCCTAAAGAGACACTGACTACGTATGGAAATATTTTCTTCCAAAGCTTTAGTCGTTTTTCCTCCTTTAGGTCTTCGTCAACTTCCCTTATAAATTCATCAGTCATTTTTACCTATTTTTTTTATTGTAAATATCATATAATTTATAGATATTTATATTCTATCAAATTTAAAATTCAATTTTTATATTTATGAATAATTTAAAATACAAAAAACCGGCTATCTTCGAGAAAGGGGAAATTTATAAAATAATGGAACTTTACTCTAAAAAAATTTCTATCGGTGAGTGGAAGGATTATTCAATAAGCTTTAATAATGAATACGCGATTTTTTCGATCTATCGATCATTAAAATATGGATCCTCTTTTCAAATAAAAAAGATTAGAAGAAGAAAAGTTTACATTTTGACATTTCAAAATAAAACTCTAACCGTATCGAACTCTTTAAATAAAGTTATCAATTTTTTGAAAAAACCTAATTTAAGGCTTATCAAGTAATTTTTTTCTCAATCCTGACGTATAAGTTTTGCTAGAACTTTTTGATAAACGCTGAAAACCCATCACACCATTAAACCAATAGTCTATTTTTCCTGAATCCCATCTTATCTCAAGGTTACCATCTTTAATATCCCATGTTCCAGATTCTCCATTTCCATAATCTGATGTTGCAGTTCCATCCTCATTGATTTCAACAGCGTATTCTGACTGCCATTCATCTAAAGCAATCCATGAACCATGCCAGGATGGACTTGCGATTGAACAAGAAAAAACTAGTAAATGGAATAAAAAGATTAATTTATACATTTTTTCTCTCTTGAAGAACCTTCAAAAGCTTTGACTTTTGATAGTCTGAGTAATTTGACCAATTTGTTATTTCTTCCATAGTTCTAAAACAACCCTCACATAGCTGATTTGAAGGGTTTAATTGACATTTACCAATGCAGGGAGATTTTATCATAACTCTAACTTTAACCCATTTATAACGTATTGAATAGCAAGAGCTCCTAAAATGAGTCCAAATATTCTCTGTATAATATTTAATATTGTCATACTAAATAAATTTCCAACAACTTTTGATAGTAAGATAATCAGGGATGTTAAAAATAAACTTAGTATGATTGGTGATATTTGAAAATAAAAACTTTTTAAAGTGTAATCGAAGTTCTTTGAAATCAGAACAGCTAAGGTTATTGCTGATGGACCTGCTATTAGTGGGATTGATAAAGGAAAAACAGCTATTCCATCAATAGGATTATCTTCTAAAAGATTATCAGTTAGGTT
>Ga0315330_10002538_pt1 | contig 12530 bp, 16 predicted proteins | sample M140m34915metaG_FD_203453 | JGI IMG/M metagenome (GOLD analysis project Ga0315330, IMG submission 203453) | Ammonia-oxidizing marine archaeal communities from Monterey Bay, California, United States - M1 40m 34915 | ecosystem: Environmental > Aquatic > Marine > Intertidal zone | place: USA... | reverse complement strand
AAAAACAGCCTTGCTTTGGTATTTAAATGCTAATACTGAAAATGGAGCGATTCGATGGGAAGAGTTTGTTGCCTTAGGGGAAAAACATAACATCCCAACCTTTATTGACTGTGCAGCGGATGTCCCTCCTGTTTCTAATTTGTTCCGTTTTACCAAAATGGGCTTTGATATGGTGGCGTTCTCAGGAGGTAAAGGTCTAAGAGGACCACAAAGTGCAGGACTCTTGCTAGGAAAAAGAAAGTATATAGAAGCTGCACGTATGCATACCCCTCCTAGAGGAGAAACTATAGGCAGAGGGATGAAAGTAAACAAAGAAGAAGTCTTGGGGATGTTAGTTGCTCTGGAGATGTATTTACAAAAAGACCATGAAAAAGAGTGGAAGCTTTGGGAAGATCAAATTGATTTAATTAGCAACCGTGCTAAAACCGTAGCCGGGGTACGTACAGAAATTCATGTGCCTAAACACGCCAATCATGTGCCTAGTTTACGTATTCGATGGGATCAAAATAAGGTTAAAATAACCCCTAATGAGGCTCGAAAACAGCTTCGAGAAGGACATCCATCAATACAAACTGTCGGCAATAATGAAAGTATTGGAATTACCACTTGGATGATGGTTCCAGGACAGGAACGAATCGTTGCCAAAAGACTTCAAGAAATTCTAAGAAACGCTACTTAAATTTCTTAAAGAACCACAATTTCGTCAGCGTACAAAGAGGCTGGTTTCCCTGCATTAATGTACCATGGGGGCTCCTGAGAACTCGCGTTTTTGGGAATCACAATTTTGACATTTGTTCTTCCTTCAAAAAGTAATTCTTTTAATGCCTTAGTCTCTCCAGAACATGCGTAATGAGGAAGTGTAGCTATTCCTCCTAAAGCAAGGCCTGAAGTTTTTAGAAATGCAGCTCTTGAAAGACGACTTTTTCTACTCATAGTGACTTATTTTATTCTAAATCCTATAAGGTTAAGTAAATTATAAGCTAATTCCATTTGTCCCATCAAGGTAATTGTTTTTTTTATTTGGTAAATAATCCCTAATTCCTCTTCATCGTTTTTAGTTTCCCCCAGAGCAAAACAATTTTTGTAAGCCGTGATAAATGTTTTTATTTTAGAAATTTTAAATAAACCCTTCATGAAAAAACTGTGTTTGCTTCCGATAGTATTTTTTACCTTGCTTTCCTGTGAGAAAGAAAGTCAACCTCCAGTGCTCATTCCAAGCACCCCCAATGAGGATACAACTTCTATAAACCAAGACATCACTTAAGACTTGAAAGTTCTCTTATTTTAGATGAATCGGTTTACTTCAAATCAATCTTAAAATGGGAGCTACAATTATTAGTGCCATCAATTTTAGGGTGGAAATTGAATAGGCTTAGTTTATTTATTCTCATGTTCACAATAAAACAGGGTGTTTTCATACTACTTGTCTAAAAGAGCGCTTTCAACTGTGGCTTTAAATTCATTCGCATATTGGGTTTGAGAATTAAATAGTTGAGTATAACAGATTACTATTAGATTATCTGTTGGATTGATCCAAAAAGAGGTTGAAGCAGCTCCTCCCCAATGATATTCCCCATTTTTTGGATTTACGGTACCCGAAAGTCCGTGTGCCATTGTGGTCATGGATTTCAATTCTTCTGAAAATTGATTGGTCATGATTAGGCTCACTGATTTTTCCGATAGTATTCTTTTCCCATTTAAAGTCCCTTTATTGAGAAGCATTCTACAAAATTTTTCATAGTCTGTCATTGACGATATTAGTCCGGCTCCTCCCAATAAAAGTTTGGGTGGTGCGTCACCGTCTATTTTTTTAGTGATGTCTGGGTCATCTAGTAGTTGAAGTTGCTTGTTTTCATCAAGAAAGTACAAGGCAGCAAGATGACTCTTGTTCTCTTTGGGAACATAGAATTTAGTGTTTCCCATGTTAAGAGGATCAAATATTACCGTTTTAAAATAGGCGTCTAATTTCATCCCAGACACACGCTCTACTATAAATCCGGCTACATCAATCCCTAAGCCATAATTGTAACGGGTTCCTGGTTGAAATTTTAAAGGAATCGTAGCAAGATCTTTTGTCATCTCTTCTAGGGTCCAGTTTTGTCTCATATGTTGGCGGACAGCATAAATTGAATCTGTATAACTTGGTTCCCAACCATAGGGAATTCCAGAAGTATGTGTTAACAAATGTCTTATGGTCATTGGTTTTTTTTGAGGTTCAGTACTGTGTTTACCCTCCTTATTTTTATAGACTTGGGTTGTAGAAAATTCAGGGATGTATTTTGAAACTTCATCGTCCAAGGTCAATTTCCCTTGATCATAGAGCGTCATTATCGCTACTGCAGTTATTGGTTTTGTCATGGAAAAAATTCGATATAACGAGTTTTCATCAACTGGCTTTTTTTCTTTAATGTCGATATAGCCATAAGTATCGTTGTAGATCGTTTTCCCATCTTTGATAATTCTTACAAAGGTCCCAGGTAGTTTGCCTTGATCTACATGTTTGTGCAATCGTTGTGTCGCAACTTTTAATGAATCTGAGGATAGGCCTACCGCTTCTAGTGTGACGCTCTTAGATTGACAAGAACTGAAAAGTATCAGTCCTATAAGGCTAATTAGGAGCTTAGTTATTTTGTTTTTCATCTAGATTAAAATTTGAATTTAGTTCCATTTGATTTCTTGATGAGCCAAGGTAATAAAAACGCGTAGATTGGTTTCTAAAGTAACGTTTTAATGAGAAGAGATGGGTAAATGAAATAAAAAAACCCTCCATGTGGGAGGGTTTAATTAAAATATGTTGTTTTAGAAATCCATCACTCTTATCGAAAGTGTAGTATTGACAAGTTTACGTACCCCCGATACTTTTTTAGAAAACTCTGCAAATAAGGGGTCTGACATCATTTTTTTAGTTCTTGACAGCGCTGTTTCAACATCAGGAGCACCTACCCAAACAAAATGTGAAAACTCAGCTGTTTTCCCTACGATTGGAAAAGCCAAGCCATAAGAATTCTTATCAAAGCCAATTTTTTTAGCCATTTTTTGAGAAAAGCTTTTAAACTCCTTGAGGTAAGTTGCTGAATCACTTACATCCATCTGATAAAGCATAAAGGCATTGTCATTGGCCCAATCTTGCCCATTATACCAAATGGGAGTATTCAGCGACTGAGAAACATTATGCGTAAACTTCCCAAGCTTTTCTCCAAACAATTGTGCATCCACAGACATTGCCCAAGAATTAAAAAATTGAGCAAACGCTTTTTCATTTGGGAAACAAAATTGCACTGAGTGGGTTGCTTGATTTGTCCCGTTAAATTGGTATGCAAAAAGGGATTTTGTTCCCTGAATATTTTTCCCCCATCCAGTCTCCATCATACCTTTTAAGGTAGAAACAACCATTTCTGGTTCTTTAGCTTCGAAATCGAAAAAAATACAATATTGTGCGTTTAAGGAAACAGTACTTAGTAATAATAAGGATAATAATAGTTTTTTCATTTTAATTGCTTTATGGTTAATAATTAACAATATACGAATAAGTTGCTCAATTAAATATGTAGGGTGTCTTGATAAATATGTAACCCTTCCTTTTATTCTTGTTTGTATTTTTTATCGGAGCCCGTGAGATAAATCTAAAATTAGCTCTTAAATAAAACTGGGTTTAAAGGTGAGTTAACGGTTTGACCAACCTTTACTCCAGGACACCATGTTTCCCAATCTTTTTGTTGGCCATCGTTTTCTGGGGCTTTCAACTTAATTTCATGGTCCATATAAATTATGGTCATGACTTTCCGAACGTCATCTGTGGTATTCGCTCCTGCTCGGTGAAAGATCCACCCCGAGTGGAAGCTTACTTCTCCGAGGTCAAAAGGCTCAATAGTATGGGGAAAGTCTGTTACTCTTAGTCGTTCTCCAATTAAATCTTCACTTTCGTCACTGATGGATAATGCCCTTCCCTCTTGAATTTGATGACTCCCGGCGCTGAATTCAAGTGGCCCCATTTCCAATGGTGTTGCTTGGAGAGGGATCCAAGCAGTAATTGTTTTGTCACATGACAAAGGCCAATAGTATTGATCCGCATGCCAAGGGGTTATGCCTCCTCCACTTTCTTTAAATAATGCTTGGTCATGATATAAGCGTACCCCAGAAACTCCCATCAATTCTGCTGCAACTCCGGCCAAACGCGCACTAAAAATGAGCCTTTTTATTTCAGGATCTTCACGCCATAAATTAAATAATTGTAAAAAGGCCTTCCCATAAGTATCGCGCTGTTCTAAAGGGTTAGAATCGGGCATCATTTCCGCTACTTTTGCCGATATCCGAGTATTGAAATAGGACACTACCTCTTTGGGTAGAAGCTCTTTGATTTTAATGTAAGCGTGTTCTCGGTAAAATTCAATTTGAGATTCAGATAATGGAAATACTGTTTTTAAAAGCACATCAATATTCTTTTTGTCTCTACTGTTAGAAAACTTTGAATTTACCATGTCTTAAAAAAAATTATTGAGCTTATTTTTCACTTTTTTTATTCTAACAACACCCCTAAAAAAAGAAATCAAAGTCACGAACTTTGGGATTAATTGATTCGTGATACATTCGGATTTTAATTAACTCTATTTGGAGTTAAAGAAAAACCCTCCGTTTGAAGGGTTGTTAAAGTTATCTAGTTATTGACCAGCCAGTTTGTCTCAATATTAACTCGTTTTCTGTCATATCCCCTGAAGTTAAAACCTTTCCATTTTGATCAAACTCAATTCTTGTTATTGTAATCGCTTCAGCTTCAAGACCTGAAACAGTATCTAAAAATTTATCCCAAGTCCTTACGTAAACAATTCTTTGAGAGTTGTCTGCTACAACTTCACGTATCTCATATCCAAGTGAATTTTCCCCCCAAGTTTCTGCATCAGCACTTGAGATATTTTGAACGATTTGCTCTTTTGAATATTTTGGTACAACTATTCCTCTTTCAACTGTAATTGAAATTTCTTTATCATTTCTCATGATGGATGCGGTAACTGGAATCCCTGGCTTTCCTCTAAAAGAAAGACTCCCGTTTTGAATTGACTCTTCTGTTACTGATACTCCATTAACGGCAATAAATTTATCTCCAACTTGAAGCACAGATGATGCTGGACTATCTTTAATTACATTGGTTACTACCATTCCATCTGTTTTCATAGCATCGGCATTGAAATTAAATCCAAATCCAATATATCGAGCACCGATATTATAGCCCTGATCACTCATGTTTTCAGAAACCATTTTTAAAGCAGCATCTTTACCCTCGTAAGATGAAATCACCCATCTTTCTGCTAAATCAGCAAGATTATTTGTTTTAGAAGTTGGATTACAAGAGGCAAAAATCAAAGTTAGTGCAACTATAAAAGGACTTATAAATTTTGTTTTCATTTTATTTTGAATGATTTATGATTAATAATACCTCCAAGATAAGGAAAGAGATTAGATTCCTAGCCCTTTTCTACAAATTCTGAATACTAACCCCAACAAAACACTTAGAAGATTTTTAGGTATGTATGGAAATTTGTTCAGAATTCTTTTTTTTAAGAAAACGTCGATAAATACTAAAACGGATTAGAAGTTAATCTTTTCCCTTCTAATTTTACATGACTATTTTTTACAGAGTATGAAGCAATCTTACATAAAGAAAATGCGATCAATCTAAATAAACGAGAGCCTAATAGAGAATTTGAATTGTTTGAAAACTGCCGACACTTTGTTTACTAGTACGATTATCCTAAATTGAAAAGCTTGATCCGATCATGGGTCGAAAACATAAATAAAGCACCTCTTTAATCTAACACAACTACTCGTCTTATCTAAATTTTTCTAGTTGCCAATATGTTGTTTTTGAATACGTTTTGTATATCCAAAGCATTCTCAATACCTTAGTTGTCTTATTATTTATAAATCAATTAAAATGAATGTCAAAACTATTTTTAAAATCAACATCCTTTTAATTTTTCTTCAAGGATTACCTTTATTTATTTCGTGGTTCTCACCAGAATTTAAGCAAATATTATTGAGTGATGTTTTTGGGAACAATCCTTCTAGCGATACTATTTTGATGTTTGATCAATTTGCTCTTGTTTTAGGTCTTGTCATTATAGGAATTATTTCAATGTTATATGGTTCCCTTTCTTTTAACGACTTAGGGGTTTTAAAGAGATTATCTTTTCTTTATTTTGCCTTAGCAGGTTTTTTTGCACTTCCCGATTTAATCAGTTTAATTAAAGGCGAACCAACAGCGCCACTACCAGTAATAATCTTAGGATTAATTGGTGCCGGATTGTTTTACTATGGCTCGAAGAAGGGTACGCTTTAAAAACACCAAATAGAGATAGTAAAAAATTTTATTACACAAGTTTATCTAATTATTATAATGAAAACACCACTTCTTTTTTTTCTGTTGATTCTAAATCAAACTTTTGCTCAATGGGAGATTAAAATAAATAAAAACGAAAAAAAAATCAGTGCAATTGGAGAAGTAGTGTTTAGCGTTCATACTCATGATTCAATTGTTTTAAATGTATCTAAATCAAAATTGCTAGGTTTAGATTTTGCATTAGAAGGAGATTATTTTAAAAAGTCAAAAAAATATTATGTGTTATTTGAAATTGATGGAAGAAAAATTAAGGTTTTAAGTTCAGTAATTGAAAAAGGAAAACTAAGGGTTTCAAAATTTATTGATCTCGTTAGTAGAGAAAAATATGAAGTCCAAGACTTTTTGAAAACTCTTAAGAGAGGTGCAGAATGCGTTTTAACAATAAAATCAGATTCGAGTGTTATTCAGGGTTGTAATAAATTGATCGGAAGCGAAAATGCAATAAATAGTGTGCTTAGAAGTAACTATCCTTAATTGGCTTATTTATTGTTGAATTAAAATCTAATTACGTTTATTAAGACATCTAATCGTTATTCATCCCTAAGTTTTTATAATGAAAAGCTGATTAAAATGAAGGATTAATAGTTGCTTTCATTTAGATGTTTCATTATTTACTAGAGTTTTCATTTGTTTTCTTGAATCTATCAAAGTTAACATTTCAGTACCTGAAAATTTTAAAAATAGAAGATTTAGAAATTAAACTTTTAAAACATCTCATTCCCTCTTCGGGTGACAGCTATTTGTCCACTGGGAATACCAAGGGCATAGGCGGCATTTAGACCAAACTTGATACTCCACCTTTAATATTTCCTGCCAAAAAAGATTTAGTTTTCAGCACTATGTAATTCAAAATATTTAACTGCTGCTTTTTTCTTTAAAAGGTCTACATCCCAAATCACAAAGTTTAAAGCTCCATTATTTATTGCATCAGTAAAATAAAATTTAACATTTGCACCCGTTCTTTTCCAAGTACCTTTAAGAGGAGTTGTTATTAGAGTTCCGTTTTCTAAAATAGTTCTTCCATGACCGTCAAGAGTACCACTATTTTTTGAGGTATTAATTGAAGTTAATTTAAAGGCAACATAAACACTTCCATATCCACTTATTTGACCCTCAAATGTCATATCAGAATACCCCTCTCCAGGGATAATTGTAATTATATCTAGAACACCACCTCCTTTTGGACTAGTTAAATCTTGGCTAAAAGCGAATCCTGTGAAGAAAACTGAAAATAAAAGTAACATTACTCTTTTTCTCATTTTAATTTATTTATGATTAATATTCCACAATATACAAATTAGCCCCTGAACTTAATTAAGAAGATATACCGATCATTTAAGTTAATTACAAATTTTTAAAAAGTTTACTAATTTTAAATGTAACGTTTGCGTGTCTTAATTGAAAAGGTTACGTTTGCGTTACATTAATTAAAAAAACAACCAATGGATCAAAATATTATAATACCAATTTTTGGAATGCTAACCGGAATCATAATACCAATTGCTGTATTTATTTGGCAATATTATGAGGGGAAGGGAAAGAGAGAAACAGTTCTGGAAATATCTAAAAACCTAAACGACGCTGCTAAAGTGGAGGAATTATTGAGCATTTTTGATGAAAGAAAAAAAGAACCCATCGATTATCGCAGAGGGGGGGTAATAACACTTTTTGTTGGAATTGGTATTAGTCTTCTAGGGTATTTTGCAATGGGGTCTTTCTTTAAAGCAGCTGGGTTTCTGGTAGGGATGATAGGAGTTGGAATTTTAATTGCTGGATATTTATACCCAAACACAGGAAAAGAACTCACGAACGCTGTTGAAGAATATGAAAAGAAATAATTATGGGCAAAAACCATAAAAAACTATTAAATAATCTAGAACAATTTAGAGGATATTCTAAACTAACTCAACAAGAATTGTCAATTAAGGCTGAAGTTTCAAGAAAAAGTATAAATGCTATTGAGAACGGAGTATATGTTCCGTCAACTGTACTCGCTCTAAAAATTGCAAAAACTCTAAATTGTAAAGTAGAAGATTTATTTATGCTGCCTTAAATTACGATACAGCCTTGTTTTGCTTTTAGATTTATTCATAAAAATTAATGGTGTTGCCAGTATTACCTAATTCCACTAATTTTAGAAAGTTCTATGAATCTAAAATTTACAACAACTCTAATCGGTGTTTTTCTTTTTGAGCTTAATAATGAAGATATGCCAATGATTTAGTTATTCTGGCTTTTCAATACTTTCTAATCTCCTTTTCTTCTTTATTTCCCATCTGCCAGTATTTTTTACACTAGCGTCTTTGTCTGCTTCTGCAGCAAAAGGATAATGGTTGTGAAAAGGAATATTAGAAAATAATTCAGCACAAAAAGGACCTAAATTTGAACCATATTCAAAATCAAATGTTGCTTTATTGCCTTTATTAACAAAGTTGTAAATGTTTACAATTTCATCTCCTATAAAATAATTGGAGTTTTGTGTTGTATACGAATGTTTGGCAGTAAATGAGTCACTAATACCATCTACAATAACATCAAACTTTACAATGGCAGATTCATCTGATGTAAATTCAATATAATCGACAGTACATACAAACTGGGCTTCAACAACTTCATCATTGTTGGAGGAACAGCCTAATAATATTAAACATATAATTACTACCATTTTCTTCATATAATAAATATACTTATTTTATTGTTTAGATTTAGTTAATTCTTAAACCAAGTTAATCACTAAGGAAGTCATAACCCTTTAAACTTGATGAAGAGGATATGCCGATGATTTTTATTTTAAGTTTTGGTATGCATAAAGAAACAAAGCTGATTAAAGGGCTAGATAAATTTACTTTATGCAGAATTGGGGATTTAATAAGTTACTTGAAGTAAAAAAGAATAGTGGGTTGAAACTTACAAACAAACAAAATTAATAATCAAATAAAAAAACATTCACTACAACCCACTATTTTAAAAAAGTGGGAGTGGATATGAGGTTTACGTTCTTTCTACATCTTCAACTTCATTACCTCACTCCCAATTATAGATAAATAATGAATAAATATCAATGTAAACTATTTAGTAATCAATTGCATGACACACTTAAATCTTATAATTATATAATGAAAAACTATTCAAATTATTCATTTGCAGTACCGAATCTCTAGGAAGAAACCTTTCTTAAAAATATTGATGGATTAACGCTAGACTTAATAAAGAGGATCAACCAAAGATTTAATTATTTAAAATTTATCAATAATTGACTTATTTCCTTTCTTATCTAAAGCAACAAAAACAATAAAGCATTCACAATTTTTCTTTGTTTTATCTTTAATTAAGTTTATACTAGACACATCAACTTTTATTCTTAATGAAGTATTACCGATTTTGATTATCTCTGCGTCAAGTTTAACAAGGTCTCCAATATGAATAGGTTTTAAAAATTCAATATCATCAACGAATTTTGTCACACAATATTTTTTAGAATATTTAACGGCTAATGCGTAACCAATTTCGTCAATCCATTTCATGACCTTTCCCCCATGAACATAACCACTAAAGTTAGCATCATTAGGTTCGGCTAAAAAAGACATTGACAATTTTGTATCCATATTACTCATAAAAAATCAAAGAAATAAATGCAAATTGGATGAAATCTTATTTATTATATGCTAGTTTATGGTTAGCTTTTTACAATATACGAATTACTCCCTGAACTTAATTAAATCGATGTGCGGTGATTGAATTTTTTGTTGCTAAACTTTTGTAAAATATGGGACACTTGGGTTACCCAAAAATATATTTGTTAAATTATTTGACCCAAAATTATTGCTAAAAATGACATTAGCTTCAAAAGGTTCATCTGCATAATTTGATGAAAGTCCCGTTTGCAATGGATCAAGGATATTATTCTCTAAACACTTATTTCTATGGTTACAAATTGAAGCATCTATATCAATTCTATAATCTTTGGCTGTTAAATTGAAATCCTGAATTAGTAATGGTGTTAAATTAGTCCAACTTCCCCGTCACCCTAAAATACAGTCAGGATATCATGCAGGCTTTTAAATAATATTCTTGAATGAAAAATAAATGTTAAGTCTTTTTTCAACATTATCTACTTCATAAACAGTGGTGCTCCAAGTACCGATTATAGGACCTGCTAATTCCTCAGTTGTACAGGCAAAAAATAAAACCTCAATAAATGTGGTTAAAAACTTTTACAAGGGACTGATTCAAATTTTAGGATAGTAAGACTTTGTGATTTCTGTAGTTTTTTCTCCTGTATGTTTGATTCCAAGAGGTTCAAAAAGTAAAATCCAAGTTTCTCCTGCAGCTCTTGGACGATGCTCAACTCCTTTTGGTACAACCAGAAGTTCCCCAGGGGATAAATGGACTTTTTTATCTCGAAATTCTATTGTAAGTTTTCCTTTAACAACGTAAAATAGTTCATCCTCTTTTTCATGAGCGTGCCAAATAAATTCTCCTTGTACTTTTGCCAATAGAACTTGCTGTCCATTGAGCTCTGCAATACTATGCGGACTCCACTTTTCATTAAACTTTTTGTACTTATCATTGAGATTTATTGCTTCCATATAGTTATCGATTTAAACAAAATTTACTTCTCGTAAATTCAATTAAAATTTTATCATTAAACTCATCTACAGCATCAACAGAATTCCAGTTTTGACTAAAATTATTGACTGAGAAAAAATTAATATTGGCCTTTCTATAATCTAATTTCAGACCCAGTTTATGAATTATATTATCCTAACTTGCTTAATCCTTTTGTCAAAATCATTCTTGCTTGTTTCAAAAACTGATGATTTTATTTTCAAACTTCTTTGAATTTTATATTCAAGATGATTAATAGTTTTTTGAGTCTTTTTAATATTTGACTCATATGATAAATTAAAGTCTAATAAAATTGTGATTTCAGGATAGGTCAAATCTTTGGGGTAGATATCCATTAACTTATCCTTTAACTTCTTTTCAATTTCGTCAAGCTCTGAATCCAATCCTTTTTTATTTTTTATTAAATCATAAATGCTCTTTTTTCTGAAGAAAAAGGCAACATAGATTATAATTAAAATTGAAATAATTGCCCCTAGAGCATAGTATGCATAATACTTCTTCTTGTGTAAATTGTAGGTGCTGAATTTTTCACCTAAAAGATCGTATTTGTTTATCACAGCAAAGTTTAGTTTGTTAATAGAATTATTTTCAAAAGCAACAAAAAACTCTTTGTTCACCTCATTGTATATCATTCTCCTTCTATTTTCAATAATGTTATTATGGATATCGTATACTCTAAGCTCATCATTTATAAAATCTATTTCAGTAAAATAATTTCTATTGATAAGTGAGGCTTCAGGATAGTTTGGAATTATTTGACCAGTTTTTTTTTGATTAAAATCCATAATTCTTTTATCAAGTTCGTTGACTTCGGTCCAATTAAGAGTTTTAAAATCAAATTTGACTGTTTTATAGTTATAGAATTCAATTCCACTTCGATTTTGAGTTCCAAGTGTTGTATATAATACATCCTCTATTGAATCATATTTACTCAGACGTGAAGTATTGCTTACAGGATTAAGGTTTTTCTGTTTTACAAAAGACCACTCTTTTGAATTAGTGTCAAAATAAACTATATTGTTTTTTGATGAATAGAAACCGTAGCCACCATAAGAATGTATAACACCCTTTCTCATAAAATTAAAAGAAGAATATCTTGATTTCCATTCAAACGAATTATCGATTGGAAAAACTGTGTCTTTATCTGTTTTATAGACTTTACCAAGTCCTTTAATTATCAAGTAAGTTTTTTCTTTGTCCTTAAGCTCCTCTAAGTCGTATGATTCTAGTTTAAAAGAGTGTTTCCTAGAAGACCATCCACTTTGATTATTATATGAATAAAGAGAATCAGCTGTAAGAATAAAATTTGTATCATCAATTGAGTACAAAGTAAATTCGGCTTGACGAGCTAATTCTGGTCCATCATAAACTCCTTGAAGATTTAGTGAGATAAATAAGCTGACAACAAATAAAAACATAAACAAAAATAGTGTTTATTTAATTTAATAATACTGTAAGGATAGTGTAAGGAATAGTTTTAGTATATATTTAGAAGAATTTAAGCTTA
>Ga0315330_10002536_pt1 | contig 12532 bp, 15 predicted proteins | sample M140m34915metaG_FD_203453 | JGI IMG/M metagenome (GOLD analysis project Ga0315330, IMG submission 203453) | Ammonia-oxidizing marine archaeal communities from Monterey Bay, California, United States - M1 40m 34915 | ecosystem: Environmental > Aquatic > Marine > Intertidal zone | place: USA... | reverse complement strand
AAGTCGAACTTCTATAAGCCCAACTTCGAAATTAAGTGAAATTGTGACTTTAAGTCGAGCTTTGAAGAACGATGACTGTTTTTGCCGGCCGACGGCTCAATGCAAAACGATCTTCCGGCGAGTCCGATCTAGAGCTTGCCGGTGACCAGAATCACAAGGTAGCCCGCAGTCACCACAATGGGAATCACGGTGCCCAAGGTGCCGATTAGCCGGCCTGCAGTTACGCCAGAGTTTGCCATCAGGGCGAGCGCGTGGGCGAGTCGAGCCGCCACAACCACGGCGCCTAAGATCGCGACCCAGAGTCCGCTGCCAATGATCAGCTCGAGCAGCAATAGGCCAACGAGAAAGGTCGGGACATTCTCTATGAAATTCCCATGGGCTCGAATTTTTCGCTCGAGGGCATCGCTGTCTCCATGACCGATGAAAATCCCGAGGTCACCGCGTGTCTTGATGACGGAAAACATCAACGCGACTTGTATCAGCATTAAGCACGCTGCGCTGAGTGCTGTGTAAAGCGGCAATTGTGAGATGGTAGATTCCATAATGCGTCTCGCTCTGTTGAGGGTTCCTGGCGAGGCTAACAGATCAAGCGATGGCAGTGAAGGTCATGGTTGACAAGGCCTTTGGAATTAAAAGTTTTTAACGTCACAATTTTACTTCTAAAAAGTAGGTCGAGATCCCGGGGGGGCACGCAGTGGTTTTATGTGTCGTGGGTTAAGTGCTCGCCTTCGAGCATCAGGGGTTATAATCTGATCCAGGAACTTTGACGATTTGCCCGACTGAGTGACGGAGAGAGTGATTGATTCATCATCAGGGGCACGCTTACCGGTTCAGGTTGTCTACAATTGTCACGCCCCGGGGGAGTTATTATGTTGGAGCCCACAGAAAACCCTAATTCAGCTTGGATGGTTGATCCACCCAGGGTTTTGCGATTCCTCATGGCGAGAATAATGGGCCGGGTCGCCAACACGCGGCAGATACAACGCAAACGGGAGGTTTTTGAACGGCAGCGGCGCGCAGGGCAGCAGGCTCACGAGATTGAATATTTCCATCAGTTGGATGATCCCTACTCGCACTTGATGGCCCAGGTTATAGCCAGGTTCAGCGAGCAATACGATGTTCAGATTGTCCCGCATCTCATTCGGGCGACGGGTGGTAAAAATCAGCCAGAGGCAAAAAAGTTAGCCCATTGGGCACGCCGAGATGCGGAGCTGATAGCGCCGCATTACGGGCTGACATTCCCGTCAAGTGCTGGCGTTGTTCCCGATCCGGCTGAGGTAAAATCAGCTGCTCAGGCCCTGGCTGGATTGGATGCGAAGGACTTCATTACAGCGGTGCGGGGTATCAGTGATGATCTATGGGCTGGGCTTCCCATTGAGCATGCTGAACCGATTGAGGCGGTCGAACAGGCACTGGAGAGTGGCTCAAACCGATTGAAGACCTTGGGTCATTATTCCGGGGCAACTCTCTATTACGGCGGAGAGTGGTATTGGGGGGTGGATCGGCTGTTTCATCTGGAGCAAAGACTTCGAGATTTGGGAGCTTGTCACGCCCCCGAGACGCCTTATTTAGTGCCCCGGCCTTCCTTGAACGTTGAGGGCATTGATGCCTCTGGTTTGGCGTTGCACTTTTTCCCCTCGTTGAACAGTCCTTATACCGCGATCATTTTTGATCGGACCGTTAAACTCACCAAAGCCTGCAATATTGCCTTTCACCATAAACCTGTTTTGCCGATGATTATGCGCGGAGTCGCAGCGACCAAAGCGAAGGGTAGTTACATATTTTTTGATACCAAGCGCGAGGCGGACGTTGCGGGCGTGCCTTTTGGAAATCACGTGACGCCAATTGGATCCCCGACCCGAAGGGCCTATTCTTTGATGCCCTGGGCAAAGTCTTTAGACAAAGACGTTGATCTTTTGAGTCACTTGCTGAGGTTGGCGTTTGCCGAGGGTAAGGCGCTGCATCAAGACAAAAATCTGAGGCTGGCTGTCGAGGCGGCAGGCCTTGATTGGACAGAGGCACTCAAGCACATCGGCAGCGATGATTGGAAGTCGATGGTTGAGGGATACCAAGACGAAATGGTCGAGGGTATGGGGTTATGGGGCGTTCCTTCCTATCGATTGTCGGGTCCCGACGGAGAGCCTGATCTTGAGGTCTGGGGACAGGACCGGCTGTGGCTGGTTGCGGCAGAAATTCGTCGCAGAGCGCAGGGGCCGAGTGCGATACAGGATTGATGGGCTATCGGTCATGCGTTGTCGCCACTGGCCGCGCTATGGTTGTGAGTTCAGCAGGGTGCTAGCATCCCACCATGAATCGGGCACGTCTCACCTTAAGCTGTTTTTTGGCCTACTTTGCGCTGTCGAGCACACTTGCGCCCATTGGTATTCTCGCTGAACCCGCCGCCAATGCACTGGGCGCTAGCCTTGCTGAAGTGGTCAGAGCTCTGGGTTATTTCTCAATCGGAACCTTGGCCGGGGCAGCGGCGGCGCTTTGGGTCTTGCCCCGTTTTCGATTACGGCAGCTCATGATCGGGACTTACGCGCTAGCAACGTTCTGTCTTACTGGAATGGGTTTGTTCGCCGCTGATATTGCTGTGATTTCTGGCTTGCTCTTAGTGGTTGGTCTTTGTTTAGGCGTTGGCCTCGCACAAGGTGCGCTCATGATCTCTCGCTTATACGATGATGAGCAACGCGCATCGATGCTGGTGGCAACCGATGCGAGCTTCAGTCTGGCCGGGTTTTTGATGGCATCGTTGTCTGTCTACCTATTGGCAAGCAGTGTGCAATGGACTGCGGTCTACCTTGTGATTGGGGTTGCCACACTCATGGTTGTCTTACTCGCCTGGAGTGGCGATTTTTCGAAGGTTGAAGCTTTGGAGCAGGTAGCTGACCCAACCTTCGAACGTCCCCGTTGGCCAGTCTCTGTCTGGCTTCTGACGATCGCGCTTTTTTTCTATACCTTGGGGCAAACTACCTTGCTGACATGGTTGCCTGCCTTTGGTGAGCGCGAACTGGGATTAACCGCCAGTCTTGCTGGCGGCTTGGTGGGTAATTATTGGCTCGGTATGTTCATTGGCCAGTTGCTTACCGTGGGCATCGTACTTCGCCTTGGGGTGTCGCGGATGGTTGTTGTTGGTGCTTTGGGTTGTTTCTCTTTGAGTCTGGCGCTGATTTATCTTCCCAGTGAGATGATCCAAAAACAGTTCCTAGCCTTGCTCTGGGGAATTGCTAATTTTGGCTTACTCAAATGCATAATTTCCAAGGCGAGTGAAAGTTTTCGCCTTGTCCCTGCAACCCTGGTCTCGATGATGTTGCTGGCGGCATCGGTCGGTACGGCTTTAAGTCCTGTTTTGAGTAGTCGAATCGTTGAGTCTGGCGGCTTAGGTTTGGGTATTGAGTTTGCTCAATTCAGCCTAGGACTAGTAGCGGTCTGCGTGTTTGCCTCAGTTTTGATCAGAACCCGCAATTAAAGATTGGGAGTGAGAGAAGGGCTTGATTTCTTCATCGATACGCGCTTTTCAATTTTGCACGCTAGTGCCCCAATCTAACGACCAATAAGTTGATAAGTTGATGATTCTGATTGAGCGGGTGATGCGATGGGTGGCGCGACATTAGGTTGCTTTCTCGCAACGGTGTGCCCTCAGAGGCCTAGTAGGATTGGCGAGTCGACAGCTTCAAGCAGGGTAGGACGTTAGCTGCGCGTTTTTCTCGACCACCACAAAATTATTGGTGTTATTAACGCCGTTGGTAAGACCCACCAAATCCATACCGGCTCAACATCAACATTAACGACTAAAACGGCGGTAACGACAGCGATTGTGCCGCCCATCATGTTGGTTAAATGTCTCACGATACGTTCTTTACCCACGGCTGTTTGTTGCCTATGGCTCTGCACATCCTTGGTTCCCAGTGCGATTGCCAAACCTCCGAAGACGGCCAACGTAATAAATTGTGAATTGCCCTGAGTAAAATAGATGATGCTCAGGCAAGCCATTCCGAGGCCTGAGAAGATCATAAAGCCAGCAGCCAGCCAGTCGAAGGTTGCCGGAATTCCTTTTCGATTGACCGCGAAGCGATAGCCTGCAAAAGCGAGATAAAACGAAAAAATAGCAACAAGAAATAAGAAAACATTGCGGGTCAGCAGAGACATCGGGATGGCGGTCGCAAAAATAATGGCCATAGACCAAAAATAGATCCGGCCTGAAATGATGTGTTTCGCTTTGCCCTTTTCAAAAAGTACCGCACCCGTCGCACAGACGAGGGCCAGGATCCCTGCGGTGATATGGATGGGGAGTAAAAGCGTCATCGTCTCGCTCCTAAGCTTGGCCTTGGATCTTTGTCTCGTCTCAAACGAGTGCGTGAATACTCTCAAGGGCCTTCAACTCAAGTAGAGACCTTGACAAAAGTAGATCAACGCCAGCAAAAATTGATGGCGCCGATCTCAGCATAAAATGCTTAGCTGAAAATTAGATGAAAGGCTTATACCCAACGTTGCAATCTAACCCAGTCGATGCAGGGCGCAGATCTTATTGCCTGATGGATCTCTCAAATAGGCGAGATAGAGTCCGCTTCCTGGGCGCTCTCCGGGAGGATCTTCAAGCGTCGTTCCACCATTGGCAAGACCCGCCGCGTGCCAGGCATCGGCCTCTGCAGGGCTCGCTGCAGCGAACCCAATCGTGCCGCCGTTAGCCCCGGTCGCGGGTTCGCCGTTCACCGGTGGCGTGATCGAAAAAATACCGGTCGGCGTGAACCAGAAGCATCGGCCTTGATCATCCATGTTGCCTTCAGGATGACCCAGAGCGCCGAGCACCGCGTCGTAAAACGTTTTGGAAGCGGGGATATCAGTCGCTCCGACCATAATGTGGCTATACATGCTTGTTCCTTGAGCATTGATGAAAGCCGATGATGCCATCGTTCACGGATCCCTCACAAGCACTATCTTTGGCGGGCTCGAAAGCAGACTTTAATGAATGATCAAAGGCTTGTTGGTTGACGCCATCGGAGGACCAGCAGCGGGTCCCCTCCTCATAGGGATCGAATCTCAGACTCAGCGTGAATCGTCATTGCACTGATTTGGTTGAATCAATCCAACGTCGAAGATGGTTACGCCAAATCCTGGTTTATTCAATGGGCTTTGGTGATCTATCGATGCTGATCTTTGTGTCAGAGCGAAGCGTACGCAAAGCAGGTATCATTCATTTTCGTAAGAAGGCGTGCTATGTGACGCTGTTTTCTTCAAAACCTGGTGGCCGATCGGGGTCTGACTCAAAGTCGACAGAGATAAAAATCACGCGATGAAATTTTCAAGAAATCTAAAGCTTCTAGGGATTGCTGCAATCAGTTTATCCTCGTTCGTGCTGGTCTATGCCACGTCAATTGATACACCCTCGCAAGCATTGGTAGCTGAGTCGGCACAATCTGATGATCGGATTTTTGCACCCGCCCGCATGAACGAGAAGCGTCAGTTTTTGAATTTGGACCCCGAGCGCAGTTCGGGATCGGCGGCGGTACGCACCGCCTTTATGGTTCGGCGTTTTGGCACTTGGTTTCGCAGCGGCGCTGATGCGCCGAAGCGGGTCGATAATGATGGTGAATACTTAAAGCGCAATCGCTCAGAAGCGACGATCACCTGGGTTGGTCACGCGACGCTGCTCGTCCAAATGGACGGCATGAATTTTTTGACCGATCCGATTTGGTCAAATACTCCGAGTCCGGTGCCATTTGTTGGGCCGAGACGGTGGGTCGCGCCGGGCATCAAGTTGTCAGCGCTCCCGCCCATCGATTTTGTTGTGATCTCGCACAATCATTTTGATCACTTGGACCTCCCGACCCTCCGTGATCTTGCCGCTCTAAGAATAGAAACCGTCTTTTTGGTGCCGACGGGGAACGGCCAATTGTTACGCGACGCCGGGATCGAATCCGTGAGAGAAATGAACTGGGGTGATGTCCTGACCTTAAAGCATGTCACGGTTCACTGTCTGCCAACCCAGCATTGGAGCAAGCGCAGTCTTACCGACACGCGCAAATCACTCTGGGCCTCTTGGGCGGTTACCGGATCTGAAAAGAAGTTTTATTTTGCGGGTGATACGGGCTACTTTAGCGGGTTTGAAACAATCGGGGCGCGGTTAGGGCCCTTTGATCTGGCGGCGGTGCCGGTCGGTGCCTATGAGCCGACTGAAATGATGAAGGGATCCCATTTGAACCCAGAAGAGGCCGTCCAAGCAGCGCTGGATGTTCGTGCCAAAAGTGCAGTCGCGATACACTATGGGACCTTTGATCTTTCGGACGAACCTTTGAGCGATCCGCCAAAAAGATTTAAAGCGGCGGCCGCCAATGCAACCACTGGCGAGCTGGACGGCTGGACGTTAAACGTCGGAGAAACACGTCGATTTTAAGGTTAACCCGCAGCGAAGGATTGCCTAGAACACAGATAAGAAACAGAGGCATCAAAACTCAGACGCGCTGTGCAAGCTGATCTTGAGCGCCGTACCTTCGAGATGCCTATGTCGCACCAAAAATCGTCGCACCAAAAATCCAACCTCCCCAAAAAAACCTGCGTCACCTGTGGGCTAGAGTTCGCCTGGCGCAAAAAATGGCGCAAAGACTGGGCAGCCGTCAAGTACTGCTCAGAACGGTGCCGGCGACAAAAGCAGTCTTAAAGTCATCAAGGCCATAGCCAGTTGGCGTGCCCAGCACTTCTCTGGTTGGGTTGTCTTGGCCCGCGAAGACAATTTGCTTCGAGGGCGTTATGCTCGAGCAAGACAGCACCTCATTGCGGGTACTGATTGAGCCGAGGAGGCGCTATGCTATTTTTGTTCTCGAAAGTTATGGTTACGGCTTTGGTGGTGGTTGCGGTCAGCGAGATTGCCCAGCGCAACGACAAATGGGGGGGGCTGATCGCAGCCTTGCCGCTCACCACGTTCTTGATCATATCTTGGATGTATTTTGAGGGGTCGTCGGCAACGAAGATAGGGAACCACATGCGATTTACCCTTTTCTTTGTTCTGCCTACCTTGCCGATGTTTCTTGTTTTTCCCTATTTGATAGACCGTTTTGGCTTTCCGCTTGCACTGGTGGCGGCACTGGTGCTGACCAGCATGCTGATGTTTGGATTTAATGCTCTCTATGAGCAATTTGGGTTCAGAATTTTTTAGCGCCTTCCGATCGTCAGGGCGTTAAGGTGCCCGGTCCCTCCAGCCTGGGCTGGGTTTTTCTTTTGATCTGAGGAGATTGTTTTATGAAGTACTCCGTCGCTTTTGCTTCGCAAACCGATTCATGGCGCTGGGTTCGTCGCGCCGAGGAACTTGGCTTTCACGCAGCTTGGTTTTATGACACCCAATTGCTGAATCCAGATGTTTTCGTATGCATGGCGCTTGCGGCCCATGAAACCTCAACCATTCGTTTGGGAACCGGCGTTTTGGTGCCCTCAAATCGGATAGAGCCGGTAACGGCGAATGCGTTTGCAAGTTTGAATAAGATCGCTCCGGGCCGGATTGATTTTGGTGTGGGCACTGGGTTTACGGCGCGACGAACCATGGGGCTTGGGGCGATTCCACTGGCCAAGACTGAGGAGTATATCCAACGTGTCAGGCAGCTCCTCAGAGGGGAAACGGTGGATTGGGAGTTTGAATCGAAGTCACGGAAAATTAGGTTTTTAAATCCCGATCTTGAGTTAATCAATCTTGAGGATGAGATTCCCCTATGGTTTTCAGGCTTTGGTCCCAAGGCTAAAAAGCTGGTTGCCGATCTTGATGCCGGGTGGCTTAATTTTGGCGCGACAGGGGCCGAAGCTGCCTTACAAGAAATGCAGGCCATCTGGGCTGATGGCGGGCGCGATCCGGCGGCGCTCAAGTCCAACTTATTTTTCCTGGGTGCTGTGCTGACTGGCGACGATGCGCGGGACACTGAAAAATTAATGGCTGAAGCGGCCCCTCTGACAGCGGTTATGTTTCACAACCTAGCCGATGAAGTGGGGGCGATGGGGGGCAAAAATTTACCCACAGGACCGCTCAGTAATCTTGTTGCGGAGTATCTCAAAGTCCATGACCAATACGCGCCCAGTGATGCCAAGTACTTGAGTAACCATCGGGGCCATCTGATGTTCGTCCGCCCTGATGAGACGCATCTGAGTCCGGAGCTCGTTCGAAACACAACGATGAGTGGCACGATTGATGAGTTGGTAGAGACATTAAGCGAGTTGAAACGAGCAGGTTATAACGAAGTTACCATACAACTTGTGCATGGCCACGAGACGGCACTAGAGGAATGGGCCGAGGTTTTTAAGCGCATCCAATAATCTTGGCAATGAACGCTTAAGTTTTGAGCCCTTTACAATCCCCTTGCGGACAGTGGCTTCCTGCTTCTCGGATCATGTCAAAACTCTAAGGTGCAAACGTGTCGTGGCTGCCTTGAGGCACCTTAGGAAATCGCGGATCGGCCTTCCAAGGAATGACATCGGCGGTTGAGAATAACCATTCAAGGACTTGAGATTTGAGATCGCTGATGAGTTCTCTGTGATCGGATTGGCCAATGAGATTTTTTGTCTCGTTGGGGTCATCGGAGCGGTCATAGAGCTCGTCTGATTCGTAAAGCCGATAGATATAAGTGTATTGCTTGGTTCGCATCGCAATTGCTCGTCCGACCAAGCTGGGTTGTTCGTGCTGCAAATTGGCTTTATTGGCATATTCGCCTTTTGCCACTTCAAGTAGGTTGAGTTCGTCGGTTGCGAAGCCGCCCTCAGAGAAAGCAGCTTCTCGAATTGATGTCTTTGGGTCGGATAAAACATTGACCAAGGAACGACCGAAATGGGTATGGGTGACCTTGACGTCTGCCAGATCCAACAGGGTGGGCATGAGATCGACCATCTCTGTGAAGGTGGTTGCAGTCGTATTGGGTTTGACGCCTGGACCCGCGATGATCAGTGGATTCTGAAGCAGGGATCGGTCGAGGCCAGATGGCCACTTTTCAACCAATCCGAAATCACCTGCATATTCTCCGTGATCGGTGAAGTAGAGCACGAGAGTGTTGTCGGCCTCGCCGGTGCGTTGCAATGCCTCCAAGATACGTCCTAGTTGATGATCGACCCTGGAAATCATTGCGTAATAGACCCGCCGAATTTCCTGCCAGTCATCCTCAGTCAGGCGGTCAGTGCCGATTTTTTGCCGCACCGCGTGATGAAATTGCGGCTTACCCGCTCCCGGTGCCTCGATTCGCTTGGGTAGGTCCCCTGGTGAATATAGGTCGTACCATGGCTGCTCTACTTCAAATGGAAGATGTGGAAAGATTAGCGGCGCCCAGAGGCACCAGGGGCCCTTGGGTTTCTGCGAGAGCCAATCAATGGCGGTTCGAGTGCAGGCCTCATCAAAGTCGAGCCAGGTTTCTTCGCCCGGTCTTAAGCCGTGATAAAACGCATCGTACAGCGGCGAGCCAACTGGATGCTGAGGTCCCATCCCCATTTTTTTGGGCGGCGTCGTGAAGCCGCTGAAATGGGTTGAAAGCTCAGTCACCCCGGGTGCAAAGACGTCTCCCCGGGCGCCGGCCCAAGCCACCTGATAGCCGCCGTCTTTGAGGTACCGCAGGAGGTTCGGTTCGTGGGGTTGAATCAGGTGTGTGAGCGTGCGATGACCCCGCGTATGGGGGTACCACCCGGTCATGAAGTTGACCCGAGATGGACTACAGACGGGATGATTGACGTAGGCATTGGTGAACGTCATACCCCTCCCGGCCAGGGCATCGATGTTCGGTGTCAAAATATGCTGATTGCCAAAGGCCCCGATACAATCAGCGCGCTGTTGATCGGGCATGACCATCAGAATATTGGGTCTTGGCATCGTTCCTCCTTTGGGTCAGTCCTATGCGAGGGTAGAACACGATTCGTTGATGGATGGGCCTGAGGTGCTAACAGTGCCCAGTGGGTGCTCTCGGCTTAGAGCGGTTCCGAGGCCGCGGCTCAGACGGCTATCAGCCTCACGAGGCAGCACGACGAGCTGCAAAAAAGAGCCAGATCCCGGTTATGGCGCTGATCAAGGCGAGCACCGAAAAGAACTTCATCGGCCAGTTATTGATGTCCTCTCTTGCCTGCCAGTCCATGATGTGTAGACCCCACATGAGATCCCAGATCCGCCACTGCAGCGAGCGGATCGCGACCACCTCCGAAGAATAAGGATTGATATAAACATTGTGCTCGGTATCGCTTTCATCGACCGCAATGACTCGATACAGGGGTAAGTCACGCCCTCGAAACTCATCCCCCGGTGTTTCCTCCGTTACAGTTTCAACACTGAGCGGGGTTAGGCGTGTATGAAGGTCGACAGCATTGAGGGCATCATCCGGTTCGAGCATGGCGACGGGATGCCCGGCTTGATCTAGATAGTCGGTGCCGCCGTCTTGGGTGACAACCACGATCGGTTGACTGAATCGAGAGGCCAGTCTGACTCGGCGGGCCTCTTTGATGACGGAACTGAAAGCGCCGAGGTCGACGGTAATGGGTTGGCGTTTGATCACGTGTTCACCGCGAACTTCTTGTATCTTATTAAAGGCGAAGAAGAGACCGGATGCCGTCCACAAAAGTAGCTGTATCGATACCAGTAAGCTGATATAGCGATGACCGGTTCTCAGTAGTTTCCTCATCGTTTTAAGATTTGGAGCAGCTCATCGACTTTCTCCTCGAAGGCATTTTCGCCGTCGAGCGACTCCTTCAGACAGGTTTCGAGATGGCGTTTGAGAATATTGCCTTCAACCCGAGTCAATGCATTTCGCACCGCTTTGATTTGATTGAGAATATTAATGCAATATTGACCTTCGTCGATCATGTTTTGCACTCCTCGAACTTGACCCTCGATGCGTTTTAAATTGGTGACTTGATCTTGGTGGCAGGGATGATTCATTGCTTAAAGAAACCTCGGAACGACATAAGTGAATAACGTTGCAAAGACAAAGAGCCCAGAAGACGCGTAGTAGACATTCAACGATCGGCGTCTAGTTTGCAAGCACGCGCGACCTAACTCCGGATCCACTGGGCAGGGTAGCCTGGCTGTTCTGTAGTTGGTATAGCCAGCAATGACCAGCATGACGAAGGCAAAGCTCGTAATTTGGAGTTTGTAAAGCGACAAGGTGATCAGGAACGGCACCGTTGACACGAGGCTTGCAAACGAGGCCCCCGCGCCAAGCGCAACAAATAAAGCGGGCAAAGCGCAGCAAATCAGCGTGGAGGAGGACGCGAACAGTGAAAACAGGCTCGCTGTTTTATGGGCTTCACTCGTTTGAATCTCCATGAAGAATTCAGACCTTTAAAACGGCAAGATCGACAGCCGTTTGTCCATTGTTGGTGATCTTGGTCTTGATGTCATCGAAATCAATTTCCTGCTCAAGAACATAAGCAATGAGGACTTTGCCGCGGGCCAAGTCGACATCAATCCTAATCACGCCAGGGTCTTTTTTAAACGTTTTTTCGATGCCTCGGGCACAAAAATCACAAACCATACCCTGAACGCTGACGACCGCGACTTGCGCGTCGCTCAACCCGCTCATGAACGCGGCAAATCGCTCGGGGTCAGCATCGACTGAATCGGCCTTGGGCTGATCGTGTCCGGCGTGTGAGTGACCAGAATGATCAGTGTGAGCGTGTTCCTGATGGACTGCATCCACAGAGGCTGTCTCACTTGCTTCGGCAATCAGCGAAAGCTCGCCGCTCAAGATAAAAAGCCCAAATAGCAATAAAGAAAAATGTCGCATCTTTTTTACTCCAGTTAGAATCGAACCATAAAATGTAAGTCCCAATGGGTCCTTTGGCTGTAGCCCATTTCGATCAGCAGATCGCCTTGGTACAGTTTGAGCACCGGATAAGCCTGCCAATTGCCATTAAAAGGATCGCGCTTTATTTTGGCCATAATCCAGGTGTGAAGATCGCCATAATCGCCGAGGTAAGGCGCGACGCCCAGTTGTACGTAGTGCTCGTTAAAACGGGTATCCTTGAGGACTGTTCGGCGCAGAGAAAAGCCTGAAAACCACCGCCTTGATTCCCAGTCTCCATGGACGCTGTAGAAGTGGGTTTGAGGATCTTCTGGGCTAACGCCGCCTGCGAGATACAGATTCCTTTGGGATTGGGCGGTATTCTTTCGATGCAGTAGATACGTCATTCGGGCAAGCGAATAGGTCTCGTCAAACGTATAGTCATTAACGGTTTCGAGGCCGATTGCTAATTTGTAGGTGGGAGAATAGTGATAGTAGAGTGAGTTTTGGAGAGCATCGTGGCGCCCCATGATCGTTGAGCCACCAGGATAAGAGATGGGTCTCGCATCTACAACTCCGCTGAGTATCATTAAAATGCTAATTATTGAGATCTTTTCTATACCCATGGGGGGTATAGTAGCGGTTCTCGAATCACAATCAAAGCGTTCGTTTTGCTGGGCTGTACTGCAGCGTAAAGTATCAGTGGATTTGAGTGGGAGCCGCTCGCTTATTTTGGCGCTAAGCCGCCCTCATTCTGGCTGGACGTTGAGCTGATGCAGACCTTGGAGATCATGTGAACAACT
>Ga0315330_10002534_pt1 | contig 12542 bp, 12 predicted proteins | sample M140m34915metaG_FD_203453 | JGI IMG/M metagenome (GOLD analysis project Ga0315330, IMG submission 203453) | Ammonia-oxidizing marine archaeal communities from Monterey Bay, California, United States - M1 40m 34915 | ecosystem: Environmental > Aquatic > Marine > Intertidal zone | place: USA... | reverse complement strand
CAGGAATAGAAGAATCTGAACAACCCTTAATCATTAAGGGTTTGTCTTTAAATGGACTTAAGTCCAGGCTACTTATTGTATTTGAAAAAAGGTGTTTTTCTAAATCTTGTAAACTCCCCAGCACTATTGTTTTTGCAAAAGGACTTAAATAGGCGGTGATCAAAAGAGTTGCCCATGCAGGTAAGATCGCTTCTGAAGTACAATCCAAAGCAACATGCTGGCCTTTATACTCAGACCAATCCTGTTTTTGGAGTGTTGCTCTAAATGGTTTTTCCCTGAGCAAAAAACCTTTTTCTAACCATTGAGAAATATCAATAAAAGTGCGCCTACCCTCGGTTTTATAAACTTCCAAGTCTATAGTAACCAATGGGCTTTTAGCAACTTTATTGATAATGGGATCTGTCATTTTAAAGCATTCCTAATTCGAGTTTTGCTTCTTCACTCATCAAATCTTGAGTCCAAGGGGGATCAAAAGTAATTTCAACTTCAGCTGATTTCACTTCATCGAGGGATTTTACTTTTTCCTCTACCTCCATGGGTAGGGATTCTGCTACAGGACAATTTGGGGTTGTTAAGGTCATTAATATTTTAACATCTGAGTCTTCATTTACAAAAACATCGTAAATCAAACCTAATTCGTAAATATCCACCGGAATTTCAGGATCAAAAATGGTTTTTAAAACATTGACAATCTTTTCTCCAAGGTTAGTTGTATCCATTGCTTCTGATATAATTTTAGTTCATTTGTGTTTGAAAAGCCACCGCATACATTTTGATTTGTTTGATCATGGAAACTAATCCATTAGCACGGGTGGGTGATAAATGTTCTTTTAATCCAATCTTATCAATAAAATCGGTGTTGGCTTCCAAGATATCTTTCGGATGTTGGTTTGAAAACACCCGAATCAGTATGGCTATAATTCCTTTGGTAATGATGGCGTCACTATCAGCTGTAAACTTCAGTAGTTCCTCTTCCAAGTCAGCGTGTATCCATACTTTACTTTGACATCCCTTGATTATGTGATCCTCCGTTTTGTATTTTTCATCAATTAGAGGTAGGGATTTACCCAATTCAATCATATACTCATAGCGTTGCATCCAATCTTCAAAAAGAGAGAATTCCTCTACGATTTCATTTTGTATGCTTTCTATAGTGCTCATCCCCAAAATTATTAATTTATTGCAACATTACTACCGCCTTTCGAACTCCTTGGACAAGACGATCAATTTCTTCAAAGGTATTGTAAAAAGAAAACGAAGCGCGTACCGTACCTGGGATTTTAAAAAAGTCCATTATGGGTTGAGCACAATGGTGCCCCGTTCGTACCGCTATTCCCATCTGATCAAGAATACTTCCCAAATCATAAGGATGAATTGCTGCTACATTAAAAGAAAGTACTGCAATTTTATCTAAAGATTCACCGTAGATTTTCATCCCATCAATCTTCTTTAATGCTGAGGTTGCATACTCTAATAGTTCTGCCTCATAGTTGGCAATGTTATCAAAACCAATACTGTTCATGTAATCTAATGCCGCCCCAAAAGCAATTCCTCCTGCAATATTGGGTGTGCCTGCTTCAAATTTGTGGGGCAAATCCGCATAAGTCGTTTTTTCAAAAGTAACTGTCGCTATCATTTCTCCTCCGCCTTGGTAAGGAGGTAAAGCTTTAAGTAATTCTGATTTTCCATAGAGCATTCCAACCCCTGTAGGACCACAAAGTTTGTGTGCTGAAGTAACATAGAAATCTACATCTAAAGCTTGAATGTCTGGTCTTATATGAGGACAGGCTTGAGCACCGTCTATAAGCACTTTTGCTCCAACTGCATGTGCTTTGGAAATGATCGTTTCGATGGGGTTAATCGTTCCTAAAGCATTGGAAACATGATTAACAAAAACTAATTTAGTCCTTGAACTCAATAGCGTTTCGAAAGCTCCCATGTCCAAAGTACCTTCTAAGGTCATGGGAATGACTTTGAGTACAGCGCCAGTTTTTTCGCAAAGCATTTGCCAGGGCACAATATTGGAATGGTGTTCTAGAGCGGAAATAATCAATTCATCTCCTGCTTTTAAAAGTGTGCTATAACCCGAAGCTATAAGGTTGATGCTTTCTGTTGTCCCGGCAGTTAGAATAATTTCATACGCTTGTGCAGCATTAAAATGTTTCTGGATTTTTATGCGGGCTTGCTCATAAGCATCTGTAGCTTCTTGGCTCAACTTGTGCACCCCACGATGAATATTAGAATTTAGACGTGAATAATAGTCCACGATTACGTCAATCACCTGTTGGGGAGTTTGAGAAGTAGCTGCGTTGTCAAAATATACCAGGTCTTGGCCATTTACTTTTCTAAAAAGTATAGGAAAGTCTTCACGTATTTTGTTAACATCTATCATTATAAGTCAAAACCAAGATTCACCCCGAGCTTTCTTGCAATTTGCCCATTAATTCTCTTCTTCAAAGAGGGTAGCTGAACGCTTTCAAGTACGTTATTAGCAAATGCATACGTCATTAGTGCCTTGGCTTCCTTTTTTGGAATGCCTCTGGTGCGGAGGTAAAATAAAGCCTCTTCGTCCATTTGTCCAATAGTACAGCCATGTGAGCATTTTACATCATCAGCAAAAATTTCCAATTGCGGTTTACTATTTACTGTGGCTTTATCATCCAGAAGGATATTGTTGTTTTGCTGAAAGGCATTTGTTTTCTGTGCAATTTTATCTACCAGTATTTGTCCGTTAAAAACACCTTCGGATCGTTCTGAAAAAATTCCCTTATAATCTTGATGGCTTTCGCAGTTGGGCTGAGAATGATGAACAAGTGTAGAATGATCTACGTGTTGTTTCCCTTCCAAAATAGTTACTCCTTTTAGTGTAGATAAAATTCGCTCTCCCTTATGAAAATATCTCAAATTATTGCGAATTAATTTTCCCCCCAAAGAAAAAGTATGAACACTGGCATGACTGTTTTTTTCTTGAACGATATAGGTATTGTCTATCAAACAGGCTGTTGTCAAATCGTTTTGTAGTTTATAATAATCTACATAAGCCTCTTTATGAACATAAATTTCTGTAACACTATTAGTGACTACAGGATGTTCCTTTAAACTTTGATGGCGCTCTATAATTTGTACTTGAGAGTTTTCATCAACAACAATAAGGTTTCTAGGTTGTAACCACAATGCTGCCTCATCTCCAGAAGAAAAATGAATAATTTCGATGGGCTTTTCTGCCACTGTTTTTTTCGGGATATAGACAAAGGCTCCTTCTTTAGCATAAGAAGTATTGAGTGCTGTTAAGCTTTCCTCTGAAGCTGCTATTTTATTGAAATAGGTGTTGATTAACTTCCGATACTTTGGCTTTGACAGGGCAGCAGACATCAAACAGACGTCCAAACCATCATGCGTAGTGTTTGAAAGGAAGGGACTGTACACTCCGTCTATAAAGATGACCTTATAGGTGTCCGTATCGTAGAGAAAATACTTCTTGACATCCTTGAGTTCTATACTGATTTCAGATTTTGGAAATAAAGAATAATCTTGTTGAATTAAAGCTTCCAAAGAGGTGTATTTCCATGCCTCATCTTTTTTGGTTGGGAAGCCTTTTTCTTCAAAGATTTTTAAGGCATTTGCCCTTGTTTCGTGTACTGTATCTGTTAGGTCTAAACCTTCTTCAAATGCCAGATAGGATGAAATTAATTTTTCTTTAAATTCCATTTATGCTAGTTCTTTAATCCAATCGTATCCTTTTGCTTCAAGCTCGTGTGCTAATTCTTTAGTTCCAGATTTTACAATTTTTCCATCAAAAAGAACATGGACAAAATCGGGAACAATGTAATCCAATAGTCTTTGGTAATGAGTAATAACCACTACCGCATTATCTTTACCTTTGAGCTTATTTACTCCATTAGCAACAATTTTTAAAGCATCGATATCCAAGCCGGAGTCCGTTTCATCTAGGATCGCAAGAGCAGGCTCCAACATCGCCATTTGAAAAATTTCATTCCGTTTTTTCTCTCCTCCTGAAAAGCCTTCGTTTAAAGAACGTGACAAAAATTTGGAATCAATATCCAAAAGCTTTGCTTTTTCTCTAATCTTTTTTAAAAGCTTGCTGGCGGGCATGTCTTCTAAACCTTTGGCTTTTCGGTTAGCGTTAATCGCTGTTTTTATAAAGTTGGTCACTGTAACCCCTGGAATTTCAACGGGGTATTGGAAAGAGAGAAAAATTCCTAAATGGGCGCGTTCTTCAGCATCTAATTCAGCGAGGTCATTTCCTTTCAATAAAATTTTCCCTTGGGTTACCTCGTAGTCTTCATTTCCAGCAACAACAGAAGACAAGGTGCTTTTCCCGGAACCATTTGGCCCCATTATAGCGTGAACTTCTCCTGCTTTTACATCTAAATCGATTCCTTTTAATATCTCTTTTCCCTCTACTTGGGCGTGTAAGTTTTCTATAGTTAACATGTATTCTTTTTTTATCCCACTGATCCTTCGAGGGAAATTTCTAACAATTTTTGTGCTTCCACAGCAAATTCCATTGGGAGTTTATTCAATACTTCTTTGCTGAACCCATTAACAATTAGAGCAATTGCCTTTTCGGTATCAATTCCTCTTTGGTTGCAATAAAAAATTTGATCCTCACCAATTTTACTGGTTGTTGCTTCATGTTCTATTTGGGCAGAGTTACTTTTTGCTTCTATATAGGGAAAGGTGTGAGCTCCGCATTCGTTGCCCATCAAGAGGGAATCACATTGTGAGAAATTTCTTGCATTTTTTGCACGGGCTCCTACTTGCACCAAACCTCGGTAGCTGTTTTGAGATTTGCCTGCTGAAATCCCTTTAGAAATAATAGTACTACGCGTATTTTTTCCTAGGTGCACCATTTTTGTTCCTGTATCGGCTTGTTGATAGTTGTTTGTAACCGCAATGGAATAAAATTCTCCAATAGAGTGATCTCCCTTTAATATACAGGAGGGATATTTCCAAGTTACTGCTGAGCCTGTTTCTACCTGGGTCCATGAAATTTTAGAACGGGTATGACACAGACCTCTTTTAGTTACAAAATTAAATACGCCTCCTTTTCCTTCTTTATCCCCAGGAAACCAATTTTGCACCGTAGAATATTTGATCTCGGCATCGTCTAATGCAATAAGTTCTACTACTGCAGCATGTAGCTGATTTTCATCTCTTGACGGAGCAGTACAACCTTCTAAATAACTAACGTAACTAGATTCATCAGCAATAACTAAAGTTCTTTCGAACTGACCCGTACCCGCTTGATTGATTCTAAAATAAGTTGAAAGTTCCATAGGACAGCGTACACCTTTGGGAATGTAACAAAACGATCCATCTGTAAACACAGCACTATTTAAGGCTGCATAGTAATTATCCTTAGGAGGGATGACCGTTCCAATATACTTTTTAACTAACTCAGGATGTTCCTTTATGGCCTCTGAGATGGAACAGAATACAATTCCTTTTTCTGCTAAAGTATCTTTGAAGGTCGTTGCTACAGAAACCGAATCCATGACAATGTCAACCGCAACTCCTGAAAGCTTTTTTTGTTCATCGATCGAAATTCCCAATTTATTGAAAGTTTCCAGTAATTCTGGATCAACCTGATCTAAGCTATCATATTTAGGTTTCTGTTTTGGTGCCGAGTAATAAGAAATGGCTTGTAAATCAGGCTTTTTATAATTTACGTTGGCCCACTCAGGCTCTATCATTTCTTTAAAACTCGCATAAGCGTCCAAACGCCATTGCGTCATCCAAGAAGGTTCCTCTTTTTTTTCTGAAATCTTTCGTATGATATCCTCGTTTAAACCAACGGGAAATGTATCCGATTCGATATCTGTATAGAAACCGTACTCATATTCCTTTGTTTCTAACTCCTTTTTTAATTCTTCTTCAGTATATGCCATTTTTTCCTTTTATAGCGAAAAACTCTCCCCGCAACCACAGGTCCGCTGTGCGTTGGGATTGTTAAACACAAAGCCTTTCCCATTGAGCCCTCCTGAATATTCCAAGGTAGTCCCAACCAAATAAAGCAAGCTTTTTTTATCGACCAATATTCTTACTTGATTGTCCTCAAAAAGTTTATCTTCTTCTTGAAGTTTGTCATCAAATTTTAACTCATAAGATAAACCTGAGCAGCCTCCACTTTTAACTCCTACACGAACGTAGTCGTTTATTGGGTCATAGCCTTCTTCTGTCATTAAGACTGACACCTTTTCTTTCGCTGTTTCTGCAACCTTAATCATTCTATAAAGAATTAACCTAAATAATTAACAAATATAGGGTATTTCTTATGATTTTTACCGAATTGCTATTGTTTTAAGCAATAGAGAAATCATGAGTTTTAATGCCAAAAAGCAATGAAAAGATCTTTGTCTCCAAGAGAAATTGGATAATCTCCTGAGCTACTTTGAGTACTTCCTACAACGATGACTTTACCAGCTTCAGTAAGAAGGAGGTCGTGCCCTTCGTCTAGACCCTCTCCGTAAAGCTGCGCACTATTGATAAGTGCGCCGTTAGGCAGTGTATAATATAGAACAACATCATTACTCATGGGACCTTCGGTAATTGCTAAAGCATTGCTTTGCCCTAAGATGAGTAAGTTATTGTCTTTGCGTTGCACTAAGGAAGTTGCCGTTTCAAAACCTATACTCCCTAGAGTTCTAAGCTGGAGTAAGTCTCCTGATGAAGAAAGACGTGCTAAAACAATATCCGAAGAACCTCCCGCCTCACTAATATCTCCGTCGTTGCTGTAAGATTGGCCTAAAACGATATAATCCCCATCTGAAGTTTCAATTAGCGCCTGCCCTTTATCATAAGCCGTCCCCCCAATGGATCGCTCCCAGAGTAAACCCCCAGATTGATCCACCTTTACAACCCAAATATCGTAGCTGCCCTTCGGGTTTTTTATATCAACATCCTTACTTTCAGAAGCACCCACAAGAACATAACCTCCATCTTGAGCTTCTAGGGCATCGTAAGATCGATCGTTATTAGTCCCCCCATAGTACTCTCTCCATTGCAAGTTTCCAGCTACATCAATTTTATGTACCCAATATTCTCCAACTCCGTGTTTTTGATTAAAATGTGCTTCTCTTTTGTCCTGTCCTAGTCCATTAGAAGCAGTGACGTCTAAAAAACCATTAAACAAAAGACCGCCATCAGTAGTAGCGATAATATTGTAGGCATGATCGTGACCTAAGAACCCGAAACTCTTTTCCCAAAGGAGCTTCCCTTGAGCATTAGTTCTTAATAACCAATTGTCATGTTGACCTTTATTTACTGATGCATCACCATCACTACTTTTACTATATCCGATCAATGCATAACCTCCATCTTCAAGTTGAACCAAATCATGACCTCGGTCATCACCAGAGCCTCCATAGATTTGGGTCCACTCCAATTGTGAAGCGGCATTAAATTTCATTAAAAAAAGATCACTCCCTGCTCGCTCTTTAGCTGCAAAATGTCCGTCTGTACTTTTAGTATTTCCTATAAGAGCAAATCCACCATCCTTTGTTTTGATTATTCCATGAGCGATATCCTCATCACTACCTCCAAAGGTTTGTAATGAATACCAAGTGTTATTTATCTGAGGAAGGAAGGACCAATTGGTTTCTGAAATAGGTGTACAAGACAAAAACAGCAATGAAAGAAACACAAACAACGGCGCTCTCATCTATTGGGATGCTTTTATCAAAAACATGCCAGAACTAATGTCTTGTAGCGCAATTACACCACTTTCAAAATATGGATATACATTCCACACTCCATTAAATTTCGGATTGTTATCCCCTGGGAACGTATCAAAATATCCGAATTCTGTAACGCGTTTGTTATCAATCTCACTCAAATCTAAAACTCTTAATCCTGCTGTGTAACTTGCAAGGTAAAATTTATCCCCATTTACATAACCGTTGTGGTCTATCGCATTTACGCCTCCAAAGTAATTTAAAAATAATTGGGGTTCATCAAGATTCGTAAAATCAAATATTCTTGTTTGCGTAGCGTTACCAAAATTCAATTCATCGAGTTCATCTCCTAAAAAGAAATAACGATGATCTTCTGTGAGAATCCCCTGATGTGTATATCCTCCATTCGAATAGGTAACCGAATTAATTTTAACTGGATTGTCTTTGTCTGTCACATCGACAATTACGATTTGATTGCTCGAACCCCCATCACTATTGCTTCCAAAAAGAATTTCTTTCCCTACATAGTCTTCATCTGGTCCGTTATAAATTACAATTTGTGCATCGTGTGTGTAAGAATCTGCATCATATCCTCCTACTATACGAGGGTTTTTGGGCTCATTTATATCAATAAAAACAGGGCCTCCCTGGTATAAATTGGAGCCAAAAACATAGGCAAATCCCGTTTCTCCATTGATCCAAATGTTATGTGCACTTTCAATAGAAGTTAAACGAGCGTCTGTAGAAAAGGTTTGATAAGAGGAGACCGTTCGAAGTCGTGTCAGATCAAATACCTGTACCCCATGATTGGGGGCTTCACTCACGATAAAAGCATGGTTTTGAAAAACCTTAATGTCCCGCCAAGGGCTGTTTTGTGTTGCTGTAGGGAGTTTTCCTAAAATTTCGGGGTTTTCAGGATCACTAATGTCAACGAAGGAGGTCCCGTCATCTAGCCCTGCAAGGACATATTCTTTCCCTGTATCGGGATCTGTCCAACCCCAATTGTCATTTCCCTCAGAACTTCCAAAGCTTTCTAAGGAAATCCGCGACAACAGATCATATCTCTTACAGGGATAAATCCCAGCCATTCCATCTTCACAAGGAACACCTGGTTGAACAGTAACAGTAGGCTCTATCGGAAAAGAGGGTATTTTATCTTGAACAGCTGGAGGCTCAGGAAATTCTTCTTTCGAACATGCTAAAAAAAGAAACAGGATTATAAGGGCATAGTTTTTCATAACTTCAAAATTAAACAAAAATCCAAAAGTAAAAGATGCTTTAACATTTCCTAGGGATGCGTACTTTTGTGCCATGCTAGAAAATAAAAATCCTTCCAAAACTTCCCTTTCAGATCTAGGTGAATTTGCACTTATCGATCATTTAACAAGCACATTTAAACTTCAAAACAAATCCAGTCTTCTAGGCGTTGGTGATGATGCGGCAATTGTTCAGCACGGGAATCAATCCAGTTTAATAAGTACCGATCTTTTGATAGAAGGGGTTCATTTTGATTTGAGCTATATGCCACTTAAACACTTGGGCTATAAGGCTGTTATAGTCAACCTATCGGATATTTACGCTATGAACGCGCTCCCGCAACAAATCACAGTTTCTTTAGCCGTGTCCAACCGATTTACCCTTGAGGCCATCGATGAACTTTATGCCGGAATAGCTTTGGCGTGTAAAAACTATAAAATTGATTTAGTCGGAGGAGATACTACCAGCAGCACAACAGGCTTAATTCTTTCGATTTCTGTTCTGGGATGTGCTCCTAAAAAGAATATTGTTCACCGAAAAGGGGCAAAGGAAAATGACTTATTGGTGGTTAGTGGTGATCTTGGAGGTGCCTATGCGGGACTTCAAGTTTTAGAACGAGAAAAAGCAGTTTTTAAGGTAAATCCTAATGCTCAACCCGATTTAAGTAACTATAGTTACGGCATAGAAAGACAACTCAAACCCGAAGCTAGGAGAGACATTGTTGAGTTACTAGAAGAACTAACAATTCAACCTACAGCTATGATCGACATAAGTGATGGTTTGTCCTCAGAGATTCTTCACCTTTCTAAAGCTTCTGAGGTAGGTTTTCACTTATTTGAAGAAAAAATTCCAATTGATCCTCAGGTAAGCTTAATATGTGAAGAATTTAAATTTAATTCAACAACCGCCGCCCTAAACGGAGGAGAAGATTATGAATTACTTTTTACCATAGATCAAAAAGATTTTGAAAAAATTAAGGGACATCCCTACTTAAGTGTTATTGGTCATGCAACAGATCAAAAAGAAGGATGCCAACTAATTACTGGTTTGGGTCATCAAATAGAACTTACTGCCCAAGGGTGGCAATCTTTTTCTTAACTATCCTAAAGCTACATCTAAAGTCATCATTACGATAAAGCCTCCAATAAAACCAAGCGTTGCAATGTCAGTATATCGGTCTTGCTGGGTTTCTGGAATTACTTCCTCTACAACCACAAATATCATGGCTCCGGCAGCAAATGCAAGGGCATAAGGAAGAATGGGAGTAAAGAAAGTTACCGCTAAAGCGCCCAATACTGCAGCAACGGGCTCTACAATAGCTGAAAGTTGACCATACCAAAAACTTTTAAATCGTGAAACTCCTTGTCTTCTCATAGGCATGGATACTGCAATTCCTTCAGGGAAATTTTGAATTCCAATCCCTATAGCCAGAGCTACGGCTCCAGCTATTGACGCTTCCGGAATTCCTGCTGCTACTCCTCCAAACAAAACCCCAACGGCCAATCCTTCCGGTATATTGTGTAAAGTAATGGCTAACACCAAAAGTGTTGTTCGATGCCAAGGAGTTTTGATTCCCTCAGATTCTTTAAAATTGATATGAATATGTGGTAAAACTTTATCTAAAGCAAATATGAATAAGGCGCCCATTCCAAATCCAATAGCTGCAGGAATAACTTTTATAAATCCTTCTCCTGGACTCATTTCTATCCCAGGCGCTAATAAACTCCAAAAACTAGCCGCTACCATTACGCCCCCAGTAAAACCTAAAAGACCATCAAGTAATGCACGATTCATCCTCTTTACAAAGAAAACAAGTGAAGCCCCTAAAGCAGTTAGCCCCCATGTAAATAAAGTAGCATAAAGAGCTCCTAGAACAGGATGTGTATTTTTAAAAAATTCGAGTATCTGATTCATAGTGAATTTAAAGCGTTCAAAAATAAAGACTTTAGGTATATTATTGAACAACTAAGCGCCTTTTATTTATTTTTACAGTATTGCGATGAAAAAAACTATTTTTGATTTGATCATTTGTGGAGGTGGGGCCTCAGGCTTATTGCTTTTAAAAGCGTTAGGAGAAGATCCCTTTTTTGACGACCATTCCATACTTCTGATTGAAAAAGAAATAAAAAATTCTAATGATCGTACCTGGTCCTTTTGGGAACGCCCTAACGGCCCCTTTGATAGTCTAATAACAAAACAATGGCCTCGTGCGAGTTTTAAGGATGTTTCTCAAAAGTTAAGCTTTGATTTGAATCCTTTTAATTATAAAATGCTTCGTTCAGCTGGTCTTTACAAATCGATCAGAGAACAATGCGAACAAGCAAAGAACATTACGTATTTACAAGCCACAATAAAAAAAACTAATCCTATTGAAGATCTGACCGAAGTAACTACTTCAATGGGGAATTTTCGATCCAAAAGAGTTTTTAATAGTATTTTTGATCCCAAACCAATGTGGAATCAAGATAAGTATCCTGTATTACAACAACATTTTGTAGGTTGGTTCATCAAAACAAAACAAGCGGCTTTTGATCCAGAAAAAGTTCTCTTTATGGATTTTGATATTCCTCAAAGAAACGAAACACGATTTCTTTACGTCCTTCCATTAGATCAGTACAATGCCCTAGTAGAATACACCTTATTTTCTGAAAAATTATTAAAACAGGAAGAGTATGAACAAGGTATCGCGCACTATTTAAAATCAAAAGGCATAAGCGATTACAGTATAACAGAAAAAGAACAAGGTAACATTCCTATGAGTTGTTACCCTTTTGATCAACTCAATACTCAAAGCATGCTTAATATTGGAACTGCTGGAGGATGGACCAAAGCAAGTACTGGGTTCACTTTTATGAATACTCATAGGAATGTCAAGAAACTGATCCCTTTTTTAAAAAGCAATAAACCACTGAATGCATTTAGAATCAAAAATCGTTTTGCTTTTTATGATTTACTTTTTCTCGATGTACTTACACGATATAATGAGCAGGGAAGTAAACTCTTTAGTCGTATGTTTTCCAAAAACCCTCCTGTGCGGATTTTTCGATTTTTAGATGAAAAAACAACTTTCTTTGAAGAATTTCGAATCATGCTTTCCTTTACCGTGAAACAGAAAATATGGTTCGTAAGAGCATTATTACAAAGGATTTTTTAAAATTTTCGCTCCATTAAATTTAGCCCAAAAGTTTTAAAAAGTTCTTTCCCTTTTTGACTTATTTCGAGTGCCTCTAGCTTTTGAAAAGCCGCTTGGGTGTACTCTACAACTAATGCCTTACTGGCATCAGCAGCCCCCGTTTTATTAAAAAGTAATGTTACTGCTTCGATTTTTTGAGCACTCTTTTCAATAGTCGTTTCCTCCGAAAACCATGCTTTTAACTCTTGTCGCTGTTCTGTGTTACCGTTTATCACGGCTTGGTGAAAAAGAATCGTTTTTTTGTTTTCAATAATATCCCCTCCAACTTGTTTTCCAAAAGATGTTGGATCCCCAAACGCGTCCAAATAGTCGTCCTGGATTTGAAAGGCGGTTCCCAAAAGCATTCCAAAATCGTAAAGTAATTGAGCATCGGAATCCGAAGCCCCTCCAATCAA
>Ga0315330_10002530_pt1 | contig 12549 bp, 11 predicted proteins | sample M140m34915metaG_FD_203453 | JGI IMG/M metagenome (GOLD analysis project Ga0315330, IMG submission 203453) | Ammonia-oxidizing marine archaeal communities from Monterey Bay, California, United States - M1 40m 34915 | ecosystem: Environmental > Aquatic > Marine > Intertidal zone | place: USA... | reverse complement strand
ATATGTAGTAGTTGTATTTCTTGATGTACCTGTATTCCTGCTTTCAGCTGTACCCCTCGCAGTATTAAATGTGGTAGTTGTATTTCTTGATGTACCTGTTCCTCTACTTTCTCCAGTACTCCTTGCTGTATTGAAAGTAGTTGTGGTATTGTATGCAGTTGTTGTATTAAAAGAAGTTGTTGTGCCTCTACTAGTACCAGTTCCCCTACTTTCTCCAGTGCTCCTTGACGTATTATATGTAGTAGTTGTATTTTTTGATGTGCCAAAAGTAGTAGAAGTAGTATATGTAGTCGTTGTATTAAACGCAGTACTTGTGCCCCTAGATGTATTAAAACTTGTTGTAGTATTATAAGCAGTCGTAGTATTTCTGCTTTCACCTGTGCCTCTTGAAGTACCAAATGTCGTAGTAGTATTATACGCCGTAGTAGTATTTTTACTCGTGCCTGTGGCGACCCCTGTATTAAACGTTGTGGTTGTACTTCTACTTGTATTTGGCATTTTAATTCAATATTTCTTGTGCTTGCGGTAATATTATTTTACCACCTTCTTTTAAATGACTACTATAATTATCTAATAGTAATTGTTTGTGATCATCAGTTATATCAGTAGGCATTGCCCATAAATCTACTAAAATCAAATCATATTTTTTATTTGGTGTATATGTCCATTCATTATGTTGTATAACATTAATATTACTATTAATCCAAGTAACATAATCTATTATTTCTTGATCTTCTTCAACTACATCTATTGATGTAATCGATTTATTATTATATATATATTCAGGTGTGCAACCTAAGTATAAACCTAAATATAACACGTCTCCCCATATAACATCGTCATAAGTATTAGGATTCCACCCACACGATTCACAATCACCTACATATTTTGCAGATGGTATTTCGTGGTTATATCTACTATGCCATACATCAGCTTTATATTTAAATATAGACATTACAAATGTTTCATCTATATTAAGTTGCTTAGTTTCTTTTTCTACAATAAAGTTTTGTCCATCATGTACTGGTATTAAATTTTCATCAAACATAATTATATTTTTTTAAATTCTACATCCACCTTACTATAGTCAACCCATTTGTATTCACCCATGTTTATAACCGCTCCTTCAATATGTTCAACTTCATCAGCCATAACACCTTGCCATACTCCTTTGCCGTACTTCTCATCTTTATATTCAAATAAATATATATTTATTCCGTTTATAGATTGACCGTATTGTCTAATGTTTTTCTTAAGTCTTCTATCTGAAGGGCCTCCAAAACCACCACCAGAACATTGATTTAAACTTGTAACAATACCACCTGCACCAATTTGGAAGAAATGCGTTGGTGAAAATCCGCTAATATTTTTAGCCCCGTAATAGCCAGAGCTCAATTGACTTGTACCTCCTGAATTAGTAAAGACCTGTGATGTAACTTGAGGTAAACCACTAGATACATTATTTCCATAATATGTGAACCCTAAAAATTCTTGACATACAAAATTGAAGTTACTACTTTGAGTTGAGTCAAACGAAGTTAGCGCGGCCGCTGTAGAATATACAGTTGTTGTACTTGCTGTTGTATTAAATAAAGTAAGTGTATTATAAGCGGTTGATGTATTTCTACTTTCTCCTGTGCTACGAGATGTGTTGAATGAAGTTGTGGTATTGTAAGCTGTTGATGTACTTCGACTTTCAGCTGTACCTCTTGAGGTTCCAAATGTAGTAGTTGTGTTTCTACTTGTTCCTGTTGCTCTACTTTCACTTGTATTTCTTGAAGTATTGAATGATGTTACACTACCTCTACTTGTATTAAACGTTGTAGTCGTATTATAAGCAGTCGTTGTATTAAACGATGTTGTAGTATTTCTAGACGTTCCAGTAGCTCTCGATTCTCCAGTACCTCGTGATGTGTTAAACGTTGTTGTTGTGTTATAAGCTGTTGTTGTATTAAAGGCTGTACTAGTAGCTCTAGATGTATTAAACGTAGTTGTAGTGTTATAAGCTGTAACCGTATTAAATGAAGTTACAGTACCTCTACTAGTGTTAAACGTCGTTGTTCTGCTTGTAACAATACTTGTTTGGAATGTGGTTGTTGTAGATCTTGATGTTGCAAACGTTGTCGTTGTTGATCTTGTAGTTGCAAATGTAGTCGTAGTAGATTTTGATGTTGATCTACTTGTATTAAATGTTGTTGTTGTACTATATAACGTGGTTGTTGATCTACTTTCAGTTGTATTTCTGCTTGTGCTGAAAGTTGTTGTTGTAGATCTAGACGTCCCAAATGTTGTTGTATAAGCGGTAGTTGTGCTTCTACTTGTATTAAATACTGTGCTTGTAGTATAAGTCGTAGTTGTATTTCTAGACTCAGTTGTATTCCTATTAGTACTGAATGTTGTTGTGGTACTTTTAGAAGTTATTGTACTTGTGTTAAAAGTTGTTGTTGTTGCTGTAGACGTATTAAAAGTAGTTGACGTTGTATATACTGTTGTTGTTGATCTACTTTCGGTAGTTGTAGTACTTGTGTTATAAGTTGTGGTTGTGTTAAACACTGTACTAGTACTTGTATTAAATACGGTTGTTGTAGCGGTTGAGGTATTAAATGTTGTAACCGTCGCAGTTGTAGTATTAAAGGTAGTTGAGGTAGTATACTCTGTTGTTGTACTTCTACTTTCTAATGTTGTTGTACTAGTATTATAAGCGGTTGTTGTAGAAAACACAGTTGTTGTACTTGTGTTGAATACCGTGCTTGTAGCAGTAGTAGTATTAAACGTGGTTGTAGTTGCTTTACTAGTTACAGTAGATGTGTTAAACACCGTGCTTGTAGCAGTTGTGGTATTAAATGTTGTAGTCGTGTTTCTATTTGTACTAAATTGTGTTGTTGTACTTTTTGTTGTTGTAGTTGACGTATTATATGTGGTAGTCGTAGCTGTACTAGTATTGAATGTTGTTACAGTACTGGTATTAAACGTTGTTGTAGTACTTTTATTTGTAATTCTACTAGTTGAGAAAGACGTAGTGTAAGCAGTCGTCGTGCTCCTTGTTGTTGAAACAGTTGTATTTGTTGAACGTGTTGTAGCAAACGTAGTTGTCCTAGATGTTTCATGAGGAACTTGTGTGCTTGTATTAAACACTGTATTTGTTTCTCTAGTAGTATTAAAAGTTGTAGTAGTTGACCTAGTCGTATTGTATTGTGTACTTGTTGCCCTAGTAGTGCTTATAGTTGTAGACGTAGCAATACTTGTAGGCACAGTAGTTCCAAAACTTGTTATAGTTGTTGTAGTTGTATTATATACAGTAACTGTATTAGTCGATGTATTAAATGTCGTCGTCGTACTTTTAATTGTTATTGTTGATGTATTAAAAGCTGTTGTGGTATTTGTAGAGGTATTGTATTCTGTACTTGTTGCTCTATTAGTTGAATACTCTGTAACTGTAGATTGAGTTGTATTATAAACTGTACTCGTAGATCTAGTTGTATTATACGTAGTAGTTGTAGCTCTGGTTGTATTGTATGTGGTTACAGTACTTCGTGTGGTAGAAAAAGTAGTTGTTGTAGATCTCGTAGTAGCAAATGTTGTAACCGTAGATGTACTAGTGTTAAATGTTGTTGTGGTTACAGTACTGGTGTTGAATATAGTGTTTGTTGCAGTACTTGTATTGAATGTTGTAGTTGTAGAAGTCGTTGTATTAAATACAGTACTTGTGGAAGTGTTATATTCGGTACTTGTATTTGTTGACGTATTATAAGCTGTTGTTGTGCTTCTTGATGTTGCAAACTGGGTTACAGTGCTTGTGCTAGTATTAAATACAGTAGTTGTATTAGTACTTGTATTAAATGTAGTAACCGTATTAGTTGATGTATTGAAAGTAGTTACCGTGTTTTTTGATGTACTAAAAGTAGTTACAGTATTAGTACTTGTATTAAAAACGGTACTTGTATTTCTATTGGTTTCAAATGTAGTTACAGTGCTCGTTGATGTATTAAATACAGTGCTAGTTGTTTTTGTTGTAGCAAATGTAGTTGTTGTTGCTGTACTAGTATTAAAAACTGTAGATGTATTTGTTGATGTGTTAAAAGTTGTGACAGTATTAGTCGACGTGTTAAAAGCGGTAGTTGTTTGCTTTTCAACACTTGTGGCCTTTGTTGTATTTCTGCTAGTATTTTTAGTAGTAGCTGTATTCCAAAAATCTATTCTGTTCCAAAGCCATCTCATTTAACTAAAGTTTAAGATTGAGGATAAGTTCCGAAGTTTCCTACATAGTTAACTAATATTTTAGTTGTAGATGCTACAAAATAATTTAATACAGCAAGACTATTAGCTGTAGTAACAAAATTAATAGCACCACCCCCAGGAGTATAAACAGTAGAAGGGAAACCTTCAAAAGATAAGCTAGTAACAGATGATGGGTTTACTATTACAATTGTTCCAGTTTTACCAACAACGTTACTGTTTATATTTTCAAAAACTATTGAATTTGGTGCGTCTACGGCTGTTATATTATAATTATTCACAGCTGTGTTTAAATCTATTCCATGCGTATGAGCATTACCCGATACAGGAGCCGCTGATGTTATTTCGCTAAAACCAGTTGCACCTAAATTGCCGAAGCTAGCTATATCTGATAATTTATAATTTCTAGTAACACCAGAAATATCTGTTCCTAATAACCTATCATCCGCCGATAAAATATGATCTCTTAAAATATCTTTTATTCTTGGCATAATTTATTTTTTTCTTAATTTTTCAACACTCCTTCCACCGAAATAGGCACCAATTACCGTAATTAAAACAAGTTGTAAAAGATCTGTCCATTTTTGTTCAACATTAAAATTAATTGATCCAGAATCAACAAAAACCATTATAACTGTAGTTACTATTAAGAATACTAAAACAAGTGGCCTAACAGAGCGTGTGAGCCAATTACCGTGCTCTAAATCCGCTTTCCACCTGTCTGTAACATTCTTTTGCATTTCAGCTTCAGCTTGTATAAATATTTGAGTCATTTCTTTTTCAAACGACGCTTTTTCTTCTTTTGTTTGTATAAACTTATCAGCAACTCCCGCTAGCTTAGAAATAATTCCACCGCCGGCATTACCAAAAAGTTTTGCTAATAATTTACTCATTTGCTATTTTTTAATTTATAAGGAACCATTTTGTTTAAAGCTTTTTGACGAGCCTCACACCCACAAGGAATATTTAATCCTTTAGATACATGATCAACAACAGATCTTATACCTGTTGCTTTTGTAAATTTGGCAATAGAATCGCCTAATCCCCTTGATTCCATACTAACAATTCCATTTTCTTCTAGCAGCTCTGCCTCTTTCAGATGTCCATCCTTTTGATCTTGCACAAAATGATTTACGTCTTTTGGCAGCTTTACTTCCTTTCTTTAATTTAGATGGAGGTGTTGTAACTGCTGTTTTAAGTTTACTGCCTGGGTTATCTCTTCTGTATTTAGCTACACCTTTTTTAGACATACCACCACCAGCTTTTGCTCCGGTACCGCCCTTCTTATTTACTTTAGTGTAATAGCCTTTAGATTTTTTTCTTGATGGTGCATTTTTACTTGGCATGCTTTTAGAATTTAGGCTTCTTCATTTTCTTTAGTTTAATAAAGTCTCCTTTATTTAACTTATTGAAGGGAGCTGTTAGTTTAGCTATTTTTAATTGTTTACCTGTAAGTTTTTTCATCTTAATATTTAGATTTAGATTTTTTAACTTTCTTTTTAACTTTCTTTTTAGCTTTTTTCTTAGCGGGTATTTTATACATATTATCTGTTTTTGTCTTTAATCATATCATCAATAGCTTTATTATAAACTTTATCTGTGTATGATCTATTGTTATAAAAAATATTACGGGTACTTGTTGGGAGGTCTTCTTCTGCAAGCATTATGCGGTATATTCGCATTATTAATTGCTTACATTTAAACGAAGTTTTATATATACTATATTTAATTGAAGTGCGGTTACGATGCCTCCATACCTCTATCCAGCCAGCTTTTCTTAGACGTTCCCATCTATTTTTATCCCAGCTGTACGTGTAGGTGCCATCAATAAAATCATTACGCGTAAATCTATCTTTGCAATCTAAATAAATTAAAAGTTCAAGATCAGCGTCTTTTAGGCTATAAGTTTTACAGGCCCATTTACGAATGAGCCTATAATATTTTAATAAATTTAATTCTTTTATGTTACTAGCATCTAGTTTCATTCAACTAATACTATATCACCTAGTTTCAAAACATAATATAGCTTTTCTTTCCATTCAATTCCATGACCAGCATGTTTATCATAATGTACTATATCATCTTTACTAAGCACATCTGCTTGTGGCCCTGCAGATATAACTTTACCTTTTAAATACCTTACGTCTTTGTTCTGATCTTCCGTAAGCTCTAAGCCACCTACTTTCTTCGGCGCTTCTTTTATTTTTTCAACAACAACGTAAAAATTAATTGCTTTCATTAACTCGAATATTATTAATTACACAATCTGCTGAAAATATTGTATTAGCCACACTTACCGCATTTTTTAATGCTGTTTTAGTTACAAGTACTGGATCAATGATTCCTTCTTTAATCATATCAACCTTAGTGTTACTTACAACATCTATACCTATTCCAGCTTTAGTAAATTCTTTATATTCTAAAGCTGCGTTGTCTAGTATAGTTGCATATGGGGATTTTATAGCTTCTAGTAAAATGGCCTCTCCATCGTTTTCAGGTGCTATTGAGAATGACGCGTCTAATAATGCAACTCCACCACCAGCTACAATACCTTCTTGTAAAGCTGCTTTTGTAGCATATATAGCGTCTTCAACTCTATCTTTCTTTTCTTTCATTTCAACTTTAGAGTTAGCACCAACTTTGATTATTGCTACTTTGCCATTTAACATTGCTAATCTTTCTTGTAGCTTTTTCTTAAAGAATGGATTTTTTTCTTCTTTTACCTTGTTTTCGACAACAGTGATTCTTTCTTTTAATATTTTAGGGTTTTCTAGCCAAGTTTGTATTACTGTATGTTTATCATCAGTAACTGCTTTAACAGCTTCACCTAAAACGCTTGGTTCAATTAAATCTAAATCATCACCTAATTCTTCATTCATAACTTTTGCGCCGGTAAGTATCGCAAGGTCTTCAATTGTATTTTGTTTTGTTGGACCGAATCCAGGCAAATCTACAACATTTACTTTTATGTTACCTTTGACTTTGTTAGCTAATAACGCCGCCATAGGTTGTTGTTCTACGCCCGCAACGATCAACAGACTCCTTTTCTTTTTAATAACAAACTCCAATACGCTTTGTATTTTACGGACATTAGGTATTGGCGAAGATACTATCAGTACGTACGGATTATCTAGTACCGCTTTGCCTTTATCCTTATCTGTTATGAAATGTGGCGATTTGAGTCCGCAATTTATTCTAGTGCCCTCCACGAATTTAACGTGTGTGTCATGGGTCTCAGACTCTTCCATAAGGACGACACCATCCTTTCCTACTACTGAATACGCTTGCGAAATTATTTTACCGAGTTCTCTATCGTTATTGCAACTAATAGAACTTACGTTTTCGAGCATATCGTCATTTACTTCAACTGCACTTTTATCTAGGTAATCATTTACCTTTTTAAGACCGGATAAAATTCCATCTTTTATAGGTCTTACACTTTGTGCGTATTTTTTTTCGTTAGATAAATGTAATAATGAGTGAGCAAGCACGGTTGCTGTTGTGGTACCATCGCCTGCTTCTCTTACAGTGTTTCTAGCTGCTTCTTTAATTAAAGTTGCACCTATGTTTTCAACCGGATCATATAAGACTACGCTTTCCGCAACGGTTACACCGTCTTTTGTAATTACCGGTTTTCCTAATGCGTCTTCATATATTACGCATTTTCCTGAAGCACCTAAGGTAGATTTAACTGCATTAGTCAGTTTATCTACCCCGTGCATTATTTTTTCTCTAGCATCTGTTCCAAAGGACAGATTTTTAACTATCTCACTTGGTTGATTATATTCCATTTGATTAAATTTTTATAAGTGGTTATTTAAAGGTTTTTACAACTTTAGGTCCTGCAGAAAATTCCAGTCTTTTGTTGTAATGCTCGATGCTTCCATCAATTGCAGCCTCAGCTGATTCAAGGGTTTCTCTTCTGGTTACATCGTGCCAATCATCAGTAGGTTTGCCGTGAGCATCTAAGTTCTTGCATTCCGTTTGGTAAAAGCCATTTGGTAATTGTACAATTCTCCAGTTTTTTTTGTCTGCGAAAAATTTCCATGTATTTCTGGTTTCTTCGGATATTCCTTCTGTACTATTATTCGAGAAAGAATAGGTTTTGTAATAAAATGTCATTGGTCTTGGTTTATAATACTATAATTACGTGATTTTTTTAAATTCTACATCTAACTTACTATAATCAACCCAGTCGTTACCATACATTTTAAATACTACATTATCCATATCTTTAACTTCATCAGCTATTACGCCTTGCCATTTTCCTGGGTACTTATCAGTATATCTTCCTTCTTTAAATTCAAAAGCATATATATTCAGTCCACTTGGTGATATACCTATTAACTTGATATTTTTCTTTAACGATCTTTCGGAAGGACCACCACCACCACCACCTGGAGGAGGAGGAGGACCACCACCACCGCCACCAACGTGGGTGTACCCATGAAACTCACTCATTCTGTGTGGAGGTATTTTATTTACGGCACTAGTAGCCGAACCAAATAAACTAGTAGATGTAGTTGCTGAAGATCCCGCTAGCTCAATTTCTGTTGAAGAAGGATTAGCATCACCCAACTCGGTGTTTATGTCGGCCATAGATATTTCGCCGCTAGCTGGTAATGCCATCTTCTAACTTTTTAACTTTGTTTGACAATTCTTTTACAGCTTCAATTAATAATGCTGTTAATTTTGGATAATCAACTGCTTTATAACCATTATCTCTTGTTTCTACAATTTCAGGTAATACTTCTTCAATTTCTTGTGCAATAACTCCTATATCTTTTTTACCTGTTTCTTTATGTGATATTTCATTCCAATTAAATGATACACCGTTTATTTTATTTAGTTTATCTAACGGATTAGATATATTAAGTATATTGTCTTTATATCTTTTATCTGATGATACAAATGCAACTACATCACCTGCTACTTTTAATGAGTCGCCTGTATTTCCAAAATCAAGATAAAAATTTGAATTATCAATATCGTATATTTCTTCAACATGCAGATGGTTATTATTGTCTATATATAAAACTTCATCTTCATAATCGGAAGCTCCACCGCCAGGGCTTATCTCTTTCCTCATACTGAACATTCTGTTCGCGTAAGTACCATCTCCTCTTGAGTTAGCTGGAATATCTAAGAAAAATGTTCTAAAATATTCACTAACGTGCATCCTACCTGAATTTACTGTTCTACTGCCACTATTATCATTAAAGATGATATTCATACCACTCGCGTAGTCCGCCGACACAGTGGCGCTGTTTGCCGTTTGATTTGGTATAATTAATCCGGCACCGTTCAGTTGCATTGTTACAAAAGAATAATTATCACCCTCATTTCCTGCCACAAGTGATTTACCTAACCTATATTTAGCACTTAAATCAAAACTACCAGCAGTACCTCCTCCACCAGTCATTTCTATAACATGATGATACCTTGCGGCTGATTGCATTTCTAAACATACTGCTCCATCGTTTCCAGTTACAGTACCTAAGTTTTTTAACATTAAAGCTGTTGCCCTACCGTTTGCATCATTAGCCGTTGCAGTACCACCAATTGTTGCAGCACTTGAAACGTTTAAATCACCGTTTATTTGTACTTTACTACCCGATACACTAAATGGATTTAAGTTACCGCCTGAATCAAATATTTTAAAATCATTAGCGTTGATTATAAATTCACTTGCTCCAGCAGTATCGCCTAGTATTCTATAACCAGTGATTGCGCCATTAGCGTTTATAGTTACCCCGTGCTTAGCTTTTACACCATTTATACTACTTGAGTTGGTTGTTATACTTGTTGTATTACCATTTACTGTAGTCGTTAATGATGTTATACTACTTGCGTTAGATGTTATATTACCCTCAGCTGTATCGAGCTCTGTATTTAGAGTTGTTATGTCGCTTGAGTTAGCGGTTACATTATTGTTTGTAGTAGTTATACCTGAATTTAATGTAGCTATATTTGTAGCATTGGTGGCTATACGAAGATCGTTAGTAACTGTCCAAACATTAGGTGATCCAGAAACTAATATATATGCTTTGTTATTATCGTTAGTATCGAACCACATAGAGCCTACGGGCACAGTTACAGCTGGTGCATCATCTTGCCTAAACACATCGGGTTTGCCTGCAACGCTAGTTGTGTTACTATTAACGGTGGTTGTTAGCGATGTTACATTACTAGCATTATTGACTATAGCTGCCTCCGCGGTATTTAAATCATTTGTAAGAGTTGTTATATTACTAGCATTAGTCGCTATGTTTGTATTAGCTGTAGTAATATCTGCATCGTTGCTTGTAATGTTAGTTGTATTAGTAGCTACCGTTGCAGTTAAGTTAGTTGTATTAGTAGCATTCTGAGTAACGTTGGTATTGGTTGTGGCTAAGTTATTTGTTAAGGTTGTTATTCCTGATGCGTTAGTAGCTATATTAGTATTGGCTGTTGTTATTCCTGTAGCGTTAGTTGCAATAGCTGCATCCGTTGTTGCAGTCCACGTATTTACTACTGGATCTCCTACCGGCAATAGTATATAAAGTTTATTGCCGTCGTCTGTGTCGTACCATAAAGATTTTAATGGTACTGTTATAGCGGGAGCGGCATCTTGTCGGAATACATCTGGCTTATTACCTATGTTAGTTGTATTAGTTGAAACCGTAGAGGTTAAACTTGTAGCATTAGTTGCATTTTGTGTTATATCAGCCTCTGCAGTATTTAAATCATTTGTTAATGTAGTTATATTACTTGCATTAGTAGTTATATTACTTGTATTTGTACTTATATTGGTTACAGCAGTTCCAATACGTGCATCATCTGTAACTGTCCATACTTTAGGAGTACCAGCAACGAGTACATATAATTTATTACTGTCATTGGTATCGTACCATAAAGAACCTGTTGCCCCAGTAACAGCCGGAGCGTCGTTTTGTCTAAACACTTCAGGTTTTAAAGTTATGTTTGTTGTGTTAGTTGAGACAGTGCTTGTTAAAGATGTGGCATTTGTAGCATTTTGACTAATAGCTGTGTTGGCTGTTGCAAGATTATTAGTAAGAGTTGTAATACTGGAAGCATTTGCAGCAATATTAGTGTTGGCAGTTGTAATATCTCCATCATTTGACGTTATAGCTGCTGTATTGGTGTTTACAGTACTTGTGAGGTTTGTAACATTTGTAGCATTTTGCGTTACATTTGCATTTGTGGTAGCAATACTATTAGTTAATGTAGTAATATCGCTAGCATTAGCTGTTATATTGGTGTTTGCAGTAGTAATACTAGTTGCATTTGCCGCAATTCGGCTATCTGGGATGGCTGTCCACACATTTGGGCTACCTGATACTAAAATATACGCCTTATTGCCATCATCTGTGTCAAACCATAGTGATCCGACCGGTTTTGAGACCGCTGGTGCCGATGTTTGTCTGAAAGTTTCGGGTTTTCCGGCAATATTTGTAGTATTTGTAGTGACTGTACCGGTTAAAGAGGTAACATTACTAGCATTCTGGCTGATTGATGTATTAGCGGTAGCTAAGTTATTAGTAAGTGTGGTAATATTAGACGCGTTAGCGGCGGCCGAGTTGGTTACACTAGTTATATCTGTATCGTTAGACGTTATATTAGTGGTGTTTGATGTTACAGTGGCTGTTAAGCTAGTTATATCCGATGCACTTTGTGTTACATTACTATTTGTAGTTGCTAAATTATTAGTTAACGTAGTAATACTGGCTGCATTAGCGTTTGCTGTTGTGGTTACTGTATTTATACTACCCGTGTTTGTAGTTATATTACCAGCATTCTGTGTAGCAGAGGCGGTTACAGTAAGAATGTCACTTGCATTGGATGTAATACTTGCTGCTTGATTGTTTACTGTAGCAGTTAAAGTTGTTAATTGTGACGCAGTAGCATAATCTTGACTTGTTGCAACGTTTAATACTAGATTTGCGAATGCTTCTGATAGTGACGTTATGTTTCCTGCATTATCAACGACACCAAAAGAGGATGCTAAGTTAAGTGAGAATGTTGCGCCGGATGAGATAGCGGTTGCATTGGTAGTTACGTTACCTTCTATCGATGCTATTGATATCGCGTTATTCGTTATACTAGTTGATAGATCAGATAGGTTAAAGAAGTCACCATCTTGGAACCCGCCATTGGCAAAGTATTTAGATAGATCTCTTATGGAAAAATTTTTTGTAGCGTATCTGGGCGTTCCACCTGGTAAGTTGTTTTTAGTACCTAAGAAGTTTGAACCTGATAATAGGTCGTTCTCGCTAATGTTATCATCTAATCCGTATGTGGAGATTCTAGCCA
>Ga0315330_10002528_pt1 | contig 12557 bp, 10 predicted proteins | sample M140m34915metaG_FD_203453 | JGI IMG/M metagenome (GOLD analysis project Ga0315330, IMG submission 203453) | Ammonia-oxidizing marine archaeal communities from Monterey Bay, California, United States - M1 40m 34915 | ecosystem: Environmental > Aquatic > Marine > Intertidal zone | place: USA... | reverse complement strand
AAGAACCGCAGTTACTCCTTTATTTTGATAATCAGGATGTACACCAATTAGAAAAAGAGTAACATTCTTTGGAAACATTTTTGCATGTAATAAGTGAAATAATCCAAATGGGTATAATTTTCCATTTGCTTTTTGTAACGATTTTGCAAATGAAGGCATTATAACAGCAAAACCTATTAATTTACCTTCACTGTCTAAAGTAAATTTTATAAATTCTGGATTAATAAATGAAATAAATTTTTCCTTCATGTATTTAATTTGCTTATCATTTATTGGAACGAATGAAGATAATTTAGAGTAGGTAATATTAAACAAGTAAAACATATCATCTACATAAGTTAAAACTTTTTTTGTACTATTGAAACTTATTGATTTAAGTGAATATCTTTTCTTTATTATTGTAGCCATTTTTGAATAATATTCGGTATCAATATTATCAAATTCAAATTTATTTTCTAGATATTCTTTGCCAATACTAAAATTTAATTTTTCAAAATGATCTTTATAATAAGGGTAATTATACCAGGTAATCATAGTGCTAATCTCATCATAACCACTCGTTAACACACCAACTTTGTCCAAGTTAGAAAAACCTATTGGACCTTCAATGATACCTAGTTGATGTTTCTTTCCAATCTTGCCAACTTCATCAATGAGAGCTTTAGTAACTTTAATGTCATCAACAGAGTCAAACCATCCAAATCTGATTTTTTTAATCTTTTGTGTCTTTACCTCATGCCAGTTAATTATTGCAGCAATTCTTCCAATAATTAAATTATCCTCAACTGCTAAAAATAAATTTAAATTACAATCATCAAGACTTGGGTTAACACCTTGAGTGAAATTGTTAATCTCTTCACTAATTATAGGTGGGACCCATTGTTTTGAATTTTTGTATAAATCAAATGGGAATTTTACAAAATCAGTTAACTGTTTTTTCGTATTAACTTTAATTATTTTCATTTTGTAAAAACTTTATCTTTATGAAAATCAAATCTATAACTTAAGCCAAATGATATTTTATTAACTTTTGGAGTTTCTTTATTATTAATTGTAAATGAAGTATCAGCTTGAAGATTTTTATTAAAAAGATATGCAGCACCAAAACTGAACAAATTATCTGCATAAAAGTCACTTTTAATTCCTTGTGTTTCCAAAAATATTACCCAATCTACATTTAATGCTTTAGTTACTGTTATTATGTATTCAAAATCATTTTGATTTGATCCAATTCTATCTAATAAAATATTGGCTATTAATACAGTATTATTTTTAAAATTATTTTGTGTGGATAGCAGAACAAACGGGCTAATCCCATTTACTCCATTCGCTGTGTAGGGATTCATTTTAGAATCAATATTAATTCCTGACATTAAAGCTACTGCAGGAATAAGTGATCTCCATTTAAACTTTTGATTAGCTCTGTAACTATATACATTTGGACTATCATCATAATTTTTATAAGGATCATATATTAAATATTTGAATCCAATTTTAAATTCTTTTACATTTTTTCTAGAAATTTCATTTGTAGGATTATATCTATAATCATAAAAAATATCAGTTTGATAAGTCCCAAAACCTATAAATTCCAATTCTTCCTTAAAAAATCCATACCTAAGTGAAAAATCAAAACTATAGCCCACAAATTTATTATTCAGCAATTTATGTTCTTGTTTTAAAAAATTAGTAGTAGTTTCTATTTGTAATACATTAGTTCCAACTGAGAAAGCACTAAACGATTCTCCAGGTTTATTACTGTTTATAACATCTGTATATTGCCCAAATATTAAATTTGGAACAATTGTTAAAAACAACAATAAAGTAATTTTGTTCATATTATATCAATTTATTCAAATATATAATTTTTATTATTTTATTAACTTTTTTAATCTACAATAATTGTATTTTTGAAATCTATGGGTGTAATTTATTTTTTGTTGTGGTCTTATCTGATTTATCGCATTTTAGGTTTCTTAATGAGACTTGCTGCACCTTATTTGTTAAGACATATGTCAAACAAAATGAACGATAACTTTAGTCAAAATAAAAGAAGTAAGCCTAAAAAAAATGAAGGTGAGGTAAGTATAGATAAAATGCCTAAAAGAAATAAAGAATCTAACAACAACATTGGTGATTATGTCGATTATGAAGAACTTGACTAGTATTTCCGAACATTTAAAAAATAATCTACATCACTTTTTAGTATTTGTTTTATTTGTTGTTATTTCTGTTTCTTATTTTTCTCCAATACTTAGCGGAGAAAAAATTTACCAAAGTGATATAGTTCAATACACTGGAATGGCTAAAGAACAAAATGATTTTAGGACTCTAAATGATTCTGAAACATATTGGACTGATAGTAATTTTTCAGGAATGCCCACTTATTTACTTGGTGCGAAATATCCACACAATTATATTAAACAGATTGATCTTTTTCTTAGGTTTTTACCAAGACCTGCTGATTATCTATTTTTATATCTTATTAATTTTTATATTTTTTTACTTGTTCTTAAAATGGATTATAAGTTAGCATTTTTAGGCTCAGTATTTTTTGCATTTTCTACATACCTAATAATCATAATTGGTGCTGGTCATAATTCTAAAGCACATGCCATTGCTTATATGCCTTTAGTTTTAGCTGGAATAATTTTAGTATTTAATAAAAGTTACTACAAAGGGTTTTTTTTAACCACCTTAGCACTTGGTCTTGAGATTTGTGCAAATCATTTTCAAATGACCTATTATCTAATGTTTATTGTTGTTTTGTTGGGTCTTTATTATCTCAATAATTTCATTAAGCAAAAATTGTTGAAAGAATATTTAAAATCATTGAGTATATTATTTACAGCTTTATTTTTAGCAATTGGTCTTAATGCTAGTACCATAATGAGTACATATGAATATTCTAAACATAGCACAAGAGGAGTCAATGAAATAACTATTACACCTGATGGTGATCAGATTCAATCTAATGGTTTAAATTATGATTACATTACTGAGTATAGTTATGGTTTTTTTGAGAGTATAAATTTATTTATTCCTCGAATAATGGGAGGTGGAAGTGTTGAGAAATTAGATTCTAGTTCTGAAACTTATAAATATTTCAAATCAATTGGTGCTAATACAATACAAGCTAGAGATGCTACTGAGTTTAGCCCTACCTATTGGGGTACTCAACCAATTGTTGAGGCTCCTGCTTACATCGGAATTGTAGTTTTCTTTTTATTTGTCTTATCTATATTTTTAGTTTCTAATAAAAACAAGTATTGGTTACTAACTTCAATTATAATTTCTCTGTTATTATCTTATGGTAAAAATTTTTCTTTACTAACAGATTTATTCATAGATTTTTTTCCTTATTATAATAAGTTTAGAGCCGTTAGTTCGATACAAGTTATTTTAGAGCTTTGTATACCAGTTTTAGCTGTATACTCTCTACATGCAATAATTAATAAAAATAAAGCTGTTAATGAGGTTAAAAATGCTTTAAATAAGACTTTAGCTGTATTTGTTGTTTTAATTGTAGGTTTATACTTATCAATTGATCTATTTGATTTTAAAGGTATTAACGATTCATTATATGTAAATGCATATGGTCCTGGATATTTAGATGCATTAAAATTAGATAGAATGATATTGTTTAAATCAGATTTATTCAGAACTTTCATTTATGTAATTCTATCCTTTTTAATCCTAAGCTTTTATCGAAAAAAAATTATCTCATCCAATTCTTTAATTATTCTTTTTATAATTATTGGATCATATGATTTAATTAGCTTCAATTATAATTATGTAAATTCTGATGATTTTGTTAATTCTAAAAAGGTTGATGTTCCTTATGATGCTAACAAAGCTGATATTTCCATATTAAACGATAAATCTAAATTTAGAGTCCTTGATTTGACTAGTAATTCAACAAAAGCCTCTTACTTTCATAATTCAGTTTTAGGGTATCATGCTGCGAAACTTTCTAACTATGATGCACTTTTAAAATTTTACATCTCCAATAATCATATGCCAGTTTTAAATATGCTTAATGTTAAATATTTTATAAGTAAAAATGACAAAGATGAATTTGAGGCTTATATTAATGAAGATGCACAAGGAAATGCTTGGTTTGTAGAAAATATTCACAAAGTAAATTCTCAAAATGAAGCTATATTATCTCTTGACTCTTTAAATTTAACAAAGAGTGTTGTATCAACTAATATTAAAAGTCAAAAATTTACAATCCCTAACAATTCAAATATAAATTTAGTAGAATTTAAATCTAATTATTTAAAGTATACTGCTTCAAATAGTGAGAATGGTTATGCTGTTTTTTCAGAAATATTTTACCCAAAAGGTTGGAAAGTTTATGTCAACGGAATAGAAACTAACTTTGACAATGTAAATGTTGCCTTAAGAGGATTGTATTTAAATAAAGGAAATAACACAATAGAATGTTACTTCACCCCAGATGTTGTCAAAAATTCTTCTTATGTTAGTTTAGGAAGTTCTCTGTTATTATTGCTTTTAATGATTTCATCGTTGTTATATAACAATAAAAAAAGTTTAATAAATTGAAAAATAAAGTATTAATTATAACTTATTATTGGCCACCATATTCAGGACCTGGTGTGCAAAGATGGTTAAAATTTATAAAGTATTTCAATCAATTTGATATCCAGCCTTATGTGTATACACCAGAAATCTTAAACATTAACCAATCAGATGATTCATTAATTACAGATATTCCAAAATATATAGATATAATAAAAAAGCCAATTTTTTTATATGATAAATTTTTGAAATTGTTTTTACCAAAATATTATGCTAATTATAGTAGGGGGCTAATTCCTACGAAAGAGAGACTCACTATAATTGATAAAATATTACTTTTTTTTAGAGGTAATTTTTTTATACCTGACCCAAAATTGTTTTGGGCTAATGGTTCTGTTAAATTTCTAAAGAATTACATAACTTCAAATGAAATTGATACAATAATTACTACTGGTCCACCACACAGTATGCATCTTTTGGGAAAAAAATTAAAATCATTAACTAATGTTAAATGGTTAGCTGATTTTAGAGATCCTTGGACAAATATCTGGTACAATAAAAAGTTTTTTTTTACCAAATCAACTTTAACTAAACATAAATATTTAGAAAGAAGTGTTCTCAACGAAGCTGATCATATAATAGTAACCTCTAACCGTTTAAATCAGGATTATAGTAAATTAACTATTAGTCCAATATCAACTATAACAAATGGTTTTGACTACATTAATAATGATGATTCTATTTTAGATGATAAATTTTCAATTTCACATATAGGTTCAATGTTATCAGATAGAAATCCTGAAATATTATGGAAAGTCTTAAATAACTTGATAAAAGAAGAGAAAATTTTAAAAAACTATCTTAAGTTAAATTTAGTTGGAAATGTTAGTTTTGAAGTTAAAGAATCAATTAAAAAATATTCATTGGAATCTTATGTTGAATATGTAGGCCATATCCCTTATGATCAAACTAGTAAATATTTAAAAAATTCTCAGATACTGTTATTAATTCAAACAAATAAATTAGAATCCAATTATATTATCCCAGCTAAACTATTTGAATATTTAAATTCTAACAGACCAATTATTTCAATATCAAATAACGATGATGTTGATAATATTATAAAAGACACTAATGTTGGTTCTAATTTCAAATATGATCAAGAACTTGAGCTTTATGATTGTATTTTAAATTATTTTGAAAAATTTTTAAATGATGGAATTAGCATTTTGCCAAAAAACATTAATAAATATAATAGAATTGAATTAACTAAGTCTATCTCAAATATTATAAAAAATCTATAATGGGAATAGTAATCAATCAATCTATTAATAATACAATTACAACATATCTTGGATTTGTCTTAGGTGCGATTAATGTCTTGTTTTTATATACCTATTTTTTGTCAGATGAATATCATGGATTACTTGCTTTTATTATTTCAACTGCAACTATAATGCTCCCTTTTATTTCTTTAGGAACTCACAATGGTATCATTAAATTTTATTCTTCGTATACGAATAAAACTGATAAAGATTCTTTCTTAAGTATTATGTTGATTGTCCCATTATTAAGTGTTATACTTTTAACTGCTATAGGTATAACTTCAATGGATTTTATTAAATTAATATTACCTAAAAATCAATATTTAAATGAAACTAATATTTGGGTAATAATAGTCACGGCGATCAGTTTTGCATATTTTGAGGTCTTTTATTCTTTAGTCAAAATTAAATTACTCTCAGTATTTGGTAATTTTTTAAAAGAAATATTCCATAGAGTTTTAATTTTGATTTTACTCATATTTATATATTTTGAATTAATTAATGAACAAGAATTTATTTTAAGTGTTTTATCTATTTATGTGTTGAGAACTTTGATTATGATGATATATGCATTAAGATATAATTCTTTTGTTTTTAAGATAACTATGCCTAAAAATTCATTTGTAGTTTTTAAATATTTGATCATTATATGTCTTGCCGGAGCAGTTGCAAATATTGTTTTAGAAATAGATAAATTTATGATAGCTCAATATTTAGATATTTCAAAAGTTGCCTATTATTCTGTTGCAATATATATATCAACTTTAATCACTGTTCCAAGAAGATCGTTATTTCAAATTGCAAACCCTTTAAGTGCTAAGCTATTGAACGAAAAAAAATTTACTGAATTAGATGTATTGTATAAAAAATCTAGTTTAAATCTATTAATTGTTTGTGGTTTTGTTTTTCTTCTAATTGTTTATAATTTGAATGATATTTATGCTTTTATCCCTGAAAATTATAAGCAAGGTTATTATGTTGTATTAATTATTTCATTTACTAAGATTTATAATGCTTTTTTAGGAAATGTTGATGGAATAATATTCAACAGCATTTTCTATGATAAAATAGTCTTTATAGGTGTTTTATTAACAATTGCAACAATTTATTTAAATTACTTATTAATCCCATTGTACGGACTTGAAGGAGCTGCTATTTCTTCATTTATAGCTATTTGTTTATATAATTCCATTAAAATATATTTAGTTTATTTAAAATTTAATTTGCACCCACTAACTAAAAACTCCTACAAAATTGCGATTATCATTCTTTTAGGTTTTATAATTTCTTTTTATTTAAAATTAAATTTTTCTCTGTATTTAAATATATTTATTCAAACTTTATTAGTGAGTATTGCTTATGTATTTATTGTTATTTATTTTAAAATTTCCGCTGATATTAATAATATATACAATAAATACATTTTTAAATTAAAAAACCTTGCAAACACAAAGAAGTGATTTTGCAAGGTTTCTAACTAACTATCTAATAAATTAAACTAACTACTTTACAATAAGCAAAGAGTGTGCCAAAGTCAACTATTTTAAATATTCTTTTAAATATTTAGCAGTAAGTGATTTTTTGTTTTTGATTAAATCTTCTGGGCTTCCTTCAGCTATTATGTATCCGCCCTTTTTTCCACCAACTGGACCTAAATCAATAATATAGTCAGAACATTTAATTAATTCTAAATTATGCTCAACAATAATTATAGTGTTTCCAATATCTATTAATGCATTAAATGAAGTAAGTAGTTTTTTTATATCATCTGTGTGTAACCCAGTAGTTGGTTCATCAAATATAAAAACACCTTTTTTATTACTATTTGCCTTACCTAAAAAATAAGCTAATTTAATTCTTTGAGCTTCACCACCAGAGAGGGTGGAGGAGCTTTGTCCTAACTTAACATATCCTAAACCTACTTCCTTAAGGGGTAGTAATTTTTTGTGTATTTTTATTTCTTCATTTGACTCAAAAAAACTTAGCGCTTCATTAATGGTCATATTTAAAATGTCAAATATATTTTTATTTGAATATTTAACATCTAAAATCTCTTTTTTAAATCTACTTCCTTTACATTGATCACATACCAAATGTACGTCCGCCATGAATTGCATTTCAATTGTTATTTCTCCATCTCCCTTACATTTATCACATCTTCCACCATCAACATTAAAAGAAAAATGTTTTGGTTTGTACATCCTTTGTCTGCTTAGATTATGATTTGAAAAAAGATTTCTAATATCATCATAAGCTTTAATGTAAGTTACTGGATTTGACCTTGATGATCTTCCGATTGGATTTTGATTAATAAATTCAACAAAATCTATTTTTACTAAATCCCCATCAATTTTTGTGAATTCACCTGGCTTATTTTCAAATATCCCTAACTCATTCTGTAGCGCGGGGTATAATATGTTTTTTACTAATGAGCTTTTACCACAACCTGATACACCTGTAATAGTTGTAATTACACTTAAAGGTATATTTACATTTATATTTTTTAAATTATTTTCACGTGCTCCAATAATTTTTATAAAATCTTTACTGTTTCTTCTAAATTTTGGTACAGAAATTTCTATTTTTCTATTTAAATATTTAGCTGTTATTGAATCTTGTTTTAAGAATTTTGTATAATTTCCAAAAGCAACTAATTCACCACCCTCTGATCCTGCTTTTGGACCAATATCTATTATATGATCAGCCTGTTTCATTATATCATGATCATGTTCAACAACTATCACTGTATTTCCTAGGTCTCTTAAAGATTTTAAAACTTTTATTAATTTAATTGTATCATTAGAATGTAATCCTATACTTGGTTCATCTAATATATATAGTGAACCTACTAAACTACTACCCAGAGATGTTGCTATATTAATTCTTTGACTCTCACCGCCAGATAAACTTTTTGATTTTCTATTTAAGGTTAAATAATCTAAACCAACATTTGAAAGATGACCTAATCTAGCTTTAATTTCTATAAGTATTCTCTTTGATATTTGTTTTTCAGAATCTGTTAATTTTATTTTATTAAAAAACAACAACAATTCTTTTATGGATAGATTAATTAACTCAGAAATTGATTTATTATTAACTTTTACAAAATTAGATTCCTCTCTTAATCTATTGCCTTTACATTGGGTGCAGAGTGTTTTTCCACGATATCTCGACAAGAGAACCCTGTTTTGAATTTTATATGATTTTGATTCAATTTTATTAAAAAATGCATTTATACCTTTGAAGTACTCATTTCCATCAAATAGTAAGTTCTTTTGATTTTCAGAAAGTTCATGATAAGGTTTATGAATTGGGAAGTTAAACTTATGACTATGTTTGATAAAATCATTTTTATACTTACTTAATTTCTGTCCTTTCCATGGAAGAATAGCATCTTCGTATACAGAAAGTTCCTTGTTTTTGATAACAAGGTTTTTGTCAATTCCAACTATATCTCCATATCCTTCACATTTAGGACAAGCTCCATAAGGATTATTAAAGCTAAAAAGATTGGTTGAAGGTTCTAAGAAAACTTGACCATCTAATTCAAATCTAGTGTTAAATTCATGTAACTTATTATTATCTAAATCTTCAATAACACATACACCATTACCCTCAAAAATTGAGACTTCAATAGCATCAGCGAGCCTATTGTAAAAGGACTCATCATTTACAGTTATTATTCTATCAACAACAAGATAAAATTCATTAAAATCGATGTGATTAAAATTGTCAATTTTATCAACTACGTTATTATATTTAATACGGCTGTAGCCTTGATTTTTTAGTAAATCTAATTTTTCATCAAAATCACTTTTGTTTTTACATTTAATTGGAGATAATAAAAGTAATTTCTGATTAATATTAAGTTTTTTTATGAAAGATAAAATGTCTGTAACAGTGTCTTTTTTTACTTTATTATTTGAAATAGGAGAGTATGTTACTCCAATCCTAGCATATAAAAGTTTTAAATAGTCATAAATCTCAGTACTTGTTCCAACAGTTGACCTTGGATTTGTAGTGTTTACTTTTTGTTCAATAGCTATTGCAGGTGATATTCCTGAAATATAATCTACTTTGGGTTTATCTAATTTTCCTAAGAATTGCCTGGCATAACTAGATAAGCTTTCTACATATTTTCTTTGTCCCTCTGCGTATAAGGTATCAAATGCTAAAGATGATTTTCCAGAGCCGGAGAGTCCAGTAATTACAGTTAATTTATTTCTAGGAATTTCGACATCAATATTTTTTAGATTATGAAGTTTTGCACCCTTGATGTAAATATTTTTATTCCTATTTTTCTTCACGATTTTATAAAAATATATAAAAAAGTAAATATAATATTAATTAGATTTATCTGAAGGTAATGACTACTTTTTTATTAGATTTTTTGGAATTTAAACCAATAAGCCTATATTTGAATATAATAATTAACAATATACTGCCTATAGAATAACATTACTTTTTTAAATTTTATTTAAATAATTCGCAATTTATTTGCGACTAAATGTAATGTTATGATTAATAATAAACTTTCAGATTCACAATTAATAAGTGATTATATTAAAGGAAATGAGTTTTGTCTTGAGATTTTAATTAAAAGACATAAACAAAAGCTTTACAATTTTATTTATTCTAAGATTCAAGATAGAGATTTAACAGAAGATGTTTTTCAAGATACTTTTATTAAAGTGATAAGAACATTAAAATTGGGAAATTACAATGAAGAGGGGAAATTTGTATCCTGGGTAATGAGAATTGCACACAATTTAGTTATTGATCATTTTAGAAAAAATAAAAGGTTACAGAAATTTCAAAGTTCTGAGAATTTTGATATATTTTCGGTTTTAAGGGATAATACACTAGGAGCAGAAGATACATTAATAAAAAACCAAATTGATAATGACGTTAGAGATCTAATAGAATTACTTCCAAATGATCAAAAAGAAGTTCTTATTTATAGATTTTATAACGACTTAAGCTTTAAAGAAATTTCTTATAAGACAGGTGTAAGTATTAACACATCTCTTGGAAGAATGAGGTATGCACTTATTAATCTTAGGAGTATTATTTCAAAAAAGAACATATCTCTTACTAAATAGCAATAACTTGTTTTATTCTTCGTTATTAAGAAAAAACAATATGCAAAAAAATTACTCTAAGAAAAAGTTTTTTAATTCTTCATTACAACCAAAATCTGAAACTATTAATTTTTTAATTAATTATTCTAAATCATTAAGTATAATTGAACTTAACTCTAAAAAATTAGAAATCAATTTAAATTAATTTCTGATTAATTTATTAATAAGTTTTTTTCTTCCTATTGTCTTTGTTATTATGTCTTTATTTATATCCCATCCTCTTGCTGGGGAATATTCTCTACCATACCAAATAATTTGTAAATGTAATTTGTTCCATAATTCAATTGGAAAAACTTTCTTTGCATCTTCCTCAGTTTTTTTTACGTTTTTACCGGTAGAAATTTTCCAACGATATAAAAGTCTATGAATATGAGTATCTACTGGAAATGCAGGTATATTAAAGGCTTGAGACATTACAACACTAGCAGTTTTATGACCAACCGCAGGTAATTGCTCAAGTAGTTCAAAATCTGCAGGAACCTTGCCTTTGTATTTGTCTATTAAAATTTTAGAAAGACCATAAATTCCTTTACTTTTCATTGGAGATAATCCACATGGTCTTATAATATCTTTTATCTCTTCAATACTCATTTTGACCATGTCATAAGGGTTATCTGCTTTTTTAAATAAAATTGGTGTTATTTTATTCACTCTAACGTCAGTACATTGTGCGGATAAAAGAACCGCAATTAATAAAGTGTATGGATCTTTGTGATCTAAAGGAATAGGAACCTTTGGGTATTTTTTTTCCAGCTCTTCAATAATAAACCTTATTCTTTCTTTTTTATTCATTTATAGTATATTTACCTAAAATTCAAATATACTAATTATGGGATTATTAAAAGTAGGGGATAAGATACCAGATTTCGAGTGCCTTGATGACAAAGGAAATATTGTTAAATCACAAGATTTATTATCTAATAAATGTGTTATTTTTTTCTATCCAAAAGCAAATACACCTGGGTGTACAGCTCAAGCATGCAATTTATCTGAAAATTTTTCTAAGCTAAAGAAAAATGGGTATTCAATATATGGAGTCAGTGCTGATAAAGTAAAGTCACAATCATCATTTTCAAATAAATTTGGAGGATTTCCTTACCCACTACTTGCTGATGTTAATAAGGATATAATAAAATCTTTTGGTGTTTGGGGGTTGAAAAAATTTATGGGAAGAGAGTATGAAGGTATATTAAGAACTACCTTTATTACTGATGAAAAAGGTATTATTACTAGAGTTATTGATAAAGTAAAAACCAAGGATCACACAAATCAAATCCTTAATTAATAAAGATTTATTTATAGCCAAATAATTTCTGCTCTTTAATTAGCTTACTGACACCTTTGGGAAGCATGTCTTCCCATTTTGGGTCTCCACTATTTATTAATTTCAAAACTTCTCTTGAAAATATTTTTAAATGATTAATATCATAGTCTACAACATCTTCAACTTTACCATTATATTTAAAAAATTTATATAATTCTTTCATTCTTGGATGGACCTTCAAATTATCACTATTGACTATTTGTCCGTTTTCATCAAGCATTG
>Ga0315330_10002521_pt1 | contig 12563 bp, 9 predicted proteins | sample M140m34915metaG_FD_203453 | JGI IMG/M metagenome (GOLD analysis project Ga0315330, IMG submission 203453) | Ammonia-oxidizing marine archaeal communities from Monterey Bay, California, United States - M1 40m 34915 | ecosystem: Environmental > Aquatic > Marine > Intertidal zone | place: USA... | reverse complement strand
CACCGCTCTGGTAAGGCAGGGGAGTTAGCCGTCATTAAAGCGTATCAAAAAGTGGATCAATTTCTCTAATGCAGCATACAATCACCCAACTCTTTGGGATACGTTACCCAATCATTCAAGCGGGTATGATTTGGGCTAGTGGATGGCGATTGGCCTCTGCAGTAAGTAACGCGGGTGGACTTGGGCTTCTTGGAGCGGGATCCATGTATCCCGAAGTTCTAAGGGAACACATACAAAAATGTAGAAAAGCAACAAACCGCCCCTTTGGAGTTAATGTTCCCCTACTTTATCCTGACATTGACCAACTGATGAAGGTCATCGTTGAGGAAAAAGTCCCCATCGTATTTACAGCCGCTGGAAATCCCAAGCTATGGACCACTTACTTAAAAGAACACGGCTGTACCGTAGTCCATGTGGTTAGTTCGGTGAAATTTGCTTTAAAAGCACAGGACTGCGGAGTAGATGCGGTGGTGGCTGAGGGTTTTGAAGCCGGCGGACACAATGGAAGAGAAGAAACCACCACGATGGTGTTGATCCCATTAGTCAAAAAAGCAATTGACATCCCCTTGATAGCTGCTGGAGGTATTGGTTCTGGTCAAGCTATGTTAGCAGCAATGGCTTTAGGCGCCGATGGAGTACAAGTTGGTTCGCGTTTTGTCGCTACTCCAGAAGCCTCCTCTCATCAACACTTTAAAGAGGAGGTGCTCAACGCAGAACAAGGCACAACAGTACTTACTTTAAAAGAGATTACTCCCGTACGGATGATGAAAAATCCCTTTTATCATAAAATTCAAGCACTCTATGAAAAAGGAGCTCGTGTAGAAGAACTTCGAGAAGCCCTTGGAAGAGGACGCGCAAAAAAAGGGATGTTTGAAGGAGACCTAGAAGAAGGAGAGTTGGAAATTGGACAAGTAGCTGCACAAATAGATTCGTTAAAGCCTGCGGTAGCCCTAATTAAGGAATTTATCAAAGATTTTAATCTAGGGATTAAAAAGCTAAAGATGATGGATTAAGCCTCAACCTTAGTTTTAAAATCAATAAGGATTTGATTTTGAATCAAATCTTCAAAATTTTCTTCTTTTCTGATAAGATGCGCTTTATTTTCATGCCACAAAATTTCTGCAGGACGAAAACGGGAATTGTAGTTACTCGACATGGTAAAACAATACGCCCCTGCATTTTTAAAGGCAAGAAGGTCTCCCTCCGAAATTTCAGCAATTTTTCGATTTGTTCCAAAGGTATCGGTTTCACATATATAGCCTACAACGGTGTAGAAGCGTTCATTTCCGTTGGGATTACTAAGGTTGTAGATTTCATGATGCGAACCGTATAACATTGGGCGAATCAAATGGTTAAAACCTGAGTCTATTTGAGCAAAGACTGTAGAAGTCGTTTGTTTAACCGTATTAACTTTAGATAAAAAATAGCCAGCTTCACTGACCAAGAACTTCCCGGGTTCGAAGGCCAATTCAAGTTCACTGCCATAAGTCGAACAAAAACGATGGAATCGTTCGGTGAGTTTTTCTCCTAATTCTTCAAGATTGGTTTCGATATCTCCCGCTCTATAGGGGACTTTAAAACCACTACCAAAATCTAAGAATTCAAGATTTTCAAATTTTAAAGCCGTATCAAATAAAATTTCAGCGGCATATAAAAACACTTCAATATCCAAAATATCACTTCCTGTATGCATGTGTACCCCGTTAATGTGCATCTTAGTATTTTCAACAATGCGCAACACATGGGGTATTTGATGAATGGATATCCCAAATTTTGAGTCAATATGTCCTACAGAAATATTGCTATTTCCCCCAGCCATCACATGAGGATTGATCCGAATACACACGGGTACTTCAGGATGCTTGGTCCCAAATTGCTCCAAGACCGCGAGGTTGTCTATGTTGATTTGAACCCCTAGGGCAGCAACTTGTTCAATTTCATTTATGGATACTCCATTTGGGGTAAAAATGATGTCTTTGGGTTGAAAGCCTGCTTTGATTCCCAACTGCACTTCTTGAATGGAAACCGTATCCAAACCCGACCCCATAGATCGAAGTAGATTTAGAATGGAAAGGTTAGAAAGCGCTTTACAGGCATAATTGATACGTAACTTTTCTACTCCGCTAAAAGCATTTTCTAGTCGGCGGTATTGCTTTTGGATCTTTTCTGAATCGTACACATAGACAGGTCCCTTGTGTTGTTCCGCAATGGATTTTAATATGGCGTCTTTCATTAGATGTAAATAATAGAGTCCAAAAGTAATGAGTATATCTATGCGAACAAAAGAAAGTAGCAAACCCCCTCATATTTTAAGAAAATGTTATACATATAACAAAAAGTTTTAAGTCCTACGCGCTAAAAATCCGCGATGGATTCTCTATTTTTGTCACTGATTTTAGAAAAGACTTATGAATTTACACGAATACCAAGGAAAAGAATTATTGGCAAGTTTTGGGGTTACCGTACAACGGGGGATCGTCGCAAAAACTGCTGAAGAAGCAGTGGCAGCAGGAAAAGAGCTTACAGAAACCACAGGAACTTCATGGCATGTTGTTAAAGCCCAAATCCATGCAGGGGGACGCGGTAAAGGTGGTGGAGTTAAATTGGCAAAAAGTTTAGAAGATTTGGAAAAAATCTCTGGAGAAATTATCGGGATGCAATTGATTACACCGCAAACACCTCCTGAGGGAAAAAAAGTAAATCAAGTTTTAGTAGCCGAAGACGTTTATTATCCAGGTGCTTCTGAACCTAATGAATTTTATATTTCGGTACTGCTGAATCGTGCCACAGGAAAAAATATGATTATGTATTCCACAGAGGGGGGAATGGATATAGAGGCAGTAGCTGAAGCGACACCGCATTTAATTTTTACCGAAGAAGTTGATCCAGCCCTAGGCTTACAAGGCTTCCAAGCTCGAAAAGTAGCTTTTAATCTTGGACTCTCGGGAGCGGCATTTAAAGACATGACCAAATTTGTTAGTGCCCTTTACAAGGCCTATATCGGTTCCGATGCTTCCTTGTTTGAAATAAACCCGGTATTAAAGACTTCAGATGATCGTATTATCGCAGTAGATGCTAAAGTAACCTTAGACGATAACAGTCTGTTTCGACATAAAGATTTTGAAGCCCTTCGTGATTTAAGCGAAGAAAATCCTGTAGAGGTTGAAGCAAGAGAAGTAGGATTAAATTACGTTGATCTCGACGGAAACGTAGGTTGTATGGTAAATGGAGCTGGGCTTGCAATGGCAACGATGGATCTGATCAAACAAGCCGGAGGGGACCCTGCTAACTTTTTAGATGTTGGAGGTACTGCAGATGCAGCTCGAGTAGAAACTGCTTTTCGATTGATTTTAAAAGATCCAGATGTAAAAGCCATTTTGGTAAATATCTTTGGAGGAATTGTGCGTTGTGACCGTGTGGCTCAAGGAATAGTTGACGCTTATAAAAACATGGGAGACGCTATAAAAGTTCCCATTATTGTGCGTTTACAAGGAACAAATGCCGATATCGCTAAGGAACTTATCGATTCCTCTGGTTTAAACGTTTTATCGGCAACTGCTTTTCAAGAAGCGGCAGATAAAGTGCAGGAAGCATTTAAATAATGACATAAAGGCAGTTGCTTTTATAAAATAACTGCCATTTTGTCAAAATGCTTTGTTGGTCTTGATTTTGCTTTAAAGAAGACAATAAAAATTGTTAACCTTTAAAACATTTGATTATGAATTTAATTAGAAAACAAACTCCATTTTTTCCTTCCCTTTTTGATGATTACGTCAATCAAGATTGGAATTTTAAAGTGTCCTCTTCCGCCCGAACGCCTGCGGTTAATATAAAAGAGTTGGACAACCAATTCGAAATTGATCTTGCAGTACCCGGTAAGAAGAAAAGTGATTTTGAAATTGAAGTAGAAGAGGGACTCTTGTCCATCTCATCATCAATGGAAGATCAAGTTACTGAAAAAGCGAAATTCACCAGACGTGAGTTTAGTTATAACAGTTTTAAAAGAACCTTCACTATCCCTGATAGTGTAGACCCCTCAAATATTGAGGCGTATTATTCGGAAGGCGTTTTGAAGCTTCGTTTGCCCAAACGCAAAGAAGCTTTACCACAACCAAAGAAGCTGATTAAAATCCGATAAGCAAATCAATTATTTGTTTTTGTTTGAATCGGTCTCTTCGGAGACCGTTTTTTTTTGCTATAATTTGATGAAGATTTTCTTTTTAAACAAGATATAAGTGGGAATCCAAATAAGGAGCACATACATCAACGCATAGGTTAAAGAACCAAGTTTAAGGGGTAGTCCCAAACTTTCCCAAAGCCCCATAAATTCTTGATTAAAAGCAATACCCCACCATTTAGAACTGTAAAAAACGACGGTCATCAAACTAGAAAGCGCATAAGCAAAAATTGAATTTACCCCAAAGACATTAGCGAATTTAAAATTAAAAGCAGGCTGCTTTAAATCAAAAATATAAAGGGAAGCGGCTAGGCTTAATGCTGTAATTCCTCCCATAAATAGACTGAATGAAGAGCTCCATAAATTTTTGTTCAATGGGAAAAACCATTGCATTACGTCCCCTAAAAAAAGTAAAACAAAGCCAAAAAAGAAAAGTTGCGTGATTCGTTCTATAAGCGGATCTTTTTTAAGCAGTATGTAGCCTGCCTTCATGCCCATAAGTCCTGTAGCTATCGCTGGGAAAGTACTTAAAAGACCCTCAGGATCCCAGCTGTGTTTCCATAGTCGTCCTGGTAAGAGCAGTTTGTCTAAATAATTTGCCCAGTTTTTTTCAGGAACATTTAGATCCGGAAAGCCGATACCCGGAATAGGAATATAGGCCATAAGGATCCAATACAAAATCAAGATGCCAATGCCGAGATACCATTGCATTTTTCGACTACTGTATAAATATAGCAAGGCACAGGCTAGAAAGACAAAAGCGATACGGGGGAGGACTCCTACCCATCGAATACCAGGGAAGTTGAAACTCGGCCAAAGCCATAGAAAAATTCCTACAACATAAATTTTTAAGGCACGAATTAAGATTTTTTTTGTCATTTCACTCCGACTCTTTCCTAAGGCTTCTTGCTTGCTAAATGATAAAACGATAGAAACTCCTACAATAAATAAAAAGCCAGGAAAGACATAGTCAGTAGGAGTGATTCCATTCCATTCAGCGTGAAGGAAAGGAGCATATACATGTGCCCAAGTCCCAGGGGTGTTCACGATAATCATTAAGATGATGGTCAATCCCCTTAGGATGTCTAATGAGCGGAGTCGTTGGAGAGTTTCGATTGACATTAAGGAATGCTTATGGTGTTTCCGGCTCTTCCGTTTGTATCAAAAACACGCAGGACAATTTGATCAGAATTACTTACTTCAACAGGAGTTGTATATAAAGTATCGTCCATTGTTGGTGCGGTGCCATCCAAAGAATATCGCACTTGGAGTCCTGGAAATTGTTGGCGGACTTTGAGCATCCCTTCTTCAACGGCAGCTCCAGGTTTGGGTAAATCGAAGGCTACGTTTTGAAATAGAGAAGTTAGATGAGGGAGTTGTCTTTGTCCTATAGTATTGACGAATACATTCCAAGAAGCATCAAGTTTTGGTTTTTGAAGTGCAGCTGTTTTTTCTTCCAAAGCCTTTTCTTTGGGACTCCATGCGCGTTCTGCAAAGACGATCATATTAGGCATCAACATACGATCAAATTCATACGAATTTTTAGCTGTTTCGGTCCATAGCTGGGATTGAATACCTAGGAAATTGGGTATTGCCTCCTTTTGAATGCTTGTTTTTTGGGCGACTTCATTTCCATCAATTCCCAACTCTTGAAGTTTGACTTTGTTTGCAAAGACATTCAAGGGCTCTGTGCCCCAGCTGTCTTTATAGCTTACAAAGCCAGACCAACTCAAACCGCTGTTCTCCATGTCGGTGTCATCGGTCATGTCAAAATAAAAGGCAGAAGAATTACTCATCACCGCCTTAAAACCAAGGTTGGTTAATTTGTAGATCATGTCTTCTCTTCCCCCTTGCCAGGTATTGTTCCACACACTTGGAATAAAGTCTAAATCCATTAAATTCTTATTGACTTCTATTTCAGATTGACTTTTTTCGCTGTGGGATAAGAGCACATCTTCCCAGCCTGCCATTTGCGCACCTGAAGCAGTAACAATTTCATTTAAGCGATTAACACTGTAGTCATAGAGGCTTTGATAAGAGTCAATAGTTGGAGTTTTACGAATAAATTCCTCACAGAGCGGAGATTTTCGCCACACCCCAAAAGGAAGTTCGTCAGCACCAATATTGTAGGTTTTCATCGGTAAATCGGCTTCAGTATACATAGCTTTGATTTCAGTAAAGACTTTTTCAAAAAAGCGGAACGAACTAGGAGCACAAATACAGATTGTATTGTCTTGAAAGAGTTGCGCAGAGGTGTACTCACTTTGATCATTAGGGTCGTGAAGACGATATTCGTTGGCAGCTTCTACATCCCCTTTTACAAGATAATTATCATAACGAGCCTTCATAGCGATTACAGCAGCGCGCGCATGAGAAGGAAAACTTAATTGTGGAACTACGCGTATGTTTCGTTGCTTTGCAGCTTCAAGAATTTCGATAAAATCTTTGCGACTTAGGTAACCGCTTCCTCTACTTTCTACTTCTCCAGAACCTGAGCCATACATGGGAAACAATCGATCAGATTCATCTTTAGTATATCCGCGTTTACTCCCGATATCCGTCAGTTCTTCAAGACCAGGAATTTCTATTCTCCAGCCTTCATCGTCAGAGAGTTTTATGTCTAGGAGGTTTAATTTGTAAAAAGCCATATAGTCCAAAATCTGAAGTACTTTCTCTTTTGGAAAAAAATTACGAGATAAGTCGACCATAAACCCACGATGAACGAAACGAGGAGCATCTTCTAAATGAATTAATGGAAGTCCATTGCCTTCTTTTTCTGCGGTTAGGAAAATTTGATGCAACGAGGTCATTCCATAAAAAAGACCACTGTAGGAATTTGTCTCTAAAGAGATCTTATTTTCTGTAAGTTTCAATTGGTAGGCTTCTTCACCAAGCGACTTATTTTTTTTGATTTCAAGCTGAGCCCCTTCTTGTGCTTGAGAAACTTCCAATTTTAGTCCTTTTTGAAAGTGATTTAACAGAAACGAAGTATCCTCATTAAACGAGCCAAAGTCTATGAGGAGAGATTTGGGATAAGGGCGATAATTTTCCTTAACGTCAGTTTTTTTTGGAGTTGGTACTACCCAATGAAGTGCGGAGGTATCTAATGAAGTAATCCCCTCATAAGTGCCATAACGGTCTTTAGCAGAAGGAAGATTCAAGTCTGTTACCCCTTTTGCATTTTCCCAATGTACCACACTCTTTAAATCATAATTCTTATTTGAAGTGTTGGAGTGCACGAAAAAGCCCAAAGGACCCATTACCAAACGTCTCATAATGTCAGATTGGGTCACAGAAAACCTTAAACTAGCTCCTGGGTTTAAGGTATGCGAGGAACCAAATTCTAGTTGCCAATATTGTCTGTTTTTAGTGGGTAGAATACGAATATCCTCAGGAAGACTTTCGGGTTTTAGCACACCACTAAATTGATTCCAATGAAGGGACCATTGTCCCCCTTCCCAAACTTCATCAGTAGGATTTGTTATTTCAATGGTGATTTCCATTTGATTATTGAGCACATCAAAATGGTCTATCGTAAATGTTAATTCACTATCTGAAGAAGAAGTGAGCTGGCAGTTTATTAATAGGACAAAGGCTAAAAGGGGTAGGATTTTAGTTTTCATTCTAATGATTTTTACTAATGTAAGTATTTAATTCGATTTACAATTGTTGATTTTTACATGACAGATGAATTTATTTTTCTACCTTAAATTCTTTAATTGTAGTATTGGGTTCTATGATGGTATAGTCTTTCCAAAATTCAGGATCGTAAGCAGTTTTATTAATGGGGAGAATTGTTCCTTTTTCTTCAAAAGTCTTAAAAGTTTCAGGAGTTAAGGTAGTGGTTTCAAAAACGACTAATTGATACCGTTGGGTGTTTCGATTAGCAACATTGAGATCCATCTTTAATTGATTTTGTTTGTTGCGTCCCTTTACTATTTTATTTTTTTCTGTGATCACTAAAGGGCGGTCAAATCCTCCTTCAAAACTCAAGTTATAGTCAAAGTATTCTAAGCTGTATTTTCCAGAAGCAGTTTTTTTAAATTGTATAACCACCTCCTTGAAATCTTCCTTAAAAGAAACGCCAAACATGCTGAAATCTCGAAGGGGTTGAACATTTATATATTCTATACGAATCAACGCCAAAAGATCTGCATCCACATAGAGTTTTCCTTTGTAGTCTGCATTTCCGTTGGGTTTAAAATCAAGGATATAAACAGGGGTATCTCCCAGATAGGTAAATTCAGTTTGTGTAAATGTATATTTTGAAGCTTTTTTTAGTATCCTTAAATCAAGTTTTTCCTCATCAAAAAGGGTTGTAACAAGATTTGTAATGATTCTTTTTCTCCATTTTAAAAAATCATCTTTTTTCTTTTGGGTTTTTTGTTCTTGGGTTAAGGTATCTTTCGTACTGTTATTAATTTCATCTGCCTCGACTTTTCCTCCAATGATCCCAGAGCGAACCTTAAAGTAAGAATTGGTCTTTACATTATCCTTGAGGATGGTATCAAACAGTTTTTCTATGTTTTCAAAGATTGCGGTTTTCTCTTTGTCCTCAAGTTCCAAGGCGCGAAGCAATTCTAATTTTTGATTTTCTTTACTATAGTCTCCATTGAGATTTCCTAATAGTTCAAAGAACCAAGTGTTTTTTCTTGGGATCTTTCTTAGCGTACTGTCCCAAAACACTTGATTGAATTCAGGGATGGAAGTTTTTTTAATGTTAACGTCTAAGGCTTTAAATTCTTGGGAACCTGTTTCTCTAAAAAACAGTTTCTTTTTTGTCAAACTCAGATTGTATTTTTTTGGGATATCTCTTTGAATTTCTTTTAATATCTCTTTGACATCAAGTTGTTTATTACTGAGTATGATTGAATTGAGCTCAATTGATTTTGGAGCAAGGTAAAAGACACTGTCTTGTAATTGTAAAGTGGGAATGGCTAAGGTCTTGTAGCCCATACAGGAAATAAAAAGAGAATCGACCGTATTTGTAGGTTCATACTGCAACCGAAAACGTCCCTCTTCATTAGAGACCCCTCCACTACCAGATTTTAGATAGATACTGGCAAAGGGGATGGGGTTTTGGCTTAGGCTGTCAAGAACAAGAGCATTGAGTTCCTGAGCATTATTGAAAAAGCCTGTTAGAAGGAAACTATTAATCAAGACAAGATTGAGGTATTTTTTCATAAAAAATTATTTTAAGTTGCCTTGTTCTATAACTGCTCTTTTAAGCTTTTTATTTCATCACGGTATTTGGCAGCTTCAATAAAGTCCAAAGATTTGGCAGCCTCTTCCATAGCTTTACGTACTTCGTGGATTTTCTTTTCAATTTCGGGTTTGGTCAAATAGCGATTTACTTCTTCGGCGGCTTTGCGTTCTTCTAATTCTTGTGCATGGGTAGCCACTGAATTTTTGGCTAAAGCACTGTCCAATGATTTATTGAGGGCTTTGGGTTGGATGTTGTGTTTTTTATTGTAGGCCATTTGTTTGTCCCTGCGGTAGTTGGTTTCCTCTATAGTTTTTTGCATGCTTTTTGTAACCGTATCGGCATACATAATGGCTTTCCCTTGAACATTCCGTGCGGCACGTCCTACTGTCTGAGTTAACGAACGGTTGGAGCGCAAAAAACCTTCTTTATCCGCATCTAAAATTGCAACTAAGGAAACTTCAGGTAAATCCAAGCCTTCACGGAGGAGGTTAACCCCGATCAATACATCAAAAATTCCTTTGCGTAAATCTTGCATGATCTCTACCCGTTCCAAGGTATCCACATCACTATGGATATAACGACAACGGATTTGAGCACGACTGAGGTATTGTGTCAACTCTTCCGCCATGCGCTTAGTAAGGGTTGTAACTAAGGTGCGTTCATCCCGTTCGGTTCGTTGTTGGATTTCTTCAATTAAATCGTCAATTTGATCTTGACTTGGACGGACTTCGATGATGGGATCCAGTAATCCAGTAGGCCGGATAATCTGTTCTACAAAAGCCCCTTCGGTTTTTTCTAATTCGTAGTCTGCTGGAGTAGCACTTACATACAAGACTTGATTTTGCAGTGCTTCAAATTCTTCAAATTTCAACGGGCGGTTGTCCATGGCAGCCGGAAGTCGAAAGCCATATTCTACAAGATTTTCTTTTCTACTGCGGTCCCCTCCGTACATGGCATGAACCTGAGAAATCGTAACATGACTTTCATCTACGATCATTAAAAAATCTTTTGGAAAATAATCTAACAAACAGAAAGGACGCGTCCCTGGAGCCCTTCCATCCAGATAACGCGAATAGTTTTCGATTCCAGAACAATAACCCAATTCTCGAATCATTTCCAAGTCAAATTCGGTTCGTTCTTCAAGGCGCTTGGCTTCTAAAAATTTACCCACTTCTTTAAAATAATCTACCTGTTTGACCAGGTCGTCCTGAATTTGGTGAATGGCATTTTGAAGGATGTCGGGAGAGGTCACAAAGATGTTTGCGGGATAGATATTTACCCTATCGTATTGTTCAATTTTTTGATTGTTTATCGGGTCAAAGGCTTCAATCAATTCAATTTCGTCTCCAAAAAAGTGAATTTTATATGCAATATCTGCATAACCGGGAAAGATATCGATGATGTCTCCTAATACTCTAAAGTTCCCACGACCAAATTCTGCGGTTGTTCTGGAATACAAGCTTTGTACCAAGCGATGCATGAGTTGCGTTCTAGAAATAATCTGATCTCGTTCCAACTCAATCACATTTTTTTCAAACTCTGCAGGGTTTCCTATTCCGTATAAACAAGAAACTGACGCCACAACCAAAACATCTCTTCTTCCTGATAGGAGGGAGGAGGTAGTGCTTAAGCGTAATTTTTCGATTTCCTCGTTGATGGAGAGGTCTTTTTCAATGTAAGTTCCTGTTGTAGGGATATAGGCTTCGGGTTGGTAATAGTCGTAATAGGACACAAAATACTCCACGGCATTGTTAGGAAAGAATTGTTTGAATTCCGAATACAATTGCGCAGCGAGTGTTTTATTATGAGCCAAAACAAGAGTCGGGCGTTGGAGTAGTGCCACAGCATTGGCCATAGTAAATGTTTTTCCTGAGCCTGTTACTCCTTGAAGGGTAACATAAGGATCCTCATTTTCAAATTGATTTACAATTTCTTTTATGGCTTGAGGTTGATCCCCTGTGGGTTTAAAATCCGAAACGATTTGAAATTCCATAGCTTTTTAATCAAGCTATAAACATACAAAATATCAGTGGCAGTAGGGCTAAGCCTAAACCAATATCGCTTATAAATCTCTTCTTTTGAGTAAGAGGTAAGCCCCTCTTAAAAAAAGTGCAGACCATGCCAGAACGATCACTAGGCTTACAACAGAAATACCGTAATCCTTGTTAAAACCTTCCCCTATTTGATCAGCAATGTTTTGAATAGCAGAGAGTCTAGAAAAAGGTTCTTTGATTAAATTTCCCATAGCATTTAGAGGGAAAAATTTGAAAACATCTTCTGCTGAAAGAAACGGAATCCAATCCGATAGTTTCCATTTCATTAAACCGTAAGCAATACCTTCAAAAAACTGCCAAAAAGCTAAAAATCCCAAAGCAAATGCGGAGCGCTTAATAAGAATGGATAAGAACAAACAAAAACTAAAAAAACTAAAGAGTTTTACAGCATAGGCTACTAAATATTCTAAATCAGAAAACACAATTTGTAATTCGTTGTAATCAGAATAAATTCCCCCGAGAATTAAAGAGATAATAAATACCAAAAGTGTTGAAATAAGAACAAAAGCGAGGATGGCATAAATTTTAGAGCGTAAAAATTCTCCTTTGCTCAATCCATCAATAAGATTTTGTTTAAGGGTTTTATAGGAGTATTCATTTCCTACCAAAGCAACAATGATGATAGCAAAAAATATTTTTAATAACCCAATCATAAAGGTGTTGAAATGCCAGATGTAAGGGAAATTAAAAATTCCTTGGTCAGCAAGATGAAACTCAATAGGTCCCAGTTCCACTTTAATGGTGCTTAAAATTGCCACACTAAAAATGAGTGCAAAATATCCTAAGATTAAAATTTTAGAGATTCTATTGTGCCAAAGTTTATAGAGTTCTATAGAGAGGAGGCGCATTTTATTGAGCTTTGGTTAAGGTTAAAAACTGTTGTTCTAAAGAGGGGCGTTTTTTTACAAAATGGGTTGCGAAAATCTTTGCTTTAGCAAGTTTTTTCGAAAGCTCTTCTTCGGACAATTCAGCATTGAGATTTAATTTGACAAGGTTATTCTCTAATTTAACTTCCTTTGCTTGAGGCAGGCTTTTAAGAAAATTAGCTAGCGCTGTTTGGTCGATTGCATTTAACTCAAAATAGCCAAAAGTTTGGGTGATCTGATCCACAGGTCCTTCGTAATAT
>Ga0315330_10002520_pt1 | contig 12563 bp, 6 predicted proteins | sample M140m34915metaG_FD_203453 | JGI IMG/M metagenome (GOLD analysis project Ga0315330, IMG submission 203453) | Ammonia-oxidizing marine archaeal communities from Monterey Bay, California, United States - M1 40m 34915 | ecosystem: Environmental > Aquatic > Marine > Intertidal zone | place: USA... | reverse complement strand
TAAACCCTAAACCCTAAACCCTAAACCCTAAACCCTAAACCCTAAACCCTAAACCCTAAACCCTAAACCCTAAACCCTAAACCCTAAACCCTAAACCCTAAACCCTAAACCCTAAACCCTAAACCAAGGCTACACTGAACCTCATACAGAACCCTAAGGCATACCCCGAGGACCACAAGAGAACCCTCGACAACCGGCTGCAACGCATCAGAACGGGACCTGCGAATCCCGCCGGGAGGCCCTTGGTTTAGGGAGCATGCGCGTCACGAGACAAGCCGACCACGCCTGCAGCGGGGCGGCTTTAGTGGTGCGTGCACGTGCGTCGATGTACCCCAGATCAACTCTAGCTAGTGCGTTCACGGAGCCGTCGTTCACATGTTACAAGCTACTATCGCGCACACAAGAGCCGTTTCTATTCGTAAACCCTCACACCGGCATCTGTGTGCACATGACAGCCTGCCGCTCTGAGCTTGCGTATCGCAGCCGGCAATGTCGTCAGCTTATTGCCGCCGAGGGACAACTCCCTCAGCGACGTGAGCTGCCTGATCTCCGCCGGCACTCTCATCAGCTGATTGTCATAGAGTCGCAACTCCCTCAGCGAGATGAGCTGCCCGATCTCCGCTGGCAAACTCGTCAGCTTGTTGTCGTAGAGGTTCAACCACGTAAGCGACGTGAGCTGCCCGATCTCCGCCGGCACCCTCGTCAGCTGATTTTCGCTGAGGTCCAACCACTCCAGCGCCGCGAGCTGCCCGATCTCCGCAGGCACGCTCGTCAGCTGATTGCTGTTGAGGTTCAACTCCCTCAGCGCCGTGAGCTGCCCGATCTCCGCCGGCACGCTCGTCAGCTGATTGCTGTTGAGGTTCAACTGGATCAGCGCACTCAGGCGCCCAACCTCAGCAGGCACCGCTCCGGTCAGGCTAAAGTCTTCCAAGTTGAGCTTCACCACCCGGCCGTTTTCAATCGTCACCCCGCGCCACTGCTCCGGTCGCGCAGCCTCCGGCCACAGCGCCTGCAGCTCAGGGCACATCGCACGCCATGTCCGGAGCACTCCGACGTCACCCTCGTCGTCGAATGATTGGATCCCGTCATCCTTCGACGGCTCCAGAAGCTCGCGACTGTCCCATCCGTCGGGCGTCACGCCCGGGTGCTTGTCCAGCCAAGCCTGAACCACGTTTCGCATCGCCCAGTTCGTCTTCACCTTCGTGCTGCTCAGGGCGCGACGCGTGAGCGGGTCCTTGGCCCCGTTACGCTCAAAGTGCGACAGAATGGCGCTCCTCTCGTACGTGTGCCCCGAATCGAACACAAACACCGGGTCGCGGAACACGGTTCGCGTGATGGGGCACAAGAGCTCTTCGGGCTCGGCGTCGAGGTCTGCGTCGGGGGCGTCGGGCAGGTCGCCCCGTGCGCTCGCGGAACGCCGGGTTTGCACGCCGGCGCTCGCGTTTCCAGACATGGCGGCCGTCTTGCGCCGCTTTGAGGGCGCCATCAAACGAACCTCCGGGGTTGCCCCTGGCTGCGCGCTCGGCACTCTGAGGAATTTCGGGAGCGAGTCGCTGCTGTGAGCTGATCGCTGCAGCAAAGTTTCGTTCTATCCGCTCGCCCGGCGCGATCGACCTCCCATTACACCATACACAATGTCGAAGGTGGCGAGCGTCACCCTTGGGGTTGCTCCCGCATCTCGTGCGATGCCGAATCGTCGCGCGTGCCGCGTGACGACCTCCGCCCATCATGGCCGTTCCCCAGCGCGCGAGTGTGAACTCTCCAAGACGTTGTTGCAGATCGCGTCGACAGCGACAACAATCTCGATGAGTGCTTTGCTGGCGTTTGGCGCGATCGACACAGAGCCCGCAATGGCCGCGTTGAGCAATCCCAACACTCGATTACCTCGCAACGGTGTCGCCGCGCTGCGCCGCGCAGTACCTGCCATAAACACCGACGCCGGTGAGATCCAGGGCCGCCTAGAGGAAGCTGCTTACCTCCTTCGCATTCCTCAGAGAAAACCTTGGGGCACGATGGCAGATGACGTCAAGTCGTCCCTCAACATCGTCCGCGATCGACGCGCCAGGTTGCTCGAGACTGTCCCGTCGGGCGAATCCAAAACCGCCGCGGAAGCTACGATCGCCGAAATCGATCAGCTGCTCACCGAGCTCGGCGACATCGCTAGCTCTCAGAATGTGGAGCGATTTGACATTGGCGTCGCCATGGCGTTGGACGCGACGTCCAGGCTGAGGGTGCTGCAGGCGCCGGGCTTACCTTTCGACGTGCCCAAGAGGTACGATACCCTCCCCAGACTCACTGGCCGTGCCACCGTGGATCTCGTCGTCAGGAAAAACGGGTCGGACACGTTCGGATTCGTCAACGGCGAAGAGGCAAAGACGGCGACGCTGAGGATTATCGTGGACGGATACAACGCACCGGTCACCGCGGGCAACTTCATCGACAAGGTGCACAACGGGCAGTACGACGGGATTCGGATCAAGCGCTCTGAGACGGCGCTCATCGTCGACCCCAGTCCTGACGATCGTGATCAGAACCTGCCGCTGGAGGTCAAGCCGATTGACGACTACGAGCCCCGGTACCGATCGCCCCTGAACGTCATGGGCGCCGAGGAACTCCCGTCGCTGCCGCTATCGGTGAACGGGTCCCTCGCGATGGCCCGCGGGATAGAGGACGGCACGAGCAGCGCCACCCAGTTTTTCGTGTATCAGTTCGATAAGAAGAGCGCGGGGCTCGGCGGGTTGGCGTTCGAGGAGGGAGAGTTCTCGGTGTTTGGCTACGTCGTGAAAGGGGAGGCGGAGGGTTTCCTGAAGCAGCTATCGACGGGGGATACCATCGTGAGTGCTAAGATCGTGGACGGATACGATAGGCTACTCAACGCGACAACGAGGTCGGCGCCGGCGGTTTCGGTCGAAGGTCCCACCGGTGCCGACGCGGTGGTCAGAGCACCGACGGAGTGATGTGCGTCGGACAGACTGACGTGACAGAGCAGAGCAGAGTTTCGTTAATAAAGGATACCTTTGAATGATAATAATGACACGGGCGGTCCGTCGCCTGTTCTCCCCAACCCAACGCCGATGGATCGCCACGTATTCACAATCTAATTGAGCGACGCGAGGATCTTGTCATCGAGCTCGAACGACATATCCTTGTTTGCGCGCCCGGATGCTTTGTAGAACTCAAACCTCTCCTTGAGATCCGACGCGAGGTCATGCTTGGGCTGCCAGTCGAGCAGCTTGAGCGCATTGGCGGGATAAGAATAGAAATGGATGGGCCTGAACGGGAACGCCTTCTTGACCTCCACACCTTCCGGCAGCTTCTTCGGATCGTAGTTCACAATCTTGGGTTCGACACCCGCGGCAGCCGCGCAGAGCTCGACCATCCCGTTGAGCGTGACTGCCTTGTTGGTCACCGCGTTGAAGATGGCGCCGTTCGCGGCGGGGTTACCGACCGCCGCCGCCATCATAGTTGCGACATCCTCCGCGTGGGCGACCACAGACATCTGGTCACCGCTGCCCGGCACCAGCACGGGGCGTCCCCTCACGATGCGGTCGAAGAAGAACTCCTCGCAGTCCTTGTTGTTGCCGTACCCGGTGAAGTACTGCGGACGGAACGACGAAAACGAAAACGGCATGGTGGCGAGCTTCGCCTCAACCTGAGCGTGACCCGCGGACTCTTTCACCGCGTCGCCCTCGAGGTGGGGCGGGGTTGGGGTGGGCTTGTACATGCCCGCGGAGGACACGAAGAAGAATTGCTTGGCGCCGCACTGCTTCGCGAACGCGGCGACGGGACCGACAGAGTCGAGATCCTTGCCGTTGTTGTCGACGACGACGTCGAACTGCGCTCCCGTAGCCTTCGTGGCGAGCTCGCTGGGGTCCGCCCACACAGTTTGGACACCGGCGGACGTGAGCTCGTTGAAGTACGAGAACGGGGGCTTCTGCATCTTCTTGTCATCTTGGGAGCCGACGGTGTTGAGGGTCACCGAGTGGCCTTGCGCTGCGAGGGTCTTCGCAAGCCAAAAGCCGATGTTGGCGTGACCACCACCGTTTGTGTTGACAATAAGAACCTTCTGGGGGGCGGCCGCGGCGGTGGTGACCGCGGGCATCGCGCGCTGCGGGAGGAAGCGGGGTGATCGGGTAAGTAAGTCAGATTGTCGAGTCGGATCGGGGCGTCGGGGTGGTGGGACGCACCCTGGCGACGCGTGCGTTGCGACCAGAGGCGCGGCGAATCTGACGCGCGCCCGAGGGCGCGCGGAGGCAAACGCTGGGGGCAGCGGCGAGGGCGGAAGCGACCATTTCGAGGTTGTTCGCGTCGAAGTGTGAAGGATAAGGGCGGTGCCGTTGGTTTCTTTGCCAAGTCAGCGCCGAGATTCCGCGACTCGCGGAGTTGCACAAATCGCCGCCCGCACCGTCTCTCTCGCTCTGGGAGGAATAAATGGCGGATTAAACCTTCCTCGGGCGCCAGTAGACGGCACGCGCTCGGCTAGTTCGAGCATCTTCAGCGCACGTCCACTTCCTTAACACAAGGAAATCTAAGCTTCTTATGACCGACGCCCTCGACAGCCTGGGTGCGTGCCCGATATCGCGCCCGAAGCGGCCGTCTCCGGGCGACAAGCGAACGGCCGGCAAAACGCGCTTTTTCCGATCGGTGCCTTCCGAGATGGACGTCGCGTCCCGGGCGGATGCCGAGCCGGGTTGGCGCGAGAGAACCCGTCGACCGAATATAGAACATGCGGACGATCGTTTAGCCTCGTTGCGTTCGTGCGGGTTTGGTCGCGTCACGGCGACGGCGGCGGCGACCGGGATTCCCGCGAAGCGCCGATCTTTTTATTCCCTCGATGCTGACTCTGCTCCCCGCGCGTCCCCCCCCCGCCTTCCGCAGGCCCAAACTTTTCCTTTCAGGACGACGATAAGCCTGCAAAGGAGAGCAACACTGCGGACTCTGTTCAGTCGAACTACATCCACATTCGCTCCCAGCAGCGCAACGGTCGCAAGTCCTTGACGACGATCCAGGTGCGGCCCCCCCCTGAAGGCACCCCTCCTAATCGACTCAAAACAGCAGATCCTCGTGATCGAGCCAGCCTTCTCACGTCCTCTCCATCGTTTTCGTCACCTCGCAGGGAATCAACCCCAAGATCAACAAGAAGGTGATCCTCAAGGAGTGCAAGAAGAAGTTCAACTGCAACGGCACGATCGTTGATGATCCCGACCTTGGCCAGGTGATCCAGCTCCAGGGCGACCAGCGTAAGGTGGTCGCGCAGTTCCTCATCGACGAGAAGATCGCGAAGAGGGACGTGATCAAGGTGCACGGCTCTTAAGCGAGTCAGCCATGGCGGCAGGGTGGCTCGTCGAGGCGGGGACCACGCGCGCGCTCTCGGGCGCGGGCGCGTCTTCTTCGACTTTTGGCGACGTGATGAATGCGTCACTTTCGCGAGGGGAAGATCACGAACGCGGTTCGGCGTTCACTCTGAGAACGACGACTCGCTCGCATCGACTCGCCACCAACGCGAATAGGTTACAGAGTTTTAGGCGCCGCGCGCGCAGAAGGAGTGGCGACGGGTTGCTCGGCAATGGTGCGAGTGATCTGAGACCCGATGACACGACGTAGTAGCGCTATAACAAATTTCATTTCAGTCAATCACAACAGCGCGAATAGACCCTGAGGCTCCTTCGGCATAACCGGTACCGCCCAATCGCACGCGTCCTCGATGCCAAGGGTGTCCACGCCGCGCTGCAGGCGGAACCACCCATCCTCACCCCAGAACGTTCCCCAGCTGTTTCGACCGATCCAGAACTTGTTGCCGTCCTCGTCCTCGCCGTAGCCGGTGATTGATATCTCGTGATCTTGGTCCTTGCATCCCGTGGTGTCGGTGAATACGCCTCCTTTGTACGCCTCGAACTCCTCGGTGACGCACAACCCACACGCGATTGGACCTCGCGCCGCGATTTCAGCCATCATCGCTTCCTCGCCGGTGACCTGGCCGTACTCCTGAATACCGTACACGCGATTAGCCGGGGGTATCCTGGCGAAACATCCTTTCACCGGGTCGCAATCCTGGCAAAAGTGAAGGTCGTCGCATTCATTCTTTTGCGCCTGGTAATTCTGACACGTCTCCTCAGTGACGCCGTTCGCCGCGATCCACTCGTGGGCGCTGGTTGGATCTCCGCCGTTGCACCCGTCAGTTCCGCCGCCGCTAACGCAGTCCAAGAGAACCTGCGGCGCGAGGTCAATCTCAGGGAATTTCCCACCGCGCATCAGGTTGATGCGATCTGACATGGACGACGTGGTGCCGTGTGCCCAGCACGAGCCGCAGTATTGTGGAATGTGCTGATTCCGGTTAATCGTGGCCAGGTTGACGCCGTCGACGTCGCGAATGTCCCAGCTGCCGGGTACCTTGGACTTGTCATACCCCGGGGTCTCGTGAGGACGGGCGGTGAGCACTAGTTCGCGCGTATCTTTGGAGGGAGACGTTTTTCGGCACGGGCGCTCGTAATCGTGATAAGTTCCTTTCCCGACTGATGGGTCCGTGGAGAACAGCCGGGGCTTTCGGTCGGTTGTTGGCGTCACGTCGTGGCCTCCGAGGGTTATGAGCTCCTCGGGTTCGCGCTCCTCGGGTTCGGCGACGGGAACGCCAAAAGTGCAGTCATTCTCGATGCCGAGGTTTTGGTGATGCATCTTGATGCGGAAGAAGCCGGATTCTCCCCAGTACGTGCCCCAGGAGTTCCTACCGATCCAGTACTCCTCACCGCTGGCTTCGTCCACGCCGTACCCGACCACCGCGAGCTCGTGGTTCATGATGTTCAGCAAGTGGGACTCGGCGTATATCCCACCCTTGTAGTCGTTGTAGAACTTGTCCGTGACGTGAATGCCGCACGCGATTGGACCGCGCGTCGATATCTCCGCCTTCATCTTGTCCGCGTTGGACACCGGCCAGCCCACGGCGTCGACGTCCAAGCCGCCGTGCACGTGGCCGTACTCGGATACCGTCCACCGCTTGTACCTCTTGACAGGTTTACACGTCCCCGGAAGGAACGGCTCGGGGGGGTGGCCAGGGGCGCAGTCCTCGCAGACGCCGAAGGGCTTGCACTTGCCGTCTCGCGCCTCGTACGCCTGGCACGTCTCGTCGGGGATACCGTGCGTCGAGATGTATTCGTAAACCTGAGCCGGGTCACCTCCCTCGCAGCTGCCTCCGGCTCGGCAATTGATGAGCACCTGTGGAGCGAGGATCGTCTCCGGGAACGTGGCTTTGCGCGCGATTTTGATGCGATCTGACAGGGACGCGGTGGTACCCATTGCCCAACAGCTGCCGCAGTACTGAGGAATGTGCTGGTTGCGAGTCTCGGTGAGGTAGTTGACGCCGTCCACGTCGCCCCAGAACACGTGCGTCGGGAGGTCGTTGCGCACGTCCAGCTGCTCGTGCGGACGAGGGGAGGTGACGCGCTCGCCGGCGAGGAACGTCGCCTTCTCGGCGCGGCAGTGCTTGTGCGATCTGGCCTCCGCTGTCCCTTCGTGCGTCCCTTCGTGCTTTGGGGAGGCAAGCCTCGCTATGTACCTGCCCGAGCGGGGCAACAGGCGCGCGGCGCTTGCGCCATGGCAAAGGGCGAGCGCCAGGATCACGAGGAAAATGAAGGATGAGGATATCCGCGCCATCGTGTAGTCGGGTCGCGGCAGTACCTCTCTCGTGTTGTCCGGAGTGTGTGATTTTCGAGCCGAGTGCTGACGAGGTTGTTCTCGACGTCAGCGATCGATCAGCGCCGCGATCGATCCGCTTCCGTGGGCACTTGGGTTTTCAAAGTCGGGGCGGAACCCCCGAGCCGCTCCATTCGCCCAAGCGCGCCATACCCTAGCTGGCGTGAGACGCCTGGAGGGTTCGCGCGTGAGGGAAGTCAGACGCGCGCCTGGGGGCGTGCGCATTCACGAGGCGGGCGCTCGTTCGTGATACAACCCGGGCGGCTGTCCCCGAGAGGCGAGCAATCTCTCGTGACTGCTGCTGGGAGGACTCGGGCTGAGTATCGCAGCGCGCGTGAGGGTAGTCCAGGTTGGGGTGGGAGGCACGATGTCGCGTGAGAACTGGTCCCGCGCGTCGTCTTCGAACGTGGTGCCCGGCTGGGCCCCGCGAGCGCATCTCCGCCACGGCGCATGCTCGCCCTCGGGGACGACGGGCGTCCTGAGGTCTTCTTCGCCATCGTCCGCGCGGTCGAGCGTCGTGGCCAACGGCGTGGGCTCGGGCTTCGGCAAGTGGATGCAGGACGCGTACGCAGACTCATTCACGAGCGCGTTCAAGCCACTTCCGAGGCGTGCGGATAAAGGACGAGACGGTCGCGATGAGGGCAAAGGGCAGGCGGACGCGCCAGGCGGAGTCCCCGGGTCGTACGACCACGTCTACATAGACGTCAACAACGTGTTACACGTCGCCGCGCACCACACCAAGACTGAGAAGGCTTTCTTCATGAAACTCTTCGCGCTCCTAGATCTCAACATGCGTCGCACCAAGCCGCAGTACACGGTGACGCTCGCGCTCGACGGCCCGGCGCCAATCGCGAAGACCATCACGCAGCGTCGCCGCCGCATTCGGCTGAGCAGCGGGGAGAAAGTGCCGCTGTCGGAGGATCCCGCGCGATTGCTCAAGATTGGTCTGACTCCAGGTTCCACACTGTCGCTTAAGATTGACCGCGCGCTCGAGTACTACTCGGCGACCAGGCTTCTGAGCCGCAACACACTTCCGAGGGGTTTGCTCTTTGAGATATCCGGCACGAGGGTGCCCGGGGAGGGTGAAGTCAAGATCCTTCGGAGCATGAAGGCGAGAGTGGAGAACCCCAAGTTCGAGGGTCACTCGCATTTAATCGTCTCAGAGGATAGCGACGCGCTGCTGTTGGCGATGACCGCGGCGCCCGCGGATACGTTTGTGCTTTCGTCAAAGCTCGTGTTTTCGGTGCGATCGTTCAACACGGCGCTCGCGAGCCAGCTGCCGCCGGGCGTGGCGCTGGACGGCGCGAGGAGGGACTTCGTGGCGCTCGCTGTGATGATGGGTAACGATTACCTCCCGGGTAGCAGGTTTGGGGTCAAATACTCGTGGAGGGCGTACGTGCAGCTGCGCAGCGGCGAGAGGTCCGGTAAAGTCGACGGCGAAGGCGGATCGAACGTGCCGTCGCCGTCTTCGAAAGTCGCTTGGGGACGGTACCGCGATTCCCCGCTGTTCCCGGCGCCGGATCCCCTGTTGGACGCGCCTTTATTCCCGGGTGATCGCAGGCCCGGTAAGATGCGTCGCGGCGGCTTTGGTGAGAGCCGGGTGTACGAGGAGGGCAAGCTCGCGTTCCGCCTGCCCCCGCCGGTAAACTGGGGGATGCTGCGGGACTTCGCCAGGGTGCTCGCGGACCCCGAATACGTAGAGTTGCAAGTGAGCGATGGTCTGAGGCCCCGCGCGGACGTGCAAAGAGCGATCAACGCGGCGGCTGCAGCTGCGGCGACACTTAATCAGACGATCGACCTTGAGGATGACGAGGACGCCCCGGGCGATGAGCTCATCGTTGCACTCATCGACGACAAAGAAGTTGTTCAGAAGGCGCCCTCGTTTTCTCTCATCCCCGGGGTCGCCGGGGTAGTTCGCGCTAAGCTCGATCCACTTCGGAGCGCTAGACGTGCGTACGAGTATATCCACGGTGTTGGCTGGGTGCTGGAGATGTACTACACCGGCGCGTGCCTCGACTACGGTTACCATTTCCAGTATTCTCCCAGAGAGCACAACCAAGGCATCGCGGCGGCAATCGACAAGAAGGCGCTAGACGCGAACTCTTTCACAGCAGGGACGACCGCTTTCAAGGCGAATAAATCGAGAAACACGACGGATGTGGCGGCGGCGGCTGCCGCTGCTGCGGCTGCCAACGCGGCGGCTTCGCAGGGATCGGGCGGATCCGGGTCAGGCGGTGCCTCGCGCAGCAAGGTACCCCCGCCCGCGGTGGACATCGCCGACTTCCTCACGCTACCCTTAACTTACGATCCCACCCTGGACCCGTTGAGGGATCGCGAACGCGCTGGTGTTGCGTACCTCAACAGGTATCCCATCACCCCTCTCGCGTATTCCCTCGCGGTGATCCCGAGGGGCGGTCGCGCCATGCTGGCGAAGGGCGTGCGGCCACTCCAAGACCAGGGTTCCCCAGTGCATCACCTTTTCAAGGACGACTACTGCGTGACATGTATCAAGCATCGCATCGCGGCGGGTCCTCTGGAGCGCGTCATTCAGCAGGAGTCTGGAAACGGAGGGGGAGGATCGATGGGCACGGCGAGCGCCAAGGGAAACGGAATCGTCGGCGGCGCGATGGTCCCGACCAAGAGGGGTCGCGGGGCCCGCGGCGCGCGGGGAGGTGGGGGACGCGGCAAAAAAGATGCGTCCTCCGAGGCTGAGCGCTTACTTGCGCGTAAGTTTGCGGGCGGTGACGAAGCGATTCGATCCGCGGCTCGCGCGGGCGGCGACGTTGCGCGAGAGGCTCTCCGTCGGCTGAATCGTCGACACCTCGAGCACCTCTCGAAGGCGCCGCAGCACGCTCAGGATCGACCTCCTCCTCCGCTCAACGACCTCGAGGGCGCGGTCGCGCGCGTCTCCGTTGACAATATCCTCAGCGAAGATGAAGAAACACTGCGAACGCTCGGCGACCAGCCAGTGCTCATCTGGCACTCCTCTTACAGCGACCCGCCCGACCTGGACAGGAGCGCGCTCACGCCAGAGGAGGATCTGCCGGGATGGGTCTCGCTGGTGACGCCCCCGGGATGCCGGAAACTCGGGCCGGGGATGACCGACATACGCAGGTACGACGGCGATGCATCGACGGTTTTGTCCATGTGGAGCGTCGGTGGAGAGTCGCCGACGTCGAAGTCCGGGCCCGGTGCGGGTGGTGGGCCGGGGAGAGGCGGACGCGGCAGGCAAGCGTTCAGGAACGGAGGAGGGTTCAAAAAGAGGCCACCCCGGGGCAGAGGAGGCGAGAACTTCGCATCTGCAGATGGCGACCGGAAGAAAGACGAGTCGGATAAAGGATCGACGGATGCACCGGCGAGTACGCCTTCGCAAAATCGGCGATGGAGGCGCCAACCGGCGGGAGCCGCCGCGAGGCGTCGAACCGGAGAGGGCGCATCCGACGGGGCGGCGGAAACGAAGTCCGATGACTCGCCGCCTCCACCAGCACAGGGCAGTGAGGACGATCGTCCGATGACGCCCGGTGATTTCCGTCGTAGACGCAGTCCCGGAGGATTTTACGGCGGCCGTGGTCGCCGGGGTGGGACGAAGCCGAGGGCACTGCCACCTATCATCATCGGCAGAGGCGCATTTTGTACATTATGAATTAGTCTTGTACCTTCTTCGTAATACATCAGTAAAAATGTCGGCATCCGCTCCTCATTCGTCCACTGCTTCTCAATCGTACACTCTGGTCTTGCGCATCAGGGTTGGGTCGTCAAAAACGCCGTCCTCCTGCGTGATGATCTCCGAGAACGCACAGATTGTTCCCGGAGCGCCGACCACGTTGGTGTACTTGGCGTTGCCCGTGCGCTTCTTCCCCGCGGGCGTGTACTGTTTGACCCAGTTGTCGTATCCGCCCGCAACCTCCACAGCGGCCACGTACTCAAAACCCGCTGCCCTTAGACGGTCCAGCACGACGCACGCGCCGTCGGGTTCGTTCTCTGCGTCAGCCGCTCCGAGGATGAGCACCTGAGCCGTCGCCGGATCTGGGAACATTTGCGAAAATTCCGATTCGAAGTCGCCCCTCGTCTCCTTCTCCCAATGCAGCGGTCTGCCAACGACGTTCACGGCGGGCACGTTCACGGATCCCATCACGGCCTCCTTGTCATGGTCACGAGCACCCCGCACGTCCACGACCTTGACGCCCTCCTCCTTAAACATGGTAAACGCATCCTTGACAGTCACCACCTGCCACCATCTCGGGTATTGTGGCTCGGGCTCCGGCTCAGGCTCGGGCTCCGGCTCGGGTGGGGGCGGGTTACGCCGCCGTTCCTCCGCCGCTACTTCTTCGGACCGCCTCAGTGCCTCGCGCGCCGCCTCGACCGCGCGAGCCTGCGCCTCCCTGATGGAATCGTCTTCGTCTACCATCTTGGCAATTTTCTCCTCGATACTCGGCCCCTGTGCCTCCTTCACCTCGCCGCTCTCCACGAGTTCTTCCCACGTCTTCTGGTACCGCATGTACTCATCGCTGAGTCGTTTTTCGTTCACTAGCTCTTGTTCTCTGGCCAGGTCTTTCGCGTGCTCGAACAGCACAGCCTCGGACATGTCCACGCCGCCAGCGCCGTGGTGAACAAAATCCGGGCGCCAGTTCAGCAACTTCCCCGGATCCTCCTCGTCGTCCGGTCGCTCGTGAGTGCGCTTATTCATCAGACTCTCGCCCATCGCCTTACTCACGAGTCGTTGGCCGGTAACCGGGTCAGGTTCACCTCGGAAGGTATCCGCCCAACGTGAGATGACGTCGTCGTACAGCCGACTGCGAATGGCGCCGAAAAAATCCAGCGGTTGGTCGGGGAAAGTTTCCACCAGCCGCTCCACGGTGGCTCGGGATACGTCGTCG
>Ga0315330_10002517_pt1 | contig 12567 bp, 11 predicted proteins | sample M140m34915metaG_FD_203453 | JGI IMG/M metagenome (GOLD analysis project Ga0315330, IMG submission 203453) | Ammonia-oxidizing marine archaeal communities from Monterey Bay, California, United States - M1 40m 34915 | ecosystem: Environmental > Aquatic > Marine > Intertidal zone | place: USA... | reverse complement strand
GCTACTCTTGGGAGTGCTATGGCCCAAGGTGAAATGCCCGAAATTTTCGGATTGGATTGGTCTCCTAGTGGGCCTTTGGAGTTCGTACAACCGCTTCACAGTGACGCTGCTCGACAGGAGTTTCTTCTGTTTATTGCTCAAAGGCATGAATCAAGAATTGCTTTAGTTTGTGATGTATGGGATCATGTTGTAGAATCGGAGCCTAAACAATTTGAAGGTCCATCTTGGAATAACTTTACTACTAGATTAATCGGCTCTTTAGAGAGGGCAGTGATTGCTCAAATCGAAGAGAAAATGGAGCAAGAAAAAGAGATAGAGGTTATTCCTCGCCGCAATCTGTCACAATATATTCAACGACGAGCATCTCATTTCATAGTTGATGTGAAACTTATGCTTAGGAGGCTTGCCCATTACATGTCTGTCACTATTGAGCAAAGAATGGAATGGCAAAGACTGATGACTCGCACAAGGTATCTAGATGAAACTTTGAAAGATATTTACTCTGAAGGTATTGAAACACCAGACGGTTCTAAATTTGGTGGAAAGGGTTTCCGATCTACTTGGCAAGAAGGTGTTGTTGCGGTTGCTACTGCACTAGAAAGAGATCTAAGCTCTGATGTCAATGCAACTCCAGGGAATGGTTACGATGGAGATTTGGTTGCTCCTATGATTCGAGATGTAGGACTTGCACTAGCAATGGGAGATACTCCAATTGGAGTAATGTCTGCAAACTTGGGAAAGGTAGGTTCCAATCAAAACGGTGGTTGGGAAGATGCAGGTGGTAGAGATTTACACATTGGCGCTTGGAATGTTGGTGTCCTACCTCCAACTGCCCCACTGCCGATTGCTAGTGTTACTATGACTGGGCTAGCATTTGCGGCTTGGAAGAAGAATTTAGATAGATTTCATGTTGCATGTATAGGTGAGGGGGCATCATCATCAGGAGAATTTTGGGAGGCGATGAATTTTGCTGGTACAAGAGGACTACCCATCACATACATTCTACAAAATAATCAAATTGCACTAGATACCTCTCCTAAGAATCAATCAGGAGTCGAAGTTTGGGCCGATAAAGCCGTTGCAATGGGTTTCCCAAGTTGGACTATAGATGGTTCAGACCCAGCAGCCTGGCACGCAAGTGTTGCTTGTGCCCGTGAATTCTCTTTGGAAGGTGGAGGGCCGACATTGATTCATGTGGAAACAATGAGAGGCTGTGGTCATGCACATCACCATGATGATTTGTATTTAGGTAGTCAATCAGGAACTCCGCCAGGCTATGTAGATAGAGACTTACTTAGTTATTGGGAAGCCAAAGATCCATTGCCAACACATAGGGAATTATTGCTTAACCTTGGTGTCAAGGAACAAGATATAATCGATATTGAGAATGAGGAGAAGGCTCTAATTGAGCAAGATCACAACGTTCTCATGGAAATGGAATGGCCAAAACCTGAAACCGTGACTAAAGGTGTCACTACACTTAATGATGCAGATACTCATTCACAGCACCTTGAAAGGTTGAAAGGTACAGAACATCAAGTTTCTTCATCACCGCTTGAAGAAGGGGAGTTAGGACTACAATATGCTCAATCCGGAGGGTGGACCTATGCAAGAGCAATTCAGCAGGCGATGGCTGATATTGCAGATAGATACGGGGATGATTGCGTATTTATCGGAGAAGACATGGAGGTTGCAGGTGCTTTTGGTATGAATATCTCTTTGAAGAATGCAGGGCACTCTGATAAATTAGTAGATATGCCTCTTTGCGAAGCAGTTATCGTTCATACAGGGACGGGAGCTGCTTTATCTGGAATGCGTCCAATGGTTGAGATTCAGTTCGGTGGTTTTGCTGCTTTAGGATATAATGCTATGATAAATAATGCTGCTATGCTTCGATGGAGGTGGGGTGCCGATTGTCCGATGACAATCAGAATTCCTCTTGGTGCCAAAACCCGTTCAGGTCCTTTTCATGCTAACATGATAGAGTCTTGGTTTGCCAATGACCCTGGAATGATTGTTTTAGCACCAGGTACTCCTCAAGATGCTTATGATCTTCTTGTCGAGGCTGCTGAATTAAACGATCCAGTAATTATGTTAGAGCATATTGGATTATATGGCCTTAGAGGCGGATTAACTGGTTGGGGTCAAAATATTAATCAGAAAGTTGATACTAAATCTGTAAATGATTCGATAGAGAAAAAACAGCGCTATAAAATCGGTAAAGCTGAAGTTATTCGAGGAGGGAGAGATGTCACCCTTGTCACATGGGGTGCCATGGTGCACGTTGCGATACAAGCTGCAGAGGAAATGAGTAAGCAGAATATTGAAGTGGAAATTATTGATTTAAGGACACTATTGCCCTTTGATTCTCAAACTTGTATAGATTCAGTAATTCGAACTGGAAGGTTAGTTGTGCTTCAAGAGGGACAGTGGAGCGGTGGACTGGGGCACACTATCCAAAGTCGAATTTTGGAGTCATGTTTCTATGCTTTAGAATCTACTCCTGCTGTAATTGGGGCTCTTGACACACCTGTGCCTTTTTCACCTCCATTGGAAGATTACACAGTACCATCATTAGATCATATTGTTGATGTTTTGAAAGTAATAGTTAATTCTTAATCTTTGACAATCTTTTGAATTTTAAAATTCTGTCCATAGTGCCCCCAATAAACGACTCCGGGCTCTGTAAACATGAAATATTTAGTTTGAAATTGCTTGCCTAGTTCGGGATGTTCTTGTTCCAAAGAGATATTTATTCTAGTACTGAAAGTTCCAAGACTACCTACGCATGCCAATCCCTTGATGTTATCGACGATAACAGGATGTCTTTCAGAAAGTTCCTTTGGTGGATTTTTATCGAATCGGTGTATATCATTTTCTAGCAATAGATTTTTTTCTGTAGCAGGTATAATTTGGTAGTCATTATCAGGATTCATGAATCACAATTATTTCAAGACATTATAAAGAATCTCAATCTCAATAAATTGATAAAATTATAGGGGGTTTTATTCATTTACCTGTGACCTTTGGCAGAAGCCATGAGCGACTACCGTATTGCGATTTTGCCTGGTGATGGAACAGGAAGGGAAGTAGCTCTTGAGGCGACAAAAATACTTGATGTAATCGCAGAAAATTCCAATTTTGGATTTGATAAAATTGATATTCCCTGTGGAGGCCAGTTGTACAAGGAGACTGGAAAAGAATGGGAAGAAGGTTCATTTGAGTTATGCCGTGATGAAGCAGATGCTATTTTTCTTGGAGCCATAGGTCATCCTGGTTCTTACTTACCAAATGGAGATTTAGCAGGTGGTTCAGTAATTCTAGGTATGAGGAGTGGCCTTGACTTATACGCAAATGTTAGGCCTGTGAAACTTTTCCAAGGAGTTCTTCACAAGGTTCATGGTAGATTCACACAAATTTGGCAACCAGACATGGTCGACATGACCATTCTTAGAGAAAATACTGAAGGATTATATTATTCGCTATTAAAAAGAGCTTCAAATAGGGCTCAGGGATTGGAAGACTATAGTATTCCGGAGATGGAATTTCCAGATTTGAAAGGAGAAGTAGCATACGATCCAAGGCCGATATCATCACACGGCACAGCAAGATTAGTAAAAATGGGATTTGATATAGCTAAAACAAGAAATGGGGCTCCAGCAGATGGCGTCAGTAAGGTTTCATGTATCGATAAGAGTAATGTAACGCGCGGCTGTCAGTTGTTTAGAAGAACATTCGATCAGGTTGCTAGCAATTATCCCTCAATAAAAACAGATTATGGATATATTGATGCATTCACTCAATGGATTACTAGAAATCCTGAACATTATGATGTTGTAGTTACTTCCAATATGTTTGGGGATATAGCAACTGATTTAGCATCTATTTTACAAGGTGGAATGGGGATGGCAGGCTCAGGAAATATTGGAGATGACCATGCGTTCTTCGAACCTGTTCACGGCTCATCGCCCAAATATGCTGGCATGAATAAGGTAAACCCGATAGCTTCAATCAATTCAGTTCAAATGATGACAGATTGGCTAGGTCGCAGAAATAAAGACGAAGATTTACTTGTAGTTTCTAAACTGATTGAACAGAGCGTAGAGGACCATCTAAAGGAAGGTAAGTTATTGACTTATGATCTAGGTGGAGACGCATCATGTAGTGCTGTTGGCGATGCCATTGCTGCTAACCTAGCAAGAAAATTATCAGAACTTTAAATCAAAACTTCTGCTTGACAGTTACTGATGAAGTATTCTCGATATCAATTATCTCTTCTTCATCTTCAATAATAACTTCTAGTTCATCTTCCTGTCCACGTGAACCTTTCTTTGCTTCTAATTTGGAGATTTGGTTTTGAAGAAGTTCGAACTCAATTTCAAGGTCTTCCATGATGTCTCTAACAGTCTCCATTTGACCATTAATTCTTGAAGCGAGTTTTTTCATCTTTCTCAAGACGCGCTTTTCGGACATAAATCTCCTATTAATCATTCATTTATGAATTGATAGCCTATGAAAATTTCAATTATCTTTAGTCCTTTCCACAATTTTATAGCATTGTGAAGCAAGTACTGCGCCAATAATTGTCGAGATGAAATATATTGGAATTGAACTAATTTCTCCTGAAATGAGATTTGGCCCGAATGTTCTTGCTGGGTTCATCGAAGCCCCGGTAAAGGAACCGAAAATCAATGCCAATAATGCGACAACAAATCCAACCCATAACGCGACAATGATGGTATTATCGGTCTTGGAAATAATGAAATAAATACTTAACATCAGTAAGAAAGTAATTATTATTTCAATAAAAATTCCTAATCCAATATTAATATTGAAGCTGGTGAAACCATACTGGCCTACTATTGAAGCACCCACCAAGGCTCCTAAAAGCTGGGCTAAAATATAACCGGCAAGCGCCTCTTTTTCCAAGTGTCCAGTTCTATAGAATGAAATACTAACAGCAGGATTTATATGGGCTCCACTGGTTCCACGTAAAAGTAGAATTGCTATGAAAACAGCCGCTCCAAATGTTGTAGAAATTAATAGATTAGATAATTCTAATCTTATACTTAGACAACCTAATGAAACCATTATCCCAGTTCCAAAAAATTCGGCCCCCAAGCGCTTGAGCATGGCCATGGGTCTTGAATCCGGTTAATGCCTTTTTCTTAATATTCTATCTTTTCAATAATAACCGTGAATAAGTAAGCCTACTTCGTAAAGCCATGGGGGGCAGCGAGAAAGAGATGGGCATCCCCCAACTTTTGCAATTTAACACTCTTCTAATATTGGCAGCTCTATTTATCGGAATAATTGGAAGTCAAGCATTATCATCAAATTTTGGTTCTAATAGCTTCCCTATCACTTTGTTTATTCTTGCTTTAGCACTAGGCCTACTCGTTGTTTCTGCCGACTTCTTCATCGAGGGTGCTAAGGGATTGGCTAGAAGAGGGGGGATTCCAGAAGTCGTCATTGGCCTTACTATTGTTTCAATAGGGACATCTCTACCAGAGATTCTAGTTACCAGTACCGCTGCAATGGATTCTTCATCAAATCCAGAAATAGCAGATTTTGCAATTGGCGGTATACTTGGCTCAATTTTAGTTCAAATTACATTGATTCTTGGAATTGTATCATTGTCTAGAGGTTTAGAAATAAGACCATCATGGCTTAGAAGAGATGGACAAGTAATGATGTTATCTTTACTACTACTTTCTCTATTTTTACTCACGGAGTATAGCATTTCACGTTTGGAAGGAGTTTTCCTTTCATTCAGTTATTTATTCTATATAACTTGGTTATTGTACAATCGAAAAGTCATTCAAAAAGAAGAAGATGAAGGGAGAGAAAATGATTTAATGGGAATAAGTTGGACGGGGACTGCATATTTTGTTATGATTATCATTGGTCTATCATTAGCAGTTTTCGCAGCCCATCATTTAGTGAATTATGCTAGTGATATTGCTTACAAACTCAATGTCCCGCACTCTGTGATTGGAACTACAGTTTCAGGTCTTGGTACTTCATTACCGGAGTTAACCATTGCATTGATGGCTGCTCGGAAAAGTCAAGGTGTCGCAATTGGGACTCTTATCGGTTCAAATATCACAGACCCACTACTTTCTATCGGTTCCGCTGCTATGATCAGTCCGTTGACAATAACTCCAGATGGTGTAAATATGATTATTTATTTCATTCTTCCTTCTGCGGTTATTTGTACTTTAGCAGCATTACTTATGATGCGTACTTCATTTAAATTCAAACGCTGGGAAGGAATGATACTAATTTCATTTTATCTGGTTTTCTTAGCCTTATGTGAGTATCTAAGGCGTATTGGTTTTTGAGATAGACTTTCAAACCATTAAATCTTAACCTACTTCCCCTTCGGCATAGCATGGTCAACTTTCAGTTAGATGAGATGCAAGAGATGTTGAAGGAACTTGCTCATGAATTTTCAGTTGAAGAGGTAAGGCCAAATGCTGAACATTGGGATAATGAAGCTTTATACCCTAAAGAAGCAATCATGAAAGCCCATGAGATGGGATTGTTGAATTTACATATTCCTGAAGCTTATGGTGGTCCTGGATTAGGTTGTATGGAAGAGGTAATTGTTAATGAGGAGCTGGCATGGGGAGATCCCGGTTTTGCTACTGCCGCTTATGCAACCGCACTAGCTTGTGCCCCAATAATTACTGGAGGTACAGAAAGCCAAAAACAGAAATGGCTCGGAATGGTTGCCAAGGACGGGGCTTTGGCATCGTATGCAGTTACTGAGCCTGGAGCAGGTTCAGATGTTGCAGCTTGTAAGACGACAGCGATTAGAGATGGAGATCATTACATTATCAATGGTGAAAAGATGTGGATTACTGGCGCTGGACATTCTGATTTCTTTTTTGTACTCGCAAAAACTGATCCAGACGAAGGTTACCGCGGAATGTCGGGTTTTATTGTCGAAAAAGATGCTGAAGGTTTTTCTTTAGGCAAAAAAGAAACTAATATGGGTCAAAGATGTTCTGACACTAGGTCAATAGTTTTCGACAATGTTAGAGTTCCAGCAGACCAATTAATCGGAGAAACTGAATCTGGCGGGTGGATGAATGCCATGAAGGCATTTGATTTGAGTAGACCAAATATTGCAGCTCATGCTACCGGTTTGTCACGCGCCTCTTACGAGCATGCTCTACAGTATTCGAATGAAAGAATGACATTTGGAAAGCCTCTTCACAAGCATCAAGCAATACAATTCATGCTTGCAGATATGAAAACAAAAATCGAAGCCTCAAGAATGCTGACTTGGATGTCTGCCTCTCAATCTGATTCTGGAATCAAAAATACGGAATCAGCCGCACATGCGAAGCGATTTGCCGCTGATACTGCTATGGAAGTTTCAACTGATGCAGTACAAGTTTTCGGCGGATACGGCTATTCTGAAGAATACCCAGTTTCTAGGCTGATGAGAGGCGCAAAGGTAATGCAAATCTATGAAGGTTCATCCCAAGTTCAAAGAATGATAATCGGGCGAGAGATTACTAAGAATTTCTAATCCTTTTTATCGTCATGATATCGGTCATCTTGTCTTTCCCAAGAATTAATGAAGTTCTCGATGTCAAAAACATCTTTATTTTCTAATTCAGGCTTTGATTCTTGTAATTTATTTTGCCAATAATTCCACATTTCTTCATCTATTTCGGGGTGATCTAAATAGTTTACATCAAAGTCCATGAAAGGTGGGTTTTCACATATATAATCAACTTCATTCTCAACAATATCTCCCTCACTCCGTTCATTTTCCTCTTCTGGATGGTTAAAATCCATATTCATATTATTCATATCAATTTCAGTCATTATTCCTTCTTCCTGGAACACTATAACTTCTTGGAGAAACTCTCTTTTACAAACTAAAAATTGAGCCAACAAAGGAACGCTCATCGCAGTTCTTCTATCATTTCTGAGCGATAATGCTAATGCAGCCAGCCTGTCTCCTATTGGCATTTTATTTCCATGCCCATTGGTATTGATACATATATCGGCATTGAACTTATTATTTCGAATCAAATCACTCTTATTGGCGGCTCCTCTAACTTCAATACGCCAAATTTCAGTGTCAAAAGGGTTGTCAAAGTTATCATCGCTTAATTTAGCAAAAGTATGATACCATCTCCTCGATTCACCGTTTATTGTCATCGAGATATAGTTTGGAAGGCTGATTCTTAACTCAATCCACTGATTCTCATTAGCTATATCCATGAGTAATTCTATTGAGCGCTTTTCAGGGTCTTGCTTAGACATGTGAAACCAGTTTTTCAACAGTTTATTAAGGATTAACGATAGACAAAAGAACCTGCCACTTCCTAATGCAATTATGGCAACAGATATTCCAGCAATAATAATCGCAGCAGGCCATAGCAAAAGGCTAGGTAGGCCGAAAGCATTTGTAGAAATCGCAGGTAAGACATTGTTACAACATACTATTTTTAAATTACAATCAATGAATTGTAATCCTATTGTCGTGGTAACCAATAAAGATGGTTTATTTGATGCGACAATGCAGTCTAGCGGTGCTAAGGTTTCTTTGAATAAAAATCCTGAGAATGGAAGAACAGGAAGTATCCAGGTCGGATTATCTTCTCTTCTAGATGAGATAGGCAGGATGCCAAAAAAAGTCATATTAGCTCCAGTAGATAGGCCAGGATGGGGTGTTGAAAGTATAGTCAAACTATCACTTAGTGAAGTCAGTTCTTGCCTTTCTTCAAATGGCCATAATGGCCATCCAGTATTATTAGTAGGCGACGACTTACAAAGTTTATTAGTGGCTGATAAAGCAACACCTTTGAGAGATATAATTTCGTTTGAAAGATTACAAGTTGATGAACCATTACTAGGGTTGAATATTGATACAAAAGAAGACTTAGAAATTCTGCAATCCAATTCTGACTTTTTTGAGACCTCATAATCGCAAAAAGTATGTGTTAAGAACTTTAGCCCCAACCATGACAGCAACTGTTCTACGCTGGGCATTAGCATGCTTGGATAGGCGTAAGGCAGTAGTATTGGCAACTGTAATAGAGACTTCAGGCAGCGTTCCAGGCAAAGTAGGTGCTAGAATTGCTATGAGTGATTTGGGTGATAATTGGGTAGGCACAGTTGGTGGAGCAGGCCTTGAAATGAAGGTATTAGATCGGTGTAGAGAATTGATTAAGAAACCACTTAGTCCTTATGGAGAAGTAAAAATATTTGGTCTTAACAAAGGTGCGAAGGGCTATGAAGTACAACCCCTTGATTCGCTGTGCGGGGGCAGAGTAACTCTGTCTATTGAGGTGATGATTCCAATGCCACATATTCTTTTGATTGGTGGAGGGCACTGTGCTCAGGCTTTAGCACAAAGTGTCGATTTGCTCGGATGGTCATACTCGGTTCACGATACACGTGAAGAATTTTGTAATGGTGAATTATATCCATCTGCCGATAAATTATATCATTTGGAAGTTGATGATTTCCTAAAATTAATCGAGGAAATAGATTCATCTGAGTTTTCAGATATTCTCTTACTTGGTCATGATTGGAGTGAAGATCAGCAAAGACTACTCGGTTTATTGTCCATCTTTTCCAAATTAAATTTAGAATTAGATGGCTCCTTAGCGCCTCGAATCGGAGTAATAGGAAGTCGTTCAAAATGGCAGGAGTTTGAAAAACAAGGTATTGCCAAAGGAATTAGTCAAGAAATGCTTGATTCAGTCATTTGCCCAATTGGACTTAACATAGGGGCTCAATCACCCGAAGAAATAGCAATAGCTGTGCTTGCTCAGATAATGTCAAATTTCAAAAATATTGATTCTAGTAAGCCTAACTGGAGATAATTATCTAAACACTTTAGTCCTAAAGTAATCTAATTCCTCTACAGACTCAATGATGTCATCAAGTGCTAAATGGGCTCCTTTCTTAGGATACTTTTCTACTTCAGGGTACCATCTTCTTGCTAATTCTTTGACAGTTGAAACATCAATCATTCTATAGTGTAAATAATCTGCCACTAGGGGCATTTCTTTTTCTAAGAACCTTCTATCATTCCAAACACTATTGCCACATAGGGGTGCAGTATTATGGTCGACCCATTCCTTCAAGAAATCAAGTGTCATTTCTTCAGCTTCTGACAAATCAACACCCTGTTCTCTAATTCTTTTAACTAGACCACTTTCAAAATGATGAGTAGTATTCCACTCATCCATCCCTTCTATCAAAGATTCATCTACAGTAATTGCCAAATTAGGTCCATGTGCAATTATATTCAATTCTCCGTCAGTGATAATGGTTGCAATCTCAATGATGGATTCCTTGTCAATATTTAATCCAGTCATCTCTAGGTCAATCCAGACCATCCGCTGTTCTCTATCTGCCATATACTCTCCAAACAGTATTGACATTTCAAATGGGCGTAGTGTTGATGTATTATCCCATAGAGGGGGCATCATGTCCGAGGCTATGGAGGCTGAATTAGTCCCTGAGGTTAATAATTCTCGGATAGCGATTGCATTATCAATTACTTTATTGATAATTGGCGCGATTCTTTTGGCTTTATCGGGGGATAATATAGAAGAGAGTGACGTTCAAGCAGTTTCGCAAAGTGGCGATGAATGGCGTCCTTTCTCTGTTATTGCACCAATCGACACAGGTATCAATGTATATCATGATCATTTCAGGACTGATGAAATATATCCACAATGGCTACTTGATGGGCTTGGAGTAAACAAAGTCTGTGATTTGACCTTCAATGGTTCATGGCAAGAGAGATATGATGCTGATAAATCCAATTGCTGGGATACTCTAAATGCAACAGATGTAGTATACTTCCCTGGGACAAAAATTATTGGAGCATCACCAGATGGTGATAGTGATATACTAATTTTAGACGACCCTAACGATGGTCATGGTTCAGCAGTTACAGGGGCGGTATTAGATGCAAACCCTAATGCAGTAATCTTCTTTGTCGAAGGGTTTAGCTCTGAAGCGGTCTTGGCTGCTGCCAATCAACCTCTAGTCGATGTGATTACAACTTCATTTGGAGCAATAGGCTCCATTCCTGTCCCGGGTATTGAGGATGCTACTAAAGTTGCAGTAACTCAGAAACACAAACTTCACACAGGTGCAGCAGATAACTCACCTTCTCCTGCTGTACAGGATGCTACAGCAGGTCCCCCTTGGTCGATAGGTATTGCCGGATATGCGGAGGAAGGCGATGACCAAAAAGAGATTATGTCAGGTTCTTATCCTGATATTTCTGCAGATTGGACACAAGTTTTGCCAAATCATGATGATATTGATGGCTACCATGAGACATCCGGGACTTCCTTTGCAACACCTAGAACTGCCGGAATCATCTCTTTTATCCTTGAAAATCTACGTGGTGAATTTGGAGATTCCGGTTCAGGGGCATCCGATGAGAGAGGCGGATATTTAGTGAACGGAACAAATATGACAATCTCTAATGCACAGGTTAGGGAAGCGATCAATCTTTCTGCTTGGTATCCTGATTTAGGTTGGGACCCTACTTCTGGGACAATGCCAATCTCTCCAGTATTACCTTGTACTCAAACAGGCTGGGGTTTAGTTAATTTATCCAATATTGAACCCATCATTAAGCACTTAAATGGCAGTGAAATACTTCCTCAGAGAGCATCCGATGTCGTGGCATGTATGCAGGTTAATCAAGATGCTAGAGAGGCTTACTGGGGAGCTTATCCGAGTATTGAAATAGCTAGTAATTATTCTGTTTTTGGTGCTGAAGGAACATTGATTAGAGATTAAATTATTCTCTTTTAGTACTTTCACATACTCACAATGGGTTGAAAAAGTGATGCCATCTGCAATGGTTGAGGCGCTTTAATGATGATCAATCGTGCGACAATCTCGATATTTTGCTTAACCATACTGGTTTTACCTATGCTCGCTATTGCAGCACCTGTTTCTATATCCCAAGAATCGGAAGATTCCGAAGGTTGGTGGGTCAATACCACAGTCGATAAAAATGGGAATAGTATTGGTGACATGGTTGAATTACACAAAGATAATCCAATCTTCCTTGACGAGCAAAATACACTTCCATTGATTATCGATTTTGACCATACTCCCGGGGAAGATGAGATTCTAATGTTGGAAAAAGAAGTTGATTTTCAACATCAATGGACATTAGAAGGTATTGATGCACTAGCAGGAAGAATCCCATTGAATAAAATTTGGGATACATCTGAACTTCCAGGCGTAGTAATGATTGAACTGGATGGAATTCTAACCACTGTGAATGGTGATGCATCAGCGCTTCATGGTGTTGATTCCGTTTGGGCCGACACAGGATATGATGGTGCAGGTTCCACGGTCGCAATCATCGACACCGGAATAGATGGTTCGCACGTTGGACTTGATGACTTGGATGATGATAATTCAACAAATGATCCTAAAATTATAGGTTTTTATGACCCCGTAAATAATCCTGACAAGGTTAACGGAACTGAAGTTTTCCCATATGATGACCAAGGTCATGGTTCTCATTGTGCTGGTACTACCGCAGGACCT
>Ga0315330_10002516_pt1 | contig 12568 bp, 11 predicted proteins | sample M140m34915metaG_FD_203453 | JGI IMG/M metagenome (GOLD analysis project Ga0315330, IMG submission 203453) | Ammonia-oxidizing marine archaeal communities from Monterey Bay, California, United States - M1 40m 34915 | ecosystem: Environmental > Aquatic > Marine > Intertidal zone | place: USA... | reverse complement strand
GGCCGTCATTGTTCTGAGTGCCGGGTTCGTCTCGGTCGTTGCTGTCCGTGTCTTCATTTACCGACACAGTAATCTTGCCGTCTTTCTGCTCCAGAGATACCTTGCCAGCGGCGATTTCGGTCGCAAAGGTTCGCTTGAGGTTCTCAATATCGGTGAGGTTTTCTGATTGGCTCACGTCTGGGCGTTCTTCAAGCTCTCTCTCTTCCGGTTCTTCGGTGGTGGTGTCTTCCTTGGCGTCCACACCGGCAGGAGATTTCGTCGTTTTGTACTGCTGAGCGATGATAGTTTCGCCGATGGGCGCTTCTAAGCTGGGCTTGTTCCTTTGCACACCAAAGGCTTCGGTCATGGTGCCTTCCAGCATTTTGGTGATTGAGGGGTCTTCCATTTCGGTAAACGAGAGAATCAGGACGAAGAACGCCATGAGCAGTGTTGCCATATCGGCAAACGTGGCCATCCAAGCAGGCGCTCCGGCTTCGCAGGCCGGACACTCGAGCTTTTTCTTCTTTTTATCCTTGGGTTCTTCGGCTTCGCCCTCGTCGAGCGCCTCAGGCTCCTGAACGGCCGCGTCGCTAGGTTCTTCGGTGCCATCGCCGATTGGATCTTGGTTTTCTTCAGCCATCGACAATCACCTCGATGCGACGGTTTTGCGCTCGTCCTGCAGCGGTGCTGTTATCCGCGATGGGCTCGCTGTCCGCCAGACCGGTGATGGTGACCCGGCCTGGTTGCAGCTGGGAGTTGTCGAGCAAAAAGTTCGCTACGGATGCAGACCGAGCCGAAGAGAGATCCCAGTTGGAGCGAAACCGTTCGCTGAAAGCAACGGGTATGTTGTCTGTATGCCCCTCCACTCGCACGAGACCACCGGTGTTGTTGACGGCGTTGCCAACGCTGATCAAGGTTTCGGTGAAGCGGGGTTGCAGCGCCGCACTGCCAGAAGCAAAGCTGTCTTGCTGTCCAAGGCGAATGATTACGCTGTCACCGTCACGCTCTACTTCAGCCAAACCCTGTTCGATCTCACGGCTGAGCTCGGCCCGTATGGCTTCGTATTTGCTACTGGCCTCATTGGCGCGCCCTTCCGCGGCGGCCTCACCGGGGTTTTGACGTTTCACCAAAATGTCGCTGTTTATGCTGCGTTGAACGTCGCTGACCGCTTGGGCGATATCCAGGGTTTGCTGTGAAATTCGACCGCCCTTGCCAAGGCTTTCTTCACCAGATTCGCTTTGGTTTGAGGCGTCTTCGACCATTTCAACAACGATGTCATCACCGGTAATTCGGACGGTGACCTGCCCTTGCTCTATTTCATTTTCTAACGCCTCCAACACTTCCCGGTAGTCTGCTTGGGTATCCAAAGGCGCGTCCTCAAAGTCTTTCATTTGCTTGACTTTGTCTCGTGTTGGGTCTTGAACGGACTGTGTTTCTTGAGGGAGTACCGTCGGAGCGGCATCGGACAACGTAAAGGTACTGTCTAAAACGGTTTCGGCCTTGGGTATCATAATTTTGGGGACCACCCGATCGACGCCAAAGGCGAGCTTTACGGATCCAGCGACCTGTTCGAACTTGGGTACGTTAACGCTTGCAAAGGAAAGAATCAGGACGAAAAAGGCCATCAGCAGGGTGGCCATATCCGCAAAGGTGGCCATCCAAGCCGGTGCGCCGACCTCGCACGTCGGGCACTCTTCTTTCTTTTCCTTGGGCGCGGGAGGCTCTGCCGGCGGCTCATTTTCACCGGCATTGTCCTCAATCAGATCTGGATCGAGATCGTCTTCTCCGCTTGCTTCTTGTGTTTCAGCCATTGGATGGCGCCCGCTATGCGCCTTCTAACGCTGCACGGGCACCAGGAGCAAGCCGGGTCGCCAGCAAGTCAGACAGTGAGCGCGGGTTCATGCTGCTCTGAATGCCCATAATCCCTTCAACAATGAGCTCGCAGTTTTGCGCCTCGTCCGTTGAATAACCCTCAAGCTTCTCGGCGATGGGCTTGGCGAGTACGTTTGCAAAGAACGCCCCGTACAGCGTGGTTAATAGTGCAATGGCCATAGCTGGCCCAATGGCCTTTGGATCACTCATATTCTGCAGCATGCCCACCAGTCCAACCAAGGTGCCGATCATGCCCATGGCTGGTGCGATGTCGGCCCAAGAGCGCCACATCATCGCGGCATTGGTATGACGTGATTTCATAAGCGCAAGCTCGTTGTCCAAACTGGTCTCGATGATCTCAGGGGGCGTGCCATCGACGAGCAGACCGATGCCTTTGGCCAAGTACTGATTTTTAATATCTTGGCCTTCCAGCGCGATGAGCCCGTCCTTGCGCGCAATATTGGCCATTTCAATGATTTGTTCAATCAGGTCGGCAGGTTTGTCCACGCCGACGAAGATGGTCTTCATGATGACCTTAGACCACATAGCAATGAAGTCTGCCAGACGAGATCGCATCAGTAGGACGAGGATTGAGCCACCCAGAACGATTGCTAACGAGGTCACGTCGACGAACGCGTTGATACCGGCTGCGTCGTTCATGGCCCAAACAATAATACCCACTGAAGCGATGAGACCAACTACGGTTGCAATATCCATTTGATTTCCACGGTTGTGATAACGCTAGGCAGATTCTCCGCCATAAATTACATGTAAACAATCGGTTGATAGTGCATATACTTTAAAGCTCGACCTCGGCATCGAGTTCTAATAGGAAACGAAAGCGATGATGGATACGCGCGAGCAAATCAACAATCAAGAGACATATCGTTTTGGCGGGTTTAGCGCCATCGTTATCTGCCTGATTCTAGGCGGCTGTGATTTTTCCCGGGTTGACGTGTCATGTTCAGAACACATAAAGCCCGGGAATATGGGGCGCTTCATAGATCAGGGCAACGGTGTTGTCCTAGATCCACAAACTCAGGCGGAGTGGTATCGTTGTGCCGTCGGGCAACGCTACACGGAACAAGGGTGCGCTGGCTCTCCAACGCTTATGGCTTGGTCAGACGTCGATGCATATCTCGCCGAGATCCGTGAAAAGTCTGGGGATACTTGGAGATTGCCGACCGGCAGCGAGTTTATGGCGCTCGCCGAAGCGCAATGCATCAACCCTTCGCTTAATACCAATGCGTTTCCGAACGTCACAATCGATAATCATTGGGTGATGGGCGAGGGCCTGCATGCGGGCAAGCCCTGCATGGTTTACACCTACAAGGTAACCCGATCTTGCAGGTTATTCAGCGGAGATCTGCGCCCGTTCTTTATGATTAAAGCGTTCTAGTGAAGACGTCAGGAAACGGCCTGCCACGCCTCGCGGAGTTCCGACATTGCGGTGTAGAGTTTGACAATCGAGTCTGCGTCTTTTTCACTTTTTGCTTTGAATAAACTTGCCGCGATAGACGTATAGGTTTCGTGGAGGCTTTGCGCTACCTCACCGCCCTGCTCCATATCTAAAACGCCTCGCAACGCGATGACGATTTGCATAGCATGGGTCGTCGCTTTATCGAATGCCTCGACGTCGTTGTGGGCCAGATTCTCGTTAGCCTGTCGCAGCAGCACACAGGCTTTGTCGAAGAGCATGAGAACCAGCTGAGCCGGACTCTGCGATTCGGTTTTTGTTTCTACGTCAATATCGCTGTATGAAGCGAGTGCGGATTTTCTGTACATCTTTTTTTTATCCAAGAGAATCTCGCACCGACAGTATGTCAGCACGTTTTACCTATTAAATAAATCGGATACAAGTGGCGCAGCTTTAGGGGTTTGTGCAGGAACGCCACCTGTATCCGTTTTAACTGGTTACGTGCTTTTATCGATGAAGGTGCCGAGCATGCGAGTGAGATTGCGCATGAACGACAACAGCTCTTCAGCCGGCATCTGGCGGATTACATCACCGGAATTCGAATCGACTACCTTGACCACGCGCGCACCGCTGGACTCATCGGTGGTGAACTCCACCGAGCGGTTGCGCAAGTCCATCATGACTTGAATTTGTTCGATGGACTGGTCTAGCTCTTTTTGCGAAACGTTTTGCGCCGCCGCCTTAGCTGTTGGTAGAACACGCTCAGCTTGCACCCGCTCCACGGTTTGTTGTGGTACCACGGGCGTGGCCGTCAATGGCCCTGCGGGCGCATTAGGCATGACGCCTGATGTTAGATTTTCAACTGACATTTCATTCTCCTGGGGCGACTGTTTCGCCCGTCTCCGTGGCGTTGCAGCTGTTGGAGCTGCCTTTTACGCTCGAGTTAACCCGTTTCTTGTAACGGGCATTCCTGGTCCTCATCGTCAGGCGTTAGCCTCTCAGCACCTGCAAGACGATTTCGGTAGAGGCGTTTGCCTGGGACAGCATTGATGCCCCCGCTTGTTGCAATACTTGAGCTTTTGCCAAGCGAGACGTTTCCGCCGCGAAATCGGCATCTTCAATCCTCGAACGCGCGCCGATAGTGTATTCGGTCACTTTCATTAGATTGGAGACCGAATAGTCGAGTCGATTCGTTAGCGTCCCGAGGGAACCGCGCATACTAGAAACCCGCTCAAGCGCTCCGTCAATCGTCGCTATCGAGTAGCTTGCCCCTATCTGTGAAGAGATATCAATTACCCCAACGGATGCCAAAGCAGCCGTTTGCGTGCCATCGGAGAACCAAGTGTCACTGCCACCGTTGGTCTGAGCAACGGTAAAGCCCGCCGATGAAGTCATTCGAAGAGTTCCTGTAACGAGTGTCGAATCGTTGCCACCAGCGACGGCTAAAGAAATCTCCGTGTCTGTCTGCTCGGTGACTCCGTCGTTATCTACCGCTTTAACACGGAGATTGGCCAAAGCAGTGGCATTTTCGATCCGCAAATCGTCTCCATCGGCGTCAGTGAGCAGAACTTTGTTCTCCGTGGTTGCAGATGCCATGACGCCAGTTGTAGAAAAAACTGCATTTATTTTGGCAACCGCGTCGGTGACGTCGGTGCTAGAGATAGAAAATGCTGCTGTCTGAGTTCCATTTATCGAAATTTGGTAGCTTCCGGTTGTCGCAGACCCCGAGTAAAGGTGCGCAAAAGTTTTGGCTTGCGCGAAAACTGTGGTGGCTCCAGCAACCGAATTTACTTTTTGAGCAACCTTTTTTGCTGAGTCGTTGGCAGCAATATCGATGGTCCGAGTATTTCCATTGCCTACGATGACAATGTCGTCTGCATCGTCAGTGTCGTTCGTATTCGCAGTTGTTGATGCCGCAGCGGTGTAAGCGGACAGGTTATTGTTTCCCACTAATGTGTAGGCGCCCAGTAAAGAAGATTCCACTGAGTCAATGGTAAAAGTTATCTCTTCGCCGGCCATTGTCCCGACTTGCAGCGCTTTTGCGGAAAATGATCCGTTTAAAACCTGAGTGCCGTTATATCGGGTATTAGCCGATACTCGAGAAATCTCAAGCTGAAGCTGATTTAACTCATTGTTGGCAGCGGCTCGCTCAGTTGCAGAAACAGTCGCGTTTGCAGATTGAACGGAGAGTTCCCGCATGCGTTGCAGCATGCCTGAAACCTCTACGAGAGCGTTTTCAACGGTGCGAATGAGCGCGATGCCGTCATTAGCGTTCTTCGTGGCCATCGTAAGACCGCGAATCTGCGAATTCATGCGTTCGACCATGGCAAGCCCTGCAGCATCGTCTGCCGCACTGTTGATACGCTTGCCCGTAGACAGACGTTCCATGGCCGATTCCATTTCTTCTCGTGATTCTGCTATGGCGCGTTGCGCCTGAATTGCACCGATGTTGGTGTTTAAAACCATTCCCATAACTAAACCCCTTTAGCTATCTACATACCTGCACATCTTTGCCGCTTTTTGGCGGCTTAGCTGCGGTAGCGGCAAATTGGGTGGCAAAAAGGGCGGTTTGATTCCGGCTTTTTGGCAACGTTTTGCCGCTTACAGTCACTTAGTCGGGTTGGAGGATTAAAACTTTAGATATTTTTTTGCAAAGGCGGAAACCCGGCCAGACCCCCTGACCGAGTTTCGAGGAAGAGGAAGGTTAATTCCTTCTTGCTGACTCCGAGATTAAGGCCCCGGACCAGGGACTCTTCAGCTTCGCAGCTAAAGGGGTCGTGAGCCCCTGGCCAGAGTAAGGTCCACCCAACCAAAGGTCAGGCGGAGAGTACCGGCCAGCGGACCGACAGACCCTATCGGATCAACTGGATGGCAAGTTGTGATGATGCGTTGGCTTGAGCCAGCATCGCGGTGCCTGTTTGCTGCAGCACTTGTGCTTTGGCGAGGCGCGCGCTTTCAGCCGCAAAGTCAGCATCTTCGATACGAGACCGAGCGGCGGTAGTGAATTCTGCTACGTTCATCAGATTAGAAACGGTGTACTCCAAACGGTTGGACAGAGCGCCGTAACCTGCTCGATCGCCAGCTACTTGTTCGATCGCTGTAGAGATCTTGGCAAGAGCCTGGGCAGCGTCGGATGCACTCATAACGCTGATGTTAGCGGTGACGTCATCGCCATTAGTGTCTTGCCCCGTTACAAAGTCGGTTAGCCCGAGCGTCGAGGTGTCGATTGATGCAATGTTGAAGCTTATCGTTTGACCATCCTCGGTTCCGACTTGCAGTGTGCCTGACTGATTTCCATCCAAGACTTTCTGGTTGTTGTAGACGGTCTGAGAGGAGACGCGATTTATCTCGGCCATCAATGAATCAACCTCGAGCTGCAGGTAGCTGCGGTCGGTTCCTGAATTCGTGTCGTTAGCGGCTTGAACAGCCAACTCTCGGACACGTTGCAACATATCTGTCACGTCGTTGGTGGCGTTTTCGATGGTCGCAAGCATTGCGAGTCCATCGTTAGCGTTTTTTGTAGCCATATTTAGGCCGCGTACCTGCGCCGTCATACGCTCGGCGATAGCGAAGCCAGCTGCGTCGTCAGCTGCCGAGTTGATTTTTTTACCTGAAGACAATCGCTCCATGGCCGTGGACAGTTCACGAGAAGATTCAGCAAGTGATCGCTGCGCGTTCAGAGAACCGATGTTGGTGTTTACTACAATGCTCATAACAGACCCCTGTCATTAAAGGTGCTTTGGTAGCCACCTTGTTTATGTTTAACCGGCAATTTTTTTCCTTTCGTCGGACATTTGTTGCCGGTTTATGTGAAAAGCGGCAAGTTTCTGCCGCGTACAGGACTTATGTCGGAGCTATGCGGCAAATCTTTAGCAAATAGCGGCAAAAAAATTCCGCAAAGGCGGAAACATATTGCCGTTGCACGCTCTCCTCAAGCGACAAAGGGAGCTAAGCCTGGAGAAACAGGAGCGTGGTAGTGATGTCGAGCTTCAAGCTCTGCTGCACAATTCAATGATCGATTCATTCATCGACGTGCGCGGTAGTAGCCTTTGTCAAACAGCCGGACGCTTCGACAAGCTCATTGTTTTTTGGCAAGGAAATATGAAGAAAGGAACAGCAAAGTGGATGGACAAGAAAACCGGCTCCGTCGGTTCAGAACTGAAACGACAGCTTGACGCGGAGCCGGTAGATAAGCGCTTAGAACTTACCTAAACAGTGACAGAGCGAGCTGCTGAGAAGCATTTGCTTGCGCCAGCATTGCCGTACCCGTTTGCTGCAATACTTGAGCTTTTGCTAAACGCGCACTTTCCGCAGCGAAGTCTGCGTCCTCGATTCTGGAACGAGCTGCAGTGGTGTACTCCGCTACGTTCATCAGATTCGAGACCGTATACTCGAGTCGGTTTGCGACAGCGCCTAATTCCGCCCGGCCTCCTGCAACCTGCTCGATCGCAGAAGATATTTTAGCTAAAGCGTCGGACGCTGCGCTTGCACTAAGCACGCTTACATTTGCTGTGCCACCAGCGCCATCGCTATAGCCAGTGAGGCCTAGATCACCGGTTTTTATTGATCGCACATCAAAAGAAATCGATTGACCGGCATCCGTACCTACCTGGATGCTTTGCGCCGAGCCGCTTGCGTTAGAGTCTCTCGACCCATCAAGCACGGTTGCTCCGTTGTAAACGGTTTGCTCGGCAACTCGATTGATTTCGTCCAAAAGCGAATTTACCTCTTGTTGAAGGTATCCTCGGTCTGTCGACGAGTTAGTGTCGTTAGCGGCTTGAACCGCAAGCTCGCGAATTCGGTGCAACATGTCTGTTACGTCGTTTGTCGCGTTTTCGATAGTAGCAATCATAGAAAGACCATCGCTGGCGTTCTTCGTCGCCATGTTAAGACCCCGAATTTGGGCCGTCATTCTCTCAGCAATCGCAAAACCCGCAGCGTCGTCAGCGGCGCTGTTGATTTGCTTGCCAGAAGAAAGCCGCTCCATAGCTGTCTTTAATTCTGCTCCGGAAGCAGTCAAAGACCTTTGTGCATTCAACGATGCAACATTTGTGTTTATGACTAAACTCATAACATCAGCCTCTAAAAAGTTTTAGATAGCCGCGTCATACGGTTGATGACCCCAACCATTTAGCCGAGAGCCCCGCTAAGGGCCCCCGTAGTAGAGCGCCCCGCTAAAGGCGCCCACCGCATTCGCAACTGGTTAAGTTGCTGTCTACCGGCAAAAATTTGCCGCTCGACAACGAAACCGGCAAAGAATTGCCGGTCTCAAGTTACTCGTCGGATGGTTTGAACAAAGCTTGAGAAATATTTTGAAAAAAAGTGAAAAAAATTGTCTGCGAAAAGAGTGGTCGTTGCTTCGTGGTGCTGGCGATGTTGATTTGCGGTGCTTTTACGGTGGTTGAATGGGAATAGGCGGGCGAAGGGCGGCAGACATAAAAAAACCGCCAGAGCATGCCCTGGCGGTTCATTTCGGTCTGTAGATAGCTAAAGGGGTAAGCTATTACTGAAGGAGCTGCAGGATCTGCTGAGGAGCAGCGTTGGCTTGGGCTAGCATCGCTGTGCCAGCTTGCATCAACACCTGGGCCTTGGACAGATTCGCAGATTCAATTGAGAAGTCTGCATCAGCAATCCGAGACCGAGCAGCCGATGTGTTCTCGCTGATGTTCATCAAGTTAGACACGGTGTGGCTAAGACGATTCTCCACTGCACCCAGATCCGCTCGCATCGATGAGATTTTCTCAATCGCCCCGTCTAGAACAGCGATAGCTGCGTTCGCTGAGGCTTGTGTTCGCAAATCGACGTTGGACACTGTATTCAGCTCCGCTGCTCGAGTTGTAAAATAGTTATCGTTATTTAACGATCCTGTGGCGACCGCTGGATCAGTTACGACACCGGTCTCCTCAGCGGTTTGAGATACCGAGAACAGCTTGCTGGAACTCAGCTGAATGGTGCCCTGAGCTGTTGCGGAATCGTTGGAGGATCCTCCCGCAGCTAAGGCCACGTCCAACGTATCCAGATCACCTGCCTCATTTTGCACAACGGTCACAGCGCTGCCACCTGTCTTCAGCGTGAAACCGCCAAAGTCAGCGGAACCGTGAAGATGCATGGTCGTCGCGGCGCCTTTATCCGCATAAGCCGAGAATCCGCTAAGACCGTCGACTGCGTTGATTGCAGTTGCGAAAGCCGTTGCGGTTGCTGCAGCGTCAGCTCCGCCGGTGACACTAAAGTTATAGGTCTTACCCGTAGACGTGTTTTCAAGCACGTAGTCAGTCGACGCGTTGTTCGCTGGGTAGTTTCCCGAAGCAATCTCGATATGCTCCGCAACACCCTCGAACGTTTGGCGCTTAGTCGCATCAGTGATGTCGGTGTCCTGATAAATATCGAAGGCACCAAAGGCTTCTGTAGCGGTCACCTGTACATCCGTCGAGTTGCCGCTAATGTCTGTCACTTTAAAGCCAGATACGCCCGTAATACCGTTAATCCCGTCCTCGATGTTTTGGGCCGTAGGTTCGCCAGTTACTGTCGCTGTCACGGAAAATGTGTGCGTTTGACCGGTGCTTTTTTGAACGAGCGTATAATTACTCGCATTTAGAATGCCTAACTGATTTCCAGCGCTCGATGCAGTATCGGCTTTTGCGCGGTGCCAGTTCATAGCTGGAAGTTCCGCAATGCCGTCATGGCCAACGGTTTGCACACGAAGAGCGGTCAGTGACGATTCATTTTCAACCAGGATGTCGGACCCGTCAGAAGAGTAAAGCCGCACTTTATTATCACTAGTCGCCTGAGCCGTTACGCCTGTAGATCCAGAAATCGAGTTGATCTTATCCACAGCGTCCACAACATTAGTGTTGCTGATTGTGAATGACCCCGTCGTTTTATTATTGATCAGAATCGAATAGGTCTGGTCGGTGGCGTACTCGCTAGACAACAGGGCGTGGGTCTTCGCCTCAGCGACGACGCCTGTTTCACCAGACACAGCATTGATCTTTGAGGCAACGAGCTTTGCGGAGTCAGAAGCCAAAACATCGATCGTCTTTGTAAGGCTGTTACCGTTTATTATGATGTCATCGGTAGCGTCAGTCTTATTAGCAAGAGCGCCTGCACCGTTGCCCAGCGCAGCTTCAATTCTATCCCCGGTAATGGAGAAAGATCCGAGCTTGTCAGCGGCGACAGAGTCAACGCTCATCGAGATAACTTCTCCGCCTTCTGTACCCACTTGAAGCTGTCTGCTAGCGAAACTGCCGTCCAATACGAGCTGGTTGTTGTAGCGCGTATTGCTTGAAACGCGTGTTAATTCCGCTACTAAAAGGTTCACCTCTTCTTGGATGAAACCGCGATCTGTGCCCGTATTGGTATCGTTAGAAGCTTGGATGGCGAGCTCTCGAAGTCGCTGCAGCATGTCTGAGACCTCTACCAAGGCTCCTTCGATCGATTGAGTCATTGATATGCCATCGTTTGCGTTTTTAACCGCCATGGTGAGACCATTAATCTGTGCCGTCATTCGCTGAACGATCGCTAGGCCTGCAGCATCGTCTGAAGCCGAGTTAATCCTGTTTCCAGAAGAGAGTCGCTCCATCGCACTAGCCATATCGTCTCTAGCTATCGCAAGAGAACGCTGAGCGGTCAGAGAGCTTACGTTTGTGTTTACAACTAAAGACATATGTCTTCTCCTATTTTCAATTTTGAGTTGCGTTAGCGGGACTCTTTCGAACCAGCCGCGAATCGCTTCTTGCGACAGAAACTAAGTCGGGCTGAAGATTCCCTTCTTTAGGTCTTAAAAATTAACCGCGAATTAAAACTGTTAACATGTGGCAGGCCTCTGCCGAAGGTGGGATATGACGTAGTCCAAAGCGGCAACTGCTAGCCGAAAAACGTCGAAAACACGCGTGAAAACTGCCGAAAGCGGCAAAGCGGCGGGTAAAAAAAATTTGAACTTTTTTGCTCAAGAAATTCTTGTCGAGGTGCGAGGCGGCAAGGGTTATCCGTTGCTCGCCTTGGCATTGCCGGTTTGGGGATTGCAGTTGCCGCTAGATCTGCACCGATTTTTCAGAGCGGCGAAGCGGTAGTGTTGTAGTCGGTTCGAGTAGCTGTTTCGAAGAAAGGTGAGGCGCAGCGCTGCCTCGGAGCGGGGGAGTTCACACGCGCTTTAAGTAAATGCGTCTGCCAATCGGCGAGTCGCATTGCTCAGTCCGAGATATCAGGTAGGGGATGAAGTTCGAATAAATTTTTGTGTGAGCTATGGATGTAAGTCTAATGATTAGAAGCGATCTCTGCGCGCTTCCATTGTTGATGTGTTCTTATTCTTGGGGGAGGGCTCGCGGTGCGGCGAGTCGCCTTGAGGTTTCTGAGATGTACCCGTAAAACGCGACCCGATTCAGTCTTCGTCGATGGCGTTTTCGCCCCGATCGCGCGTTTCGCTCTGGCGCTTTTGTTCAAGCAGTCGGGTCACCGCTCTCTGTTCATTGCGGTATTCAATGACACGCCAGCCAAGGACAACGACCAACGCCAAGAGGATGCCCTGGGCGACGATTTCGTGCAGTGGTATCTCCGGAGGTTTCATGTCGGTTTGTGTGCCCATTAAAAGAACTAGGGGAACCGCGAATAAAAGAAACCATCGGATGCGGATGCAGACGGTGCAAACGGGTTTTTGAGATTGAGCCATAACGTACGTGCCGTACTGCCTAAATAAGCTTAAGAGCTTAATTGTCCTTGTTTGAGAATGGCAGGTTGTCGAAGCTGCTTTTCATGCTTTCTCTGGTCGAGTTCATCTGGTCGATGATCTGCTGCATCGCCAAGAATTGGCGATTGTATCGTTCCTCGACGCGCTCCATACGCTCCGCAAGAGCGGTTAGCTGCTCTTCGCGCTCGCTGTTCCCCGTTTCAAGAGTTGTCTGTTGGGTCACGAGATAGCTGTCGGAATCCGTGGCGTCGGTGATCAATTTGGTGATATCGCCTGCTAATCCAGCGACGTCGCTGCTCGAGGTTGACTGATCGTCTGTATTTGCGCTGAACATTTGAATGACGTCGGAGTAACTGTTGGCTAACGCATCATCCAGTTTTGCATCGTCAACCACGAGTTCGCCGGTTCTGGCAACGCTGATGCCCATATCAGAGAGATTTGAAATATCACCACTGCCAGAGGATGAGCTGCCCAATACGATGTTTCTCAGCGACGACGTTAATGAGCGAAAGATACTGTCGCCGGCCAAAGCACCGTCGATGGAAGAGTTTGCGAGATCTTTCATCTGACGCTGTGCTTCATTATAAATCGCAACAAAGTCGACGATATTGGCGCGC
>Ga0315330_10002515_pt1 | contig 12569 bp, 14 predicted proteins | sample M140m34915metaG_FD_203453 | JGI IMG/M metagenome (GOLD analysis project Ga0315330, IMG submission 203453) | Ammonia-oxidizing marine archaeal communities from Monterey Bay, California, United States - M1 40m 34915 | ecosystem: Environmental > Aquatic > Marine > Intertidal zone | place: USA... | reverse complement strand
ACGATTTAATGTAGTCAATAATTTGTTTATCAACTTTTTGGTTGAATGATGAAACTCGTATATAGCCGATATTGTTTTCAACTTTTGCTTTTACAGATTTTAGTTGGATTATTGCTCTTGTAATATCGATATCCAATTTTTCATTTTCATTTCTATTAACAGTTATTTTGATTTTAGAACCAACTTTTCCCCTCATGATAGAAACAGCTTCTGACAGAGTCATACCTAATACAGGTTCATCATCTAAATGTGTTATTAAATCACCAGCTTTTATACCAGCCTTGTAGGCTGGGGTATCATCAATTGGGGCGATTACTTTCACAAAACCATTTTCCATTGTAACCTCAATACCAAGCCCACCAAATTCTCCTTTTGTTTGAACTCTCAGTTCACTAAGTTCATCATCATTTAAATAGGATGAATGGGGGTCAAGTGAACTTAACATACCTTCAATTGCTGACTCTATTAATTCTTTCGAGCTTACAGGTTCAACATAATTATTTTTAATTTTTTCAAAAGCTTCTCCAAATAAGTTAAGATATTTATAAACATCTTTATCTTCTTCAGAATAACTTATTGTTGGCACAATCAATAAAAAAATATAAAGTCTTAATAATTTTAACATAAATAATTACCTCCGTTGATTATGCAGTTTTTTTATAAAATCTCAACTTTTGATTTAGGGTTTATAATTTTTCCGTTTCTTCTTAGCTCAAAATATAATTTATTTTTTTCTTTTTCTGAGACCCTAGCAATTGGTTCACCTTTGAATACTTTATTCCCTGAAGAAATTATTATTTTCTGCATACCAGACAATATACAGAAGTAGCCATTTGAATTTTCTATTATTACTAGATTTCCATAACTTTTAAATTTATTCGCAAATACAACTACTCCATCCAAGGGAGATGTTACAAATGATTCCTCAGCAACTTCAAATATCACACCATTTTTAAATATTTTATTCTTTTTATTTTGACCGAACTCTGAAATTATATTTGCTTCAATGGGCATCTGAAAAAGTGTATTAATTTTTTTAACGCTTCTTATTTTTTTTACCTCTACACCCTTTACAAGTTCATTAATATTTTTCGCCTTTTTTTTTGCATTTTTTTCTCTTTTTTTTATATTTGGGTTAACTGCAAACTGTTTTTGTAATATTGAAACCTGATTTATTTTTTTCTCAAGTTTACTTAGCTCTTTCCTTAATTTCTCTTTTTTTTTATTATAGTTTGTTAATTCTTTTTTTAATTCTTTATTAACCACATCTAAATTTTGTACACTTTCAAAATAATTATTAATTCCAACTTTAACTTGATTAAAAAAATAACCTCTTATTATTTGTTTTGTAACAATTCTGTTTGACTGTGTTTGCATGCTTTTAAGAATCCTAGAAAATTCTGATACATAAAGTTTTTCTTGAAGTAGAATAAATAATCTTTTTCCAAGTATTTCTCTATCTTTAATGTATTTATAAAATATGATTTGTTTTTGTTTATTTCTATCAATATCAACTTTTATTTTTTTCAACTCTTTATTATTTTCAATGATGTTATTATGAAAAATTACTGTTTGTTTTTTTAAATTATCAAGTTTTATCTCTAGCTTATTTTTGGCATTACAACTAAAAGAATATGTGGCTGCAATCATAAAATAGAGTAGAAGAGTCCTCATTTTATTAAAACTTCCCCATCCATCTCACGAGGAATTTCTATGTCTAATAATTTTAAGATTGTTGGAGCAATATCACATAGCTTTCCCTTACTCATTCTAATATCTTTCTCTCTACTACAAATGATAAAAGGAACCGGATTTAGTGAATGAGTTGTACAGGGTAAATTTTTATTAGAATCAAACATATTATCAGCATTTCCATGATCCGATGTAACTATCAATATGTAATTATTTTTTTTACATTCCTCGTATATTTTACCTAAACAACTATCGAGAGTCTCAGCAGCCTTAATAGTAGCTTCTAAATTTCCTGTATGACCAACCATATCAGTATTAGCAAAATTCGTAACAATTAAACTATATTCATTTTTGTTAATCCTTTTATTTAATTCTTCTGTAACTTCATTAGCTGCCATTTCGGGCTTTTGATCATAAGTTTCAACTCTTGGGGATGGAACTAAAACCCTGTCCTCACCTTCAAAACAATCTTCAAGGCCTCCATTAAAGAAATATGTAACATGTGCATACTTTTCAGTCTCAGCTATTCGCAATTGTTTAAGTTTACTATTAGAAATGATCTCTCCCAGTGAATTTTTTACATTAATATTTTCCATTATAGGAGAAATAGTTTTCTTAATTCTTTTTGAATATTCAACCATACTTAATGGAGAAAAAAAATTAATTTTTTTGTCAGTCTTAAATTCATCAAACGATTTATCGAAAACTGCTGTCAATAGTTCTCTAACTCTATCAGCCCGATAATTTGTAATAAAAAATCCATCGCCACTTTTTGCACCATTATAACCTAAACTATTTATAGGCATAAAAAATTCGTCAGTAATGTGTTGGTTATAACTTTCTTTAATAGTTTTTATCAATAAATCTGTTTTCTTCTGATTACCCAAAATAATAGAATTATATGCCTTTTCAACTCTTTCCCACCTGTTATCTCTATCCATTGCATAAAACCTTCCAGATAAACTAGAAATCTGAACATTACTTACTTTTTCAATTTTTTCTTGAAGAACTCTTACGCTTTCAATACCAGAAATTGGAGAAGAATCTCTTCCATCAAGGATACCGTGAATAAAAATATTATTATCTTCTTTTCTAAAAATATCAATTAATTGGAATAAGTGATCTTCATGACCATGGACTCCCCCCCCGGAAAGAAGACCTACTAAATGAATTCTACTACATTTATTTTTAACACTTTGAATTAATTTATTTTCTCTTATTTCACCATTCCTAAAAGCAGTGTTTATTCTTAAAATATCTTGTAATAGTATTCTTCCAGCACCTATACTCATATGACCGACTTCTGAGTTTCCGAATTGTCCCTGTGGAAGACCAACTTGCGTCTCTGATGCGTCTAACTTGATTTGTCCATAAGTCTTTTTTAATCGGTCAAAATTTTTTAGGTTAGCTAGGTGCAAAGCATTTTTGTTATTCTTTTTTCCAATGCCCCAACCATCTAAAATACATAATAAAATTTTTTTTTTCATTTAACTAATCTATTTATGGTAATTAGAATTCTTTTTTATTTCAAATGCTCGATAAATTTGTTCAATCAACATTACTCTTGTTAGTAAGTGTGGCCATGTTTGTCTGCCAAATGAAAATGTTTCATAAAGTGTTTTAATTTCATTATGAAATCCACTCTCACTTCCTATTAAAAAAATTATTGTTTTATATCCGCTTGAAAAAATCTTAAAGATTTCTTTTGAAAATTCCTCACTATCAATATTTTTTCCTATTTTATCTAAACAAATTACAAAATCACCTTTATTTATATGTTTAATAATCTCTTTTTTTTCTAGTTCCAGCTTTTTTGAAATGTTGTGTGTTTTAAGTTCAATAAGTTCAATGTTCACATCAATTCTTTTTGTATAATAATTAAATATTTGTTCATAAGCTTGTGAGTTTTTAAATTTGCCAAACGAAAGAATCTTAATTTTCATTCTCAACCAAATCCAATTATTTCATCCTTTAGATCATTATCACTCCAAATTTTTTCTAGTGAATAATGTTTTCTGGATTCAGGTTTAAAAACATTTACAATTATATCTCCGAAGTCTACTATTATCCAATCTGTTTTACCTAATCCCTCTGATGATAACACCTTTTTTTTATTGTTTTTTATTAGGTTTGCTACTATTGAATTAATATGCCTTGAAGAAGTTCCACTTGCAATAATTACAAAGTCAGCGAGTGCACTTCTATTCTTTATATCAAAATATTGAATATCAACTGCTTTAAGTTTTTCCAATTCATTAATGATTTTTTTTAATAAGTTTTTTACATTACTAAGACTTTTCATTGTTCCATTTTTTTCCTGATCTTTGTTGATGATTGAAAGTTAGATAATCCATTGACAAAAGTCCAAGCTGGTGGTGTCAAATTTTTAAGTTCTTTAGTCAAATTATTTTCAATTCTGGCTTTTTTAAAATAAGTAAGTGCTTTAAACCTTGAAGATATAAAAGAGTATGGTGGACGATGGAAGATTGCAATTGGAATATTGTAAAAGATTTTTTTCCAATCTTTCCATTCATGAAAATTATATAAATTATCTAAACCCATTATCCAAACAAAGTTAACATTTGGATATTTTCTTTTTAAAAAGAATATTGTATCAATTGTGTACAAATTATAATTTTTCTCAATCTGCTCAACTTTGATTTTACTATCTGAAACAAAACTTCTTGCAGCTTTAAATCTCTCTTCAAATATTGAACTTTTTTCTTTTAGAGGATTTTGTGTTGTAACTATCCACCATACCTCGTCTAAACTTAACTTACTTAAAGCTGATTGGCTTATAAAAATATGTCCATCATGTGGAGGATCAAATGTTCCACCTAAAATCCCTATGTTAGTTTTTCTATCCAAATTAACTTCGTATTTGACCGTTTCCTCTAACCTTATATTTATAGCTAGTAAGTTGTGCAACACCTACGGGGCCTCGAGCATGTACCTTAGAAGTAGATATTCCGATTTCAGCACCCATCCCAAATTCGCCTCCGTCCGCAAACTGTGTTGAGGTGTTATGCATTACAATTCCACTATCAATATTTTTGAGAAAATATTCCGTTGAACTTTCATTTTCTGAAATTATTGCATCTGTATGGCCGGAACCATAATTATTGATATGATCAACAGCTTCTTTTACCCCATTCTCAATTGTTTTAATTGAAATAATTTTGTCTAGATATTCAGTTTCCCAATCTTTAGAATTTGCAATTTTGATTGACTTGTCAAGCTCGCACACTTTAGCATCACCTCTTATTTCACAGTCTGCTTTTTTAAATTTTTCAATGATGATTGGAAGGTGACTTTCTATTACTTCTTCATCACACAGGATTGTTTCGGTAGCACCGCAAATGCCCGGTCTTCTCATCTTTGCATTATATGCAATACTACTACTAATCTCTCTATCTGCAGTTTTTTCAATATAGGTATGACAAATACCATCCAGATGCTTTATAACATGTACCCTACTCTCGCTACTAACTCTCTCAATCAAAGATTTTCCTCCTCTTGGTATTATCACATCAACATATTTATCCATTTTTAATAAATATCCTACTGCCGATCTGTCTGTTGTTGGTATATTTTGGAGAGCTCCTAGTTTAATTCCAAACTTTTTATAAGATTCCTGCATAATTTTTACAATAATTGAGGATGAGTTAAAGCTTTCCGAGCCACCCCTGAGAATTAAAGTATTACCTGATTTTAGGCATAATGCGGCAGCATCTGCTGCAACATTAGGTCTAGATTCATATATTACTCCTATTACACCAAGTGGTACAGAAACTTTTTGAATTTTTAAACCATTTGGCCTGTCCCATTCATCTAGAACATTTCCAACTGGATCATCTAACTGGGAAATTTTAATGATTCCTTCGCACATTCCACTTATTCTTTTTTCATCAAGTATCAATCTGTCTAAGAGTGCTGGTGTTAACTTTGATTTATGTTCCTCAACATCTTTTTCATTCTCTTTTAAAATAATATCTTTATTAGAGAGTAAATTTTCAGCTGCGGATTCTAATGCTTTATTTTTTGTCACCACATCCAGCGAACCTACAGAGTGAGATGCTTTATTAGCTGTGACACCTATTTTCGAAACTATCTTTTCAATTGCTTCAGTCATTTAATGTTAAACAGTCCCTATGAATAATTTCATTTCTTCCATGATAACCCAAAATATTTTTTAAATCTGATGTTTTTTTACCCATTATCTTTTTTATCTCACTCGAATCATAATATGATATCCCTTTACCAATCTTTAAACCCTTTTCGTTTTCGATACTAACTATATCACCTTTAAGAAAATTTCCGATTACTTTTATGACTCCGCTGGGCAATAAACTTGCTCTTTTAGAAATTGCTGAGGATGCTCCGTTATCAATAATTATTTTACCCGATGGTCTAACTGTTCCAGCAATCCAATTTTTAAGTTTGTTCTTATCTCTTTTGCGTGGAACAAATAAGGTGCCACGTGAACTGTTGAGAAAGCTTCTTATTGGTTTTGAAATATTGCCATTACAAATTATTGTTGAACATCCACAACTCATGGCAATATCTGCAGCCTGTAATTTTGTTGACATACCTCCTGTACCGTAAGCATTAGTCTCATTAGATGCCATTTTGATTATTTTTTTATCAATTTTTTCTACAACCTTCACAAGTTTACTTGATTTGGATTTTTTAGGATTAGTTGTAAAAAGTCCATCAACATCACTTAATAATATTAAAAAATCAGAATTACTGATTTGAGCTACTCTTGCTGCAAGTCTATCATTATCTCCAAACTTCAACTCGTCAACTGCAACTGAATCATTTTCATTTATAATTGGAAGGATTGCACATTTTAAAACTTCATTGATTGTATCTCTTGAGTTTAAACTCTTTCTCCTGTCCTCTGTATCAGAATAAGTAAGAAGAATTTGGGCAACTTTCTTTCCTTTTTTTTCAAAAATTTTCATAAAATTATTCATCAAAATCACTTGGCCACAAGCGGCGTATGCTTGCTTCTCATGAATTCTCAATTTTGCAGATTTTACTTTTAAGTAACTCTTCCCTAATGAAACAGACCCAGAGGCAACAAGAATTATCTCTATTTCTTTTTTTGTTAAAAATTCAAGGTCTTCAATCAGACTTTCAACCCATTCTTCATTAAATTTATTATCTCTAATAAGAAGTGATGAACCGATTTTGACTACGACTCTTCTGGCTTGTTCAAAAAATATTTTCTTCATTTAAAAATTTTATGTAATGCTTTTTTTAATTCATTTATACCAAATTTTGTATGGCTTGATATAGGAATGATTTTTGATTCTGTAATTTTCTTTAAAGAATTCTTCACTTTTAAAATTATTTTTTTATCTAAAAGATCACATTTACTTAGAACGATTATCTCTTTCTTATATTTTAGTTCATCACTATATTCATCTAGCTCTTTTCTTATTATTAAATAATTTTCTTCTAAATTTTTATCATCAGATACATCACAAACGTGTAAAAGGACCTTACACCTTTCTACGTGTGCTAAAAACTTTAATCCTAAACCTGTACCTTTTGAGGCCCCTTTAATCAAGCCAGGTAAATCTGCTAAAACAATATCTTTATCATATTCTCTAAACAGACCTAGTTGGGGTTTGAGAGTTGTGAAGGGATAACTTCCAATTTTTGCTTTTGCATTTGATAAATTTGATAGCAATGTAGATTTACCTACATTTGGGAATCCCAGGAAACCTACGTCTGCAATTAATTTTAATCTTAACCAAACCCAGGCTTCTTGTCCTTCATTACCTTTTTCAAACTTCCTAGGTGCTCTATTGGTAGACGATTTAAATCTATAGTTTCCTTTACCTCCTCTACCACCTTTAAGTATAGTGAAGGTTTGATTTGTTTCTGATAAATCCATTAGTACATGTTTTTTATCCTCTGACAAAATTACGGTGCCTACTGGAACATTAATAACTAATTTGCAGCCATTAAGTCCTGTTTTGTTTTTGCCTGCTCCACCTTTGCCACTTTCTGATTTAAAGTGTTGCCTATATCTAAAATCAATTAATGTATTTAAGTTTTGAACAGCTCTGAAGACAATATCACCTCCTGTTCCACCATCTCCGCCATCTGGACCACCAAATTCAACATATTTTTCTCTTCGAAAGCTTAGACAACCTGAACCGCCATTACCAGCCTTCAGGTAAATCTTAGCCTCATCTAAGAATTTCATTTACTATGAGGATTAATTTTTTTTATCGACGTTAACAAAGGATTTACCTGATGCTTTTTTTTGAAAAGAAACTTTGCCCTCTGTTAAAGCAAATATAGTGTGGTCTTTGCCAATAGAAACGTTATTACCTGGATGAAACTTTGTTCCCCTTTGTCTTATAATAATGTTCCCTGGAATGACGAGCTCACCACCAAATTTTTTGACACCAAGTCTTCTTCCTGCACTATCTCTTCCATTTCTTGTACTTCCACCAGCTTTCTTATGAGCCATTATTTTCTCCTTTAGAAGTTACTAAATTTTCTTTTACATCACTTTGAGAGTCAGTTTTATTTTCTTTTTTTCCGCTTAATTTGATATTCTCAATTTTTACTATAGTAAGGTCTTGTCTATGACCAATTTTTCTTCTGTAATTGTGTCTACGTTTTTTTTTAAATACAATAATTTTTTTATCTTTATCTTGAGCAACAACTTGAGCGCTAACTTCAATACCTTTAACGTAAGGGGTGCCGATTATTGATTCACCTTTTTCATTTTTATGAAAGATTATCTTATCGAATTTGATCTTGTCCTTAGCTTTACAGTCAGAAATTTTTGGTAGTTTTAGGACATCACCTATTTTGACTTTATATTGCTTTCCTCTATCTTCAATAATTACCATGGTTCTATGCTCCAAAATAAATTAGGATAATTGGTTTATACAATGTGGGATATAATAATCAAGTTTTTTCCATATATATGTATAAAATTATTTAGTGCTTTCTTTTTTTAAAAATTATTCATATAAATATTGTTACTATGAATGATGTCGTAATTGTAAATGCAAAAAGAACTGCAATTGGAAAATTTTTGGGTAGTTTATCAGGATTATCAGCTCCTCAGATTGGTTCATCTGTTATTAATGCCATATTTGATGAATCTAAAATAGAAAAGTCAATTGTAGACGAAGTTATAATGGGACAAGTTTTAACTGGTGGAAGTGGTCAGAACCCCGCTCGTCAAGCCATGATGATGTCAAATATTCCTTTTGAAAAAAGTGCATTAACAATAAACCAAGTTTGTGGTTCTGGATTAAGAGCCGTCTCAATTGCCGCTCAATCAATACTTACAGAACAATCTAAAGTTATAATAGCTGGTGGTCAAGAAAGTATGAGCAATTCTCACCATACAGCTAACCTTAGAAATGGTATTAAAATGGGTGATGGTGAAATCAAGGATAGTATGATTGTCGATGGTTTGTGGTGTGCAATGAATAATTATCATATGGGAACAACAGCTGAAAATATAGCTGAAAAGTTTAATATCAGTAAAGAGGAACAGGATTCCTTTGCAGTTGAATCTCAAAATAAAGCTGAAAGTGCACAGAAGAATGGTTATTTTGAAAAAGAAATTTGTCCTGTAAAAATCAGAATAAAAAAGGATGAAATTGATTTCCATACTGACGAGTTTCCAAGACATGGTTCAACGTTCGAAAAAATAAATTCATTAAAATCTGTTTTCAAAAAAGATGGAACTGTTTCAGCAGGAAATGCATCAGGACTAAATGACGGAGCAGCAGCAGTATTATTAATGAAAGAAACTAAGGCTAAGGAGCTAAATCTTAACCCAATGGCAAGAATTGTATCTTGGTCAACAGTTGGGGTAGATCCATCAATAATGGGAATTGGGCCAGTGCCAGCGGTAAAAAAAGCGTTATCCGACGCAAAATGGGACATTAATGATTTAGACTTGATAGAAGCAAATGAAGCGTTTGCTGCTCAATCTATTGCCGTATCAAAAGAGCTTCAACTTGATATGGATAAGGTAAATGTAAACGGCGGAGCAATTGCATTAGGACACCCAATAGGAGCCTCTGGTACAAGAGTTCTAGTTACTCTTATTCATGAGCTAATAAGACAAAATAAAAATAAGGGAATTGCAACACTATGCATAGGTGGTGGACAGGGCGTTGCAATGTGTATTGAAAGGATTTAAAGTGAGCAAAGTTGCTTTAGTTACGGGTGGAACAAGAGGTATTGGTTCGGCAATCTCAACCAAATTAAAAGATTCAGGTTATAAAGTGATAGCAAATTATGCCAGTAATGATGAGTCTGCCAAAAAGTTTTCTGAATCAGAGAACATTGATGTTATGAAATGGGATGTTAGTAACTTCGAAGATTGTACTAAGGCTATAAATGAGATTTATGAAAAGTTCTCTAACATTGATATTTTGATCAATAATGCTGGTATAACCAGAGATGCACCACTTCATAAAATGAGTCTCGAGAATTGGGAAAAAGTTATTAGTGTTAATTTAAATTCTGTTTTCAACCTTACCTCTTTGACAATAAATAAAATGAGAGAAAATGGATTTGGTAGAATAGTACATATTTCATCCGTAAATGGTCAAAAAGGTCAGTTTGGTCAAACTAATTATGCAGCATCCAAATCAGCATTGATTGGTTTTTCTAAATCTCTTGCCCTAGAATGTGCAGCAAAAGGAATAACTTCAAATGTAATTTGTCCAGGTTACATAAATACAGAAATGGTCGCGGCAATCAGAGAAGATATTTTAAAAGGAATTATTGATACTATCCCATCAAAAAGACTTGGAGAATCAAAAGAAATAGCAGAGATGGTTGATTATCTAATATCAGAGAATGCAAGTTATGTTAATGGTGCAACTTTTTCTATAAACGGAGGTCTATGGATGGATTAAAATTCATCCTTCATTCTTCTTATAGTCCCGAAATTCTCCTCATTTGAACAAAACTTCAGTCCTATAGATTCAACAAATTTTTTATCATCGTACTTTAAAAAGGGATTAAATCTTTTTTCATCAAACAATATCGAAGGGATTGTTGGGATAGACTTTAATCTTTTTTTCTTAATTTCATTTATTTTTTTTGATAATAACTTGTCGTCTGGACTCAAATATTCTGCAAATTTTGAATTAGCCTCAGTATACTCATGAGCACAATAAATTTTAGTTTTTTCAGGAAGGGATCTTATTTTGTTAAGAGAGTTTACCATTTGTCTTGCACTGCCCTCAAAAAGTCTTCCACAGCCCAGAGAGAATAATGTATCCCCACAAAATAAGACTGATTCTTTTGAAAAATAAAAACAAATATGACCTTTTGTATGACCAGACACCTCGAGAACTTTATAAGAAGATTCTCCAACATTCATTATATCACCCTCCTTTAGTAAAATATCAATACCAGGAATTCTTGATGCATCATTTTTATTACCTATAACTTTACACCCATACTTTTCTTTCAGTTCGAGATTTCCCCCCACGTGATCAAAATGATGGTGAGTGTTTAAAATAAAATCTAATGATAAATTTTCTTTATCAAGAAATTCAATTACATTTATTGATAAAGCAGGATCAATGCACGCAGTTTTTTTTGTTGATTCATCTATAATTATATATATGTAATTATCATTGAGAACTGGGATTTGTTTAATTGAAATCATTTAACCAACATACAATTAATTTTATTTTTTAGAAACACAAAAAATTGCTTGATACGTTCTTATATTTGAAAAAACTTTTTTAATTTCTTTTCCTTCCTCACTTAAGCAAATGAAGCTATTAATTGAAATTTTTTTTTTATAACAATAATTAACAAAGTCTTGGAATGAGCACAGATGAATGTTAGGAGTATTATACCAATCATAGGGTAAAGCATCATTTTTTGGCATTAAACCAGAAAAAAGTAATTGCTTTCTAACCTTCCAGTGACCAAAATTTGGAAAGGAAATAATTGCCCTATTTGCAATCCTAATCAAGTTATCAATGACCTTATCAGGATAAATCATAGCTTGAATTGTTTGACTAAGAATTACCGTAGAAAATGACTTATTTGGATAATCATTTAAATCATAGTTTGCGTCACCCTGAATAACTGACAATCCTTTTTTGACACATTTGTTTACCCCAGCTTGACTCAATTCAATTCCTCTACACTCAACCCCTTTGTCTTTTGAAAGATAATCAAGTAACTTTCCGTCACCACATCCTACATCAAGCACCATCTCGTTGTTACTGATGAGCTTAGAAATGATATATAAATCTTTTCTTAAATTTTTCATATTTTCTGTTGCACTATTTGTCCCTCTATAAAACCTTTTAACACTCCGTGAAATTCAGGTTCATCTAAGAGAAAAGCATCGTGTCCCTTATCACTATTTATTTCCACAAAACTTACTTTGGCATTAGAAGTATTTAGTGATTTAATAATAGTTTTTGTTTCTGAAGTTGGAAAAAGCCAGTCTGAAGTAAAAGAAAAAAAGCAAAAAGAAAAATTTGTGTTTTTAAAAGCATTGGCCAGACCTTTCTTGTTTGAAGACAAATCAAAATAGTCCATAGCTTTTGTTATATATAAATAACTGTTTGCATCAAATCTCTCAACAAATGTACTCCCCTGATGCTTTAAATAACTTTCAATCTGAAAATCAGTAATAAAATTAAAAGAAAAATTTTTACTATTTTGTAAGTTTCTTCCAAACCTCCTTTGTAAAGCTGATTCTGATAAATATGTAATATGTGCAATCATTCTTGCAACAGCCAATCCCCTCTTAGGCTTTAATTTATTATTATAATAATTCCCACTTTTCCAATTTGTATCTGCCATAATTGCTTGTCTTCCAATTTCGTGAAATGCAATATTTT
>Ga0315330_10002513_pt1 | contig 12573 bp, 10 predicted proteins | sample M140m34915metaG_FD_203453 | JGI IMG/M metagenome (GOLD analysis project Ga0315330, IMG submission 203453) | Ammonia-oxidizing marine archaeal communities from Monterey Bay, California, United States - M1 40m 34915 | ecosystem: Environmental > Aquatic > Marine > Intertidal zone | place: USA... | reverse complement strand
TTCAGCGATTAGCTCGCCAGTCGGTTTCCCGTAAAGACCATAGGCTTCAACTCCAGTCAAATCAGTCTCTCGTCCATCCTCGTATTCCGCTTTTTCTCGGAACTTCAACAAGTTAATCATACATACCGGACCTCCATCATCCTTTTTCAGCAGATCTTGGATCTGTTGGTCAGTTTTCCTAAGCTCATTAATGTATTCCATTGCTATCCTCTCAACTGTGATTGATTGAACGATTTTTTTATTAGACTCTGTGCTTTATATGGGATCGAGCTTAATATCTAACATTTAGATTATGGCACTATTAAGTAAAATTTTAAGTGTGTCTATTTATAGATTGAACTTAGTCAATAGATAATAGTTATTAATAAGTGGAACTTTTTGAAACATAAGGTATTGAAATGATTTAAAAGATTACTCAGTGGCATACTTTAAGTGGTTGGGGGTTACTATGAGAATTGTGTTATTTGTCTTTATATTTACATTTAGTCTTTTTTTTGTTGGTGAAAATATGGCAGCGTCAGATCAATGGATAGTTCCAGAAAAAAAATTGACGGCAGCATCAGGTCTCAGCGATGAGACTCGACTTGCGATAGGGGAAATAGGGTCATCTCAATTTGAGAGAAGAGGGCAACCTTTTGGAGACAATCTTCTGGATGAATTAATTAAGGCAGCCGATCAAACTGCTGCAGAAAATCCAATAACAGAGGAAATGCTTGAGACTACTTTTAATGTTCAGATCTCTCAAGATAAAATAAACGGCGTAGGTGTTTATCGCATAAACCCTCAGAATTTGAACTCGAAACTGGATGGTCGATTATTTGTTCACATTCATGGAGGTGGATACTTTCAAATGGGAGGACTCCTCAGTGCTGTAGAGGGCGCCATGATTGCGTCCTCAGGAGGCATTGGCGTTATATCTATCGACTACACTTTGTCGACTTCACAACCTTTCCCCGCAGCCTTAGATGACATAATTACTGTCTATAAAGCGGTTAATGAGACACTACCAGCCTCTAGAATTGGAATGGGTGGATCCTCAGCTGGAGGAGGCTTGGCACTTTCCTCGACTTTAAAACTAAAGAGCTTGGATATTGAATTGCCCGGAGCTTTATTTGCAGGAACACCTAGTGTGGACCTTTTATTTACAGGCGACAGCTGGATAACAAATGAATATGTAGATAATGTATTGGTCACCAAGGAGGGCCTTTTACAGGCCGCATTCAAAGTTTATGCTGGTGCTTTTGACCCTAAGAATCCTTTGATATCCCCTCTCTATGGAGACGTAACGGATTTCCCGCCAACATATTTAGTAGCCGGAACCCGAGATGCTTTACTTAGCGATACTGTGCGGATGCATAGAAAATTGCGAGAAGCAGGAGTTACAGCTGACCTAAATATATTTGAAGGGCTGCCGCATGGCGGCTATCTGAGAGTTCCAGGATCTCGAGAGTATGATGGCGCGTTAGGTGATCTCAGAAAATTCCTCGAAAGATATTTGTGAGAAAAATTTGATAACTCAGAAACGAGTCGTATCCCCAGATTTCATTGATTGCAATCAGCATGTTTCAGAATCAAGTTACTACAAGATTGCTATCGATGTTCTGCAGGATTTACACCAAGAACTAGGTTTGAATGACTGTTTTTCCGCAGAGCAAACGGCACCAATTGTTTTTTCATCGAACATTGAATTTTTTCGAGAGGTGTTTGTGGACGAGGAAATTACCATTTCGGTTGTCTTGCTTCCTGAGGCTATTAATTTTCGGAAATGGCGAAGAATATTTGAAATTTATAATCAAGCGGGTGAACTATCGGCAAAAATCATTAGTCAAGGTGCTTTTTTTGATCTGCAGACAAGAAAGGTCAAGGCGCCCTCATTAAAGTTGTATGAAGCATTTAGATCACACAACCTTCTGGCAATGGAGAATATTGATAAGTAGTATGATTTCTCTAATTTTTTAAAATTGATTACAAAAAAATGAGTTTCTACGATAAGCCTTTGACCCACTTTCTGATTTTGGGTGTAGTGCTTTTTTGTTTAAAGCAATTATTTTTCCCGACACCACTCCCGATTATTGGTCCAGTATCTCAGGAGCGTATGGCTGTATTGATAAATCAATGGGAAATTGAGTCTGGCAGGCCTCCCAATCAACAGCAAAAAAAATTTCTTGTTACAACTGAGCTAGATCGAGAGATATTCTTTAGACGAGCTCTTGCCGATGGACTGCATCTTAGTGATGAGTTCGTTTACAATCGATTAATCCGAACTATGTCATTCCTGGAAATTAACAGTGGAGCTTCTAATGATGCCATTTTCGAGCAAGCTTTGGAGATGCAGTTGCATCAGACTGATGAGCTTATACGAAGGCGGTTAGTTCGGCAATTAGAGCGCCAGTTCCTATCTCAAAATCCACCCTCTCTTCCCACAAATGAAGAGCTATTATCTGAGTTTAGACGTCAAGAATCCGCTTTTAAATCACCAGCTCGATATTCGATTAGGCATATCTTCTTTCCAAAGGATCGAGTGAGTGAGAAGAGCGCCTTCGCGGCCTCTGTTGATCTATCAGGTGTCAGCTTTGATGATGTTAGGGAAGTAGGTTATCCCTTCTTGTCAGGCTCTCAATTTATTGATCACAGCCCAGAGCAGCTGTCGAGACAGTTTGATGATAAGTTTGTTTCCCAGTTAGTCTCTAAAAGTGTTCGGGAGAATGCTTGGGTGGGTCCAATTGCTTCATCTTTTGGAGATCATTTTGTTTGGGTAGACACCATAAATCAGAGTAGAGATTTAACTTTTTCTGAAGCTTACAAGGATCTTATGACACAAGCGATGAGTGAGCGTGAGGGCCAAGCACTTGAAATGTTTATCCAGGAATTGAGAAATCAATACGAAATTCGTTTATGAAAATAACATGGTTTTTAGTTGCTTTGTTTTGGATTGCCAGTGACTTTGGATACTGCCACGAATTTGCACCTTCACTTTTAAAAATCACTGAACTGCCACAGGTCACTGAAGAAAGATCACGCTATAGTGCTGTGTTGAAGACCCCTAGCAGGCCAGATGGATTGCCAATGCTGACCCCCGAGTGGCCAAGCTCATGCGAAACTGATCGACAAACTAGAGTACAAGCAGCTGGGGCTACGACTGTGAGTAACTTTTTGCTAAGTTGTAGTTTTGCTAATCAAAGTTTCTCAGGTAAGACCGTAGGTATTAAGGGTTTAGGAGATACTCAAACCTCAGCAGTAGTGATTGTTAATCTACGCGATAGCCGTCGTTATCAAGAGGTGTTGTCGATTGGAAAATCAAAGTTTGTAGTTCCCGACCGAATGGATGTTTTTTCTGTTCTTACAGCCTATTCGGCACTAGGATTCTCTCATATTTTATCTGGGATCGATCATTTGATGTTCGTGTTTGGGTTGATGCTTCTTATAATTGGAGTAAAACAACTTATTTTTACGATTACGGCCTTCACCATTGGGCACAGTATTACTCTTGCAATAATTACTTTTGGTTTCATACCTGAGTCCTCTGGTCTGATTGAGTTTGCCATCGCTTTGAGTATTTTTTTCCTGGCTATTGAATTATCTAGAGATAGTGAAGTTGGAAATCTTTGGCGACATCCTTGGCTATTAGCTGGGGGGTTTGGATTACTTCATGGCCTAGGTTTTGCTGGGGCTTTACTAGAATTTGGTTTGCCTCAAGAGAGTATTTTTCTGTCACTTGTTGCTTTCAACATTGGAATAGAACTAGGCCAGTTGAGTTTTATAGCACTCATTTTTATTCTTTGGTTTTTGGCAAAAAGCGCCTCTTTGGATCTAATTAGGTATTCAAGACAGATATCTATATATTTATTAGGAGGGCTTTCAGTGATGTGGTGCATTGAGAGAGGAATGATCTGGCTGGTATAGGCCACACTTGTCGGTAAATCAGCTACTAGAATTAGGTTGATACCATATAGGAGATGACCAAGCACGTTCCTGAATAAGGATATCTTTGTCACCCACTGGCGTTACGCCCTCTGATGGATTGATTATTCGGTCTTTGTCGTTTCTTGGGCTTACACCGGCACGCATAGCATCCCAAGTGGACCACCTGCAGATCGGGGATTCCAATACGCGAACATAATAGAAGGCTCGCTCATTGTGATTAAAGTCAGGGTCTTGCCAGCGAGTTTTCAGTTCTACTGAGCCTACTTGCTCGTTATAGCTACAATCTTCGAGATTTACAGAGGGCGCAACCTCAGGGCATCGGTGCGATGCTTGGTTAACCTTTGCACCGTTAGCGCATGCCACGTCATAAACTCGCTCCTGAACGCCAGTGCTGCTCAACCAACCTTTGATGATTTGGACTCTCTCTAGTGGAGCACTGTTTGGATCGCGAGTAGCCCACACAATAAATTCTGGAATTTCGTTCTGTGTTTGGTTAAGTTGGCCTCCCATCGGGACACCTGCTTTGTATGCTGCACTAATAAAGTCAGTTCTACGTAGCTTTGGTAATTTATAGCCTGCAAAAAATCTTAATTTAATCCTCGTACCACTGGTGCCAAAAGTCTCTTTCTGCCGCATGCTGTTATAAATCGCTTCGCGAGTATTTTTTTCAGCCCAAACGCCAGCTAACCCTGATGCTCCGAAGTGTACCAAGCCGGTATTGGAATAATATCGTTGACCGTCACTATCAACCTTCTTAGGCAGCGAGCCTCGATCCTCGGCTTTAGCATCAAGCATCCCCACCTTAAGAAAATAATCGTCCTCAGTACCGCCACTGCTTCCGTTGTGTGAATCACTGGAGCCGACAACACCAAATCTGAAGGGATCAAACCCTTTTTCAGAGGACAGCTTTAGACCTTCAAGGTATGCATCTCGCACATAGCTGCCTTTAACTTTACTGACTTTTGGCGAACTTACAATCCGAGGCTCAATTTCAAAATCAGCCCACTGGTCCCCGGGCGATAACTCGGGGTGAGTCTCTGATGTCCCCTTAATTTGACTGATCTCAACTAATGGCTCATTCCTCATACGGACGTCTGAATACTCTTTAGTAAAATCTTTTCCCGAAAAATCAGTCAGGCTGAACATCTGACCATTGGAACCATTTGAGTTGTGGGGTATGGCTAGAGAGTCAATTCCTTGAGCGCGAAGCTGATCCATCCAGCGCCATAAATCTTCAGGGTTTTCCGAATCAAGGCGAGAAAATGGTGATAGTGGCGCTTTATCCCCAGCAAAGATTACATTGCGGTGCAGGTTTGCTTGATCTATCTCTCCGGTGGTGGTGTATTCGTACCCGATAAAAGTGGTGAATTCTCCCGGCTTATTGTGTCGATTTGCGCTAGAAACAATTTCCGCCCAACTTGACTGGATAATCGTTGAGTCATTTATTTCTCCCTGCCGAGGGCTAGGTGTTACCCAATCTCTTGCTATGGCAAATGCCCTTTGCCTTTCTTTGTGTGTCTTGGGATGAGCGGCAACTCTAGCATCGGGATGATTTGATAAAGGATGGTTTGGATCAGCCATGGCCCGGTAGTGTCCCAACATAACCCCATGATCTGTTACAGAGAAAAAATCTAATGGTGACTTGAGTTTCATCTCAAAACCACCGACATGATCCAGACTGGCGCCTTGTGCAAACCGGTATGCGTCATCTGGTTCTGCCCTGACTCCAAAGAGAAATGCGTCGAATGAGTAACTTGTGTGGACATGAAGGTCACCAAAATAGGCATTTTTATCAGGATTTTTAGGAATAACTTGAGTAACTTCCGTTGAGGCCATGCTGGAGGTTAGCACTTTATCGGAGGAGGCATTATCGTTGCACCCCATCATGGTAGCGGAAGTGAAAAGTGCAAAATAGATTGAAGCTCTGCGTTTGGATAAAGTTGATTTTCCTAACATTTTCGATGGCATCTTTTTATATCTGGTCCTTTTTCCTGACGGGCTGGAATATGTTTTGTGTGCACTTCCTTGGGAACCCCCTGACTATTATTCATTCAGTACCGTTCAAAAGTCTAATAACGGTAAGTTATCACTTGATTATGTAAAAAACCATGTAAGATATTTTTGCGAGATGCATTTCTAAATTTTGGACAACAAACCCTGCATAACAAGAATCTATTGATCTACATCTATCTGTTAATAGACTTCAATAGATTGGTATTGTTCTATACTTGCTGATTGGCAGTGTACAAATAAAGCGAGTTATTTATGGAAGTACTTAGAACGCCAGATGAGAGATTTAAAGATCTGGTTGATTTTCCGTTCGAACCCCACTATATCAATATTGATGACGAGGATGGCGGAACAATTAGAATGCACTATATCGATGAGGGGATCTCTGATGGAGAGCTCATACTTTGTATGCATGGTCAACCAAACTGGAGTTACTCTTTTAGGAAAATGATTAAGCCGCTCGCTGAGGCTGGCTTCAGAGTTATTGTTCCAGACATTGTTGGTTTTGGCCGATCGGATAAGCCGACGAAGCGATCAGACTATACGTTTTCTAGACATGTCGCATGGTTACGGAACTTTATTGAAGGACTGGATCTTAGAAATATTAATCTGATAGCCCAGGATTGGGGTGGACCAATTGCGTTGCGAAATGCTGCGGACATGCCAGAACGATTCGCGCGCATTGTAGCGACCAACACAGGTCTGGGAGATGGAACTGGTATCCCTGAGGAGAAGACACCTGAGTTACGCAGACTTTTAGATGAGACGCCAGCCCTCCCTATTGAGGAGGTTACTAAGCAGGCGCTGGGTGCTAAAGATGGTCGGCCAGGCTTCTTTTATTGGGTCAAGCACTGTGATGCTTATGAGGATTTTGATCCTGGAGCGGTTATGCGTTTTTGGCTGAATGAATGCTCTGATGAGGAATACAGGGCTTATGCCGCCCCCTTCCCCGACGAATCCTATAAGCAGGGAGCGAGAGAGTTCCCTACGTTAGTTCCAATGATACCCGATAACCCTGCAATCCCCGATAATCGGCGTGCATGGAAAGAACTTGAGAAGTTTGAAAAACCTTTCCTTACCGCATTTAGTGCTTCACCTTTGCCCACAAGGGGTCCCTGTGCAACGTTTCTTGAGTTCAAGGTTTATAAAAATGAGAGTCCGATGATTGCAAGAATGCAGGAGAATATTCCGGGCGCTCGCGGTCAGAATCATTGCACTATTGCAGATTCAGGGCATTACCCTCAGGATGATGCGGGAGCGGAATTAGCAAGAGTTGCGATTGATTTTTTTAAGACAACATAGAATCTAATCATGAATTTAGAAGAAGAGTTTTGATATTAACAATGAATAAGGAATTGCCCAATGGAACAACAAATAAGTAATCAACAAGCATTTTCTGAAAAAGTAGTCTGGATAACAGGCGCGTCAGGTGGTATCGGAGAAGAGATGGCAGTGGCATTTGCCAGGGCTGGTTCAAAGTTGGTGCTGTCTGCGCGTAATCAAAAAAAACTTGAGTGTGTCAGGGATCGATGCTTTGAAGCAGGAGCTGATCATGAGAGTATGCTCGTGTTGCCTTTGGACGTGGTGGACTTGGATGCTATGCCAGGAGCAGTTAATAAGGTTATGGAAAAATATTCCAAAATCGACTTGCTCATTAATAATGCTGGGGTGGGTGTTCGTGATTTCTGCACTGACATAAAGATAGACGTTTATCGTTCGGCTCTTGAGGTGAATCTTATTGGTCCCATCGCGCTGACGAAACAGGTATTGCCTATTATGATCAAGCAAAAGTCAGGTCACATTGCTGGGACGTCAAGCGTTGCCGGTAAAGTTGGTGTTCCTTTAAGAACGGCTTACTGTGCTACCAAATTTGGACTAATCGGCTTTCTTGATGCTCTTCGTGCGGAGGTGGCTTATCACGGTATTAAAGTTAGCACGATTATCCCAGGTCTTGTTAAAACGGGCGCAGTAGCTAATGCGATGACAGGAGATGGATCAGTAATTGGTGCTGAGGAGGGCGTCATGACTGAGGGTATGACTGCAGAAGAGGCAGCTAAGGATATTTTACCGCAGCTGGCTAATAGGGCAGATGAATTTGTTATTGGCGACTGTGACTCTGCTAAGATGGTTGAGGTAAAGCGCAAAGATCCGACAATGATATTTCGAGGTTTGGAACAGATGGCAGAAGGTTTGTATAAGTAAGTTTTGCGATCGATAAATAAAAAGGTGCATAGTTAAATGGCAAAACGTCGGATTCTTATTACTTGTGCTGATCGCTATATGGGTCCAGCTATTCAAAAGAAGTTTCAAAATCTTGATTTTGACGTAATTGCAGGGCCCTCGCCAATGACCGCTGAGAATCAAGTCGCAAAAGCAGTCGATGCTGCGGGTCATATTGATGTTTTGGTTGCTAACTTTGCTCATCCGCCAGTGACAGGGGCATTGGAGCAGCTTAAGAGCGATGATTGGATGACATTATTTGACGAGTTGGTGCACCCCTTGATGTATACAGTTCGAGCCACTATTCCGCAAATGCTACAAAGGGCGTCAGGTAAAATTATTGCAATTACCAGTGCTGCTCCTTTGAAGGGTATCCCTAATAACAGTGCTTACTGTGCGGCAAGAGGTGCCCAAAATAGTTTTATCAAAGCTGTTGGCCTTGAGTTGGCCCGTTCTAATATTCAAGTTAATGCTATTGCTCAGAACTACATTAACAATGATACCTACTATCCTGACGATCTTATAAAAGATGAAAAGTTCATCAATCATCTCAATCGAAATGTCCCTACAACAAAGATTGGATCGTCTGAAGAAACTGCTGAGTTAGCTGCATACCTTGCCAACGAAAAATCTAACCACATGGTCGGTCAAATTTTACCTCTTGCGGGAGGTTGGACGACATAAATTAATGCAAAAACGTTTCCTAAAAGCCGAGAGTAGGTTGATTTTTTAACGAATACAAAAACTCTCTCGCGTTGGGATTCCGTGAATTTTTTGATCTTTTTTTGATAACATTAGGTTATAAATCAATAGAATATTGCTGGTAGATATTATTAGCGTCAAAAGTTTTACTGGAGTTTGCAATTTATTTTGACTGGGGGGTCACTCATGGGAAAATTTTCAAGAAAAAAACTGTTTGAGGTATGTAGTCTGAGTGCTTTTGTTGCGCTTGGGTTTGGAGCATCATCTGTCAATGCTCAGAGCGGCGAAGAAATTGATGAAATCATTGTAACCGCGACGAAAAGGGAGGAACGTTTGCGTGACGTTCCAATGTCCATCTCTGTTCTAGGAGAGAATATCATTGAATCGAAAGGGCTTTTCGATATGGGATCGATCGCCAGTGCTGTTCCTGGGCTTACGTATGCCGAGTCTTCCAGTAATCTAAATCCAACTTTTGTGATGAGAGGTATTGCCGTAGGTCAAAACTTGGAGGGTCTCCAAAAGCCAGTCGCGGTATACTTGGACGAAATGCCTATGCAGGACGGAAAGAGTACGGTCAATATGTCCTTTGGCTTATGGGATGTAGAGAGAGTTGAGGTTCTTAAAGGTCCTCAGGGGACACTTTTCGGCGCTGGAACACTGTCTGGAGCCATAAGAATCATCTCCAAGAAACCTGACCCTAGTGGTGTTGATTATAAATTCTCAAGTGATATTGGAACGACTAGCGGTGAAATGAGGCAGCGATATAATGCGATGTACAACGTTCCATTAAGCGAATCTATGGCCTTTAGGATGTCTGCCTCGATCGCTGACGAGGCGGGTTGGGTTGCTAACACAGGTATCGGGATGGATCCTTCGAACAATTATGAGTCTGTAGCACTCAAGGCAGCGATCGGTTGGGAGGTTAACGATCGACTCACGGCGGATTTCACATACATGTATCAGGATAATTTGTCTGATGATGGCGGAACTGTAAACCCAAATTTGGAGGGTCAAACAAGAAGTAACTTTAAGGCAGAAATGGTTGAGGCAAAGCTGAACAGGTTCAATTTGACTCTTAATTATGACTTAGATTTCGCGACTATAACTTCATCAAGTAACTTCTCAGAGACGGATCCCTGGCAGGAAACTGACCTGAGTGCCATTTTTGGTGGTGCATTCCCGATGGGTATTGTTAGAGAGGACAAGAGTGAGGCTTTCGTGCAAGAGGTGCGGATGGTATCAACAACAGACTCTGATCTAGATTGGGTTATAGGTGCGTTCCATATGGATAGAGAGGTTGTTGAGAATCAGGTCTTCCATACAACTGATGCATTTGTTGACTCTAAAGGTGGCAGTATTGGCGGTGTGAGTAACGACTATATGAACACGAATAATGCCTTTATTTATGGAAGCCCTGTGACTGACAATCTAACGGAAACAGCATTCTTTGCCGAAGTAGGTTATCAAGTTACTGACTCTTTGAAAGCGACAGTTGGTTTTAGAACGTCCGAGGTAGAGATTAAAAATATGAGGACGGCAGGTGGATCTAGTAATCTCGGCTCGTTCCTTGGACCCGTGGTCTTCATGGGAGGAGACTCGTTTACTCCAGTGCCTTATAACTACGGTGAGTATGCCCCGGGTAAGGTAAAGCCCAATACGATGAAATTTAGTTTGGCCTGGCAGGCAAATGATAATGTCAACTACTATGCGACTGCGTCAGAGGGTTTCAGAGCTAATGATGTCAATCGGGCCGCCTTTGTTAATGATGGTGTAAGTACGGTTGATCCGACCGATACGGTAATTCCTAAACTTTCGAAGCCAGATACACTATGGAACTATGAGGCTGGTATGAAGGGGCAGTGGGATACGATCAGCGCTAATGTAGCTGTATATAAAATGGTTTGGGAAGATATCCAACTCTTTGCTCAGCGACTTAGTGATCCCGCAACATTCTTCACCAATGCTGGTGAGGCTGAATCTACTGGTGTGGAGCTTGATATAATTGGCCGGCCAAGTGAGAGCTTTGAGTATGGGCTTAGCATTGCCTCTCAAGATGCGGAGATTACATCCATTTCTGATGTAGAGTCCACTATGGTTGGAGCTGTTGTTGGCAGCCCATTGAGTTCTCCTGATCTGCAAGTTTCTGGGCATATTCAGTACACAACTCCCCTCTCGAGCGGTAATGAGAGCTTCTGGCGGGTGGACCTATCCTATGTCGATAGCATGACAAATGGATTCCCATTCACTCCGGGACAAGCCGGAGTTCCATCAGCAAACTTTGGAAATACAGATGAGGTAACCAAGGTTGATCTGAGTCTGGGATATGTTACCGATAAGTGGTCGGCAGTGTTGTATGCCGAAAATGCATTCGATGATGATGGCTATACTTTTATAATGCCTCAGACATTTTTTGATGATCGTCATATGACATTGAGACCAAGAACAGTCGGTATCCGGTTTACACTAAATAAGTAATTAAATGAAGCTTAAAACGCCATCCGCTTAGGGTGGCGTTTTTTTATGCTTGTAGATATAAAAATTCCTTTTAAATTCATAAGTATTCAATGACGATATCCAAAATTACTGGGAAAGCGTGTTCATATTGCTTTGAACTATCATTGGATGAAATATTAAATATCCGTTTCTTGATCTCAGGGTGATATTTAGTCATTATTCTTGGATGCGTTTATACAAATTTTGAGTTACAACGAACTTCAACAAGCTTGTTTTTAGTTTGGACAACCTTTGAGGTAGGTCGCCGATAGCATGGATATCAGACAACTAAGACACTTTGTAGCTCTAGTGGAAACGGGAACAGCTCATGCTGCGGCAGATGACCAACACATCTCACAGCCTGGTTTAAGCAGCAGTATTAAACGATTAGAGAATCAGTTGGGCGTCTCTCTTTTTGTGCGACGAGGACGAGGGCTGGTCCTAAATTCCAAAGGTAAAGACTTTTATCCCCACGCCAAGCGCACATTAGAGTACTTGCGTCTCGCTCAGGCGGAGCTGAAGGCTAGCGATGCAAATATAAGAATAGGATTGGGCGACATACGCTCAAGTGACTTCATCGGAGAGTTGACTGCCAAGGTTAATGAAAATTATCCGACTGTCACTCTAGAATTCTGTGAATCCCACTACGAGGACATTTTCTGCGACTTAGAGGATGGGATTGTCGATGTAGCGTTTGTTTCTATGCCTACCAATGGGGCAATACCTCAATCACTAATCTCTCAATTAATGACGCGGAGCGACTTTAGTACTTTTTGTGCCATTGATCATCCCCTAGGCAAGCTAAATCGGCCACTGACGGCCAGAGACCTTCAGTCTTATCCTTGGATGTTTAATAGCAAAGCCCCAGCAATTACGCCGCATTATCCCCGTCTAAAGGAGCGCCCTGGTTTAAATAGAAAGAAGTTGAAAGTAGTATCTATTGACTCGTTGCACATGGGTAAAGAGCTTGTCATTAATTCAGATTGCTTGTGCCACTGTCCTGATCTTGCAATGGCCGTAGAATTGGTGAAAGGTAAAGTGATAAAACTGGATGTGCCATCAATACCAGTCAGCGTTGATATTGTGGGTGTTAGACATCTCGAGATCAAATCTCCCTTGCTGGACCATGTATTCTCCCTAGGAGCCAAGTGTTTTAGTTAGCATTTAAAAATTAGCAAAAGGCTACTTCTATTTTTTTGATTTGACCTTTTTGTGCAGTTCATG